>Ga0102832_1001568_pt1 | contig 16853 bp, 20 predicted proteins | sample EBPBio282013_DNA_FD_88942 | JGI IMG/M metagenome (GOLD analysis project Ga0102832, IMG submission 88942) | Wastewater treatment Type I Accumulibacter community from EBPR Bioreactor in Madison, WI, USA - Reactor 2_5/28/2013_ DNA (Illumina Assembly) | ecosystem: Engineered > Bioreactor > EBPR >...
GGCAACCTCCGCGAAGAGGTCGACACGCTGATCGTCATCCCCAACGACAAGCTGCTGGAGATGACCGACCACCACGTCGCGATCCTGGACGCGTTCCGCCAGGCCGACCAGGTGCTGATGCAGGGCGTGTCCGGCATCACCGACCTGATCACCACGCCCGGCCTGATCAACCTCGACTTCGCCGACGTCAAGGCCGTCATGTCCAACGCCGGCTCGGCGCTGATGGGCATCGGCTCGGCCCGCGGTGAGGACCGCGCCCGCGCCGCCGCCGAGATGGCGGTCTCCTCGCCGCTGCTGGAGGCCAGCATCGAGGGCGCCCACGGCGTGCTGCTGTCGATCGCCGGCGGTTCCGACCTGGGCCTGTTCGAGGTCTCGGCCGCCGCCAACCTGATCGAGGCCGCCGCGCACGAGGACGCCAACATCATCTTCGGCACGGTCATCGACGACGCCCTCGGCGACGAGGTGCGGGTCACGGTGATCGCGGCAGGCTTCGACGGCGGGCTGCCCAAGAAGGTCACCGCCCGTCCCGAGGTGAAGCGCCCGGAGGTGTCGAGCCTGCGCCCCGCGCCGGCCCCCGTCGCCCCGGTCACGGCAGCCGCGGCCACCGCGCCGGCCGAGCCGGTCGAGGAGCCGGCCCCGGTGAAGGAGTCGGTCGCCCCGCCGCGTCCGCAGCCGGCGCCGCCGGTCGACGATGACGACGACCTGGACGTCCCCGACTTCCTGAAGTAGGTCGTTTGTTCAGCTTCCGCAATGACCCCGGCGCCGACGGTGCCGGGGTCGTCTGCTGCGATGCGGTGGCACCCGGCGGCGGCCGACTCGACCTCAGCCTGGTGGTGCCCGGCGCCTGGCGCTCGCCCGGCTGGGACGTGGTCGAGGCCGAACTGGAACTGCCGGTGCTGAACGTGCACCAGGTCCACGGCGACCGGGTGGTCGTGGTCGACGACACCACGGACGCCCGTGCGCTGGCCCGCGAGCACGCCGACGCCCTGGTCACCACCGCCCGCGGTGTCGGGCTGGCCGTGCGCGCCGCCGACTGCCTGCCGGTGCTGTTCGCCGACGCCGTGGCGGGCGTCGTCGGTGCCGCCCACGCCGGCCGCGTCGGCCTGGCCGCCGGCGTGCTGCCGGCGACCGTCGCCGCGATGACCGCACGGGGCGCCACCGCCATCACGGCCTGGATCGGCCCGCACATCTGCGGGGAGTGCTACGAGGTGCCCGAGGCCCTGCGCACGGAGTTCTCCCGCGACCACCCGGCCGCCGCGGCCACCACCCGCTGGGGCACGCCCAGCCTCGACCTCGGCGCCGCCGCCCAGGCCCAGCTCACCGCGCTCGGCTGCGTCGTGGTGCGCGTCGACCCCTGCACCCGTACCACCGCCACCCTGCACTCCTACCGCCGGGACGGCGCCGCGTCCGCCCGACAGGCCGGGATCGTCTGGCTTCCGTGACCCCCACCCGCCGACTTGTCAGAATCTCAGGTCGCCAGGGCGACCTGAGATTCTGACAAGTCGGCGGGGCGGGCGTGGCTTCCCGGGAACGGGCGCCGCGGACGGTTAGCATCTTTGGGACTGGTGAGACAAAAGGGGCGAAAACGATGGCTGATCGGTTCAAGAAGGCGGCCGTGTGGCTCGGCCTGGTGTCCGACAACGACTACGCCGAGGTCGAGCCGAACCCGGACGACGTCACCGAGCAGGTGTTCGACCGCCGCGAGCAGGCCGAGACCGCTTCGCAGGCGCCGGCGACGGTGACCGAACTGGAGACCCGGCGTCCGGTGAAGGAGCACTCGCGCGTGGCCGACATCAACCGGATCATCACCGTGCACCCCCGCACCTACAACGAGGCCAGGACCATCGGGGAGAACTTCCGCGACGGGATCCCGGTGATCATGAACCTCACCGACATGGAGGAGGCCGACGCCAAGCGGCTGGTCGACTTCTCCGCCGGCCTGATCTTCGGACTGCGTGGCAGCATTGAACGCATCACCAGCAAGGTGTTCCTGCTGTCGCCGCACAACGTCACCGTTGCCGCGGAGGACAAGGAGCGCCTCGCCGGGGGCTTCTTCAACCAGTCCTGAAAGGCGGCCCGATGGGCCTCATCGTCCTCCTCCTCGCCGTGGTCCACTGGGCGTTGGTCATCCTCCTGGTCATGCTGTTCCTCCGCGCCCTGCTGTCGTGGGCGACGGTCCTGGTGCGCGACTGGGAGCCGACCGGCGCTGTCCGCGTGCTCGCCGAGTTCGTGCTCACCGTGACCGACCCCCCGGTGCGGTTCCTGGAGCGATTCCTCCCGCCGCTGAAGCTGGGCGGCCTCACCGTGAGCACAGCCACCACCGTGCTGTGGATCGCGGTGGCGTTCCTGCTCACCGTGCTGCCGTAGGAGTCTCCACCTCTGGTTTACTCCTGCGGACGCGTCGTTGGCGGTTCTTGGACTCAGCAAACCCTTCGCATTAGCCTGAGAGCGCCCTGTCGGGGTCCGGTGGATCGGGCTCCGCAACCAATCACGTGAGGTGAGCAATGACCCTGACCCTCGAGCAGGTCCGCCAGACCCGCTTCCACCTGGCCCGGCGGAACGGCTACGAACCCGTCGACGTCGACCAGTTCGTCGACAAGGTCGAGGCCACGCTCACCCAGCTGACCGAGGAGAACTCGACCCTCAAGCAGCAGGTGGACGCGCTCAGCTCCAGCGAGCCGTCGAGCATCTTCGTCCCGGGCGACTCCGCGGAGGCCGACAAGCTGAAGGCCGACCTGAAGGGCCACCAGGACGAGCTCGAGGGCGCCAAGGGCGAACTCGCTGCGCGCACCGGGGAGCTCGAGGCACGCACGCAGGAGCTCGAGCAGGCCAAGGGCAACCTGAACGCGGCCCAGGCCGAGCTCGAGGCGCTGCGCGCCGAGGTCGCCCAGCTGCGGCAGGCCGGCGACGCCGCGGCCGCCCAGAAGGCGCAGGACGCCGCGAAGGCCGCCGAGGCCGCTGCGGCTGCCGGCCCCACCGGCAAGGTCGAGAACATCGTCGTCACCACCTCGGCGGAGGCATCCCCGGCCGTCACGCGACTGCTGCAGATGGCGACCGAGCAGGCCGAGCGCCTCGTCGGCGAGTCCCAGGTCGAGGCCCAGCGCATCGTCTCCTCGGCCCGCGCCGAGGCCGAGAGCGTCATCGACAACGCCAACAAGAAGGCGCACGAGACCCTCACCGACGCCCGGACCCGTGCCGACCGCGTCGAGTCCGAGGCCCGCGTCAACGCCGAGAAGGTCACCGTGGACGCGCAGCAGCGTGCGGACGCGGTCAGCGGCCAGGCCGACGCCCGTCGCGCCGAGTTGTTCACCGCGCTCGAGCAGGAGCGGGACGTCCTCCGGGGCAAGGTCGACCACCTGCGCAGCTTCGAGTCGAGCTTCCGGCAGAACATGGCCAACCACCTGCAGTCGCAGATCAAGACCCTCACCGAGGCCACGATCGAGCCGACGGACACGCCGCAGATCCTCAACGAGCCGGCTGCCGAGTCCGCCACCCCACGGCTGGACGCCCTGCTCAGCGAGAGCAACTGATCCCACCTCAGCACGACGACCGGACGCCGCCCTCGGGCGGCGTCCGGCGTTTCTGGGGGAGCGTGTGCAGGCAGGTGGTACTCTCCCTGCTCAAGCATCGGCAGGAGGAGCTTTTCTATGGCGTCGGCACGCACCAGGGAGAACGCGGCGGAAGCCAAGACGGCGATCTCGTTCCCGGTGGCCGAGGGCGAAGACCCCTGGACCGAGGAGGAGGTCGAGGAGATCCGTCAGGAGCTGCTCGCCGACATCGCCCGCATGGAGCGGGCCATCGAAGTTGCCGAGGCCGGCCTGGCCGACCTCTTCGAGGAGGGCGCGGACGGCGCGGGGCGTGACCCGGCCGACGTCGGCTCGTCCAACTTCGAGCGCGACCAGGAGATGTCCCTGGCCCAGAACGCCCGCGACATGCTCGAGCAGGCCCAGGCGGCCTACCGCGCGTTCGAGTCCGGCAACTACGGCATCTGCGAGTCGTGCGGCCAGCCGATCGGCAAGGACCGCCTCCAGGTCTTCCCGCGGGCGACGATGTGCGTGTCCTGCAAGCAGCGGGAGGAACGGCGATAGCCGACGAGGAGGCCGAGGTGGACGCCCCGTCCACCAAGGCGGTGGATGTGCGGCGGCTGCGGCTGCTCTGTATCGGGATCGGGGTCGTCGGCTACGTCGTCGACCTGGCCACCAAGAACCTCGCCTTGGCGAACCTCGACCCGCAGCACCCGATTCCGCTGCTGGGCGGGCTGGTGAACCTCCAGCTGATCCGCAACCCCGGCGCCGCCTTCAGCATGGGCGAGAACCTCACCGTCGTGTTGAGCGCGGTCGCGCTGGCCGCGCTGGTGGCCGTGCTCGGCTGGGTCGTGCCGCGAATCCGTCACGTCGGCTGGGCGGTGGCGATCGGCCTGTTGCTCGCCGGCATCACCGGCAACCTGTCCGACCGGCTGTTCCGTGAGCCCGGGCCGTTCCGCGGGCACGTGGTCGACTTCATCCAGCTGCCGCACTTCGCCATCGTCAACGTGGCCGACATCTTCATCACCTCCGCGGCGGTGCTGGTGATCTGGCTGTCGATGATCACCCAGGTCTCGCTCGGCGGCGTCCGGTTGAAGGAACGCCCCGACACCGACGATGAGTAGCGTCTGGCTCGTCCCCGACGGGCTGGACGGGGACCGCGTCGACGCGGCCGCCGCCCGCATGACCGGGCTGTCCCGCAGCCGCATCGAGGAACTCGCCGCCGACGGCGGCGTCCTGGTGAACTCCGTCCCGGTGCCGAAGTCGCACCGGGTGCGGGCGGGGGACATGCTGGAGGTGGAGATCGCCACCGCACGCACCGTCGAGGTCGTGCCCAGCGAGGTGGCCGGCATCACGATCGTCCACGACGACGCCGACATCGTGGTGGTCGACAAGCCGGCCGGCGTGGCCGCGCACCCCAGCCTCGGCTGGGACGGCCCTTCGGTGGTCGAGCACCTGGCCGCGGCCGGGTTCCGGATCTCCACCTCGGGTGCGCCCGAACGGCAGGGCATCGTGCAGCGGCTGGACGTGGGCACGTCCGGACTGATGGTGGTCGCGAAGAGCGAGCCCGCCTACACCGCCCTCAAGCGCGCGTTCAAGGCGCGCGAGGTGGAGAAGACCTACCACACGCTGGTGCAGGGCCACCCCGACCCGTTCGAGGGCACCATCGACGCCCCGATCGCCCGCCACCCCGGCACAGACTGGAAGATGGCCGTCGTCGCGGGCGGACGGCACAGCATTACCCACTACACGATGCTGGAGGCGTTCCCGGCGGTCACGCTGCTCGACATCCACCTGGAGACCGGACGCACCCACCAGATCCGGGTGCACATGCAGGCGATCAAGCACCCCTGCGTCGGCGACCCCACCTACGGTGGCGACCCGGTGCTGGCCGCGCGGCTGGGGCTGGAACGGCAGTGGCTGCACGCCGTCGAACTCGCGTTCGTGCACCCGCGGTCCGGCGAACCGGTGCGGTTCACCTCGCCCTACCCCGAGGACCTCGCCCACGCCCTCGAACTGGTCCGCGGCTGAGCGACGTCGTCGTCGGTGGGTCGCGGGGGCTAGGGTCTTACGCGTGCGTAGAGCAAAGATTGTGTGCACCATCGGCCCGGCGACGGACTCGGCCGAGGCACTGGTAGAACTCGTCAACGCGGGCATGAACGTCGCCCGCCTGAACATGAGCCACGGCGACCACCTCATCCACGCCAAGCGCGTGGGGTGGATCCGGGACGCCGCCCGCATCGGCGGGCGCCCGGTGGGCATCCTGGCCGACCTCCAGGGGCCGAAGATCCGGCTGGGGGAGTTCACCGACGGCGAGGCGTTCATCGCGGCCGGCGACCGTTTCGTGATCACCACCGAGGACGTGCCGGGCAGCGCGGAGCGCGCGTCCACCACCCTGAAGACCCTGACCCAGGACGTGAAGCCGGGCGACCAGATCCTGATCAACGACGGTGCCATCGAGCTGAAGGCGATCGAGGTCACCGACACCGACGTGGTCACCGAGGTGGTCGTCGGCGGCCGGGTCTCCGACCACAAGGGCATCAACCTTCCCGGCGTCCCGGTGAGCGTGCCGGCGCTCAGCGACAAGGACGAGCGCGACCTGCGCTGGGCGCTGCGCCACGGCGTCGACATGGTGGCGCTGTCGTTCGTCCGGAGCGCGTCCGACGTCGAGCCGGTGCGCCGGATCATGGACGAGGAGGACCGCCACGTCCCGGTGATCGCCAAGCTGGAGAAGCCGCAGGCGATCGAGAACCTGTACGAGGTGATCGACGCGTTCGACGCGTTCATGGTGGCCCGCGGCGACCTGGGCGTGGAGCTGCCGCTGGAGGACGTGCCGGGGGTGCAGAAGCGCATCATCGACGCGGCCCGGGCGTGGGCGAAGCCGGTGATCGTGGCCACCCAGATGCTGGAGTCGATGATCACCGCCCACCGGCCGACGCGCGCGGAGGCGTCCGACGTCGCCAACGCCATCCTGGACGGGGCGGACGCGGTGATGCTGTCGGGCGAGACCGCGGTCGGGGACTACCCGTTCGACGCGGTCGCGGTGATGTCCCGCATCATCACCCGCACCGAGGCAGAGGGCCTGGACAAGATCCGTCCGCTGAACTGGAACCCGCACACCACCTCCGGGGTCATCTCGAAGGCGGCCGTGGAAGTGGCCGAGCGCACCGGGGCGAAGTACCTGGCGGCGTTCACGATCTCCGGCGACACCCCGCACCGGCTCGCCCGGCTGCGCTCGGAGGTGCCGATCATGGCGTTCACCCCGCTGCCGAAGACCGCGCAGGAGCTGACCCTGTGCTGGGGCGTCCAGTCGTACGTCACGCCGGAGTACACCAGCACCGACGCGATGGTCGACTCGGTGCAGGCCGGCTTGAGCGACACCGGGTTCCTGCAGCACGGCGACCACGTGGTGATCGTCGCGGGCAACCCCGGACGCCAGTCCCGCCAGACCAACTCCCTGCGCGTTTACGAGATGGACTGACGCCGAACGCCACCGTTTCGGTCAAACGCCACCGCCCAGGCGGTGGCGTTTGACCGAAACGGTGGCACTCGGCGAAACGAAGGACGCGGACGCGCCCCGGCGGACAGGGCTCAGCCGGCGGCCCGCATACGGTTGCCGCGCGGGTTGTGCTCGACCTCGGCGAGCCCGAGGTGCTCCAGCACCGGCGGCACGTACATGCCGAAGCGGCCGCGCAGGCCCTTCTTGAGCCCGTACCAGCCGCCCCGTGGGTTGTCCGCGGAGCGTGCCCACGCCTCGACGGTGCCGGGCTTCGCGTCCTTCTGCTCGTCGGCCGATCCGAGCTCGACCCAGTCGCCGGCGGCCACGAGCATGGCGCGCAGGTCGTCGATGCAGGCCCGGTCGTAGTGCAGGAGGGTGGTGCCGACCCGGACGGCGAGCACCTCGACGTCCCCGGCCACGTCGTACCAGGCGAGGTAGGTGCTGGTGAGCGGGGGCGTCCTGAGCTCCCAGGGATCCGCGGCGGTGCCTTCGGTCATGGCGGCAGCCTTCCACCCCACTGGTGACATCTTGTGTCACCGACTCCGAACGGCGATTCTGCTGGTGTGCGCGCCGGACGCCTGCTCACGCTCCTGCTCACCCTCCAGGACGAGGGGCGCTGCACGACGTCCGCGCTGGCGGAGCGGCTCGAGGTGTCCCGCCGCACCGTGCTCCGCGACCTGGAGGCGCTGGGCGGTGCCGGCATCCCCATCGTCACGTTCGCCGGGCCGGGCGGCGGCGTGGAGCTCCTGGAGGGGTGGCGCAGCTCGGTCCCCGACGTCTCGACCCAGCCCCTGCTCGTTCGTGCCCTCGGCGCGACGGGGGACTGGCTCGTGATCGATCCCGAGCCGGCGCCGGGCTTCGAGGTGTCGCCGGAGCTGCTCCGCGACGCGGCAGCCGCCTGCCAGCGCGGGCGTCCGCTGGAGGTGGTGGTCGACGGGGCCCGCCGGATCCTGCGCCCGACCCGGCTCGTGCTGCGTGGTGGACGGTGGTGGCTCGACGACCAACTTGCTCTCGATACTTTGACCTATTGACAGGACAAAGTATTGTCCCTACCTTAGATCTGTCGGCACGGCAGCCGGCGGGTGGACGAGCGACAGGCGATCGGCGTGACCAGTTCGGCGAGCATTCCCCAGACCATGCGTGCGGCTGTCCTGGTCGCCCCCGGCGAGCCGCTCCAGGTGCAGCACATCCGCACCCCGCGCCCGAAGTCGGGCGAGGTGCTGGTCAAGGTCACCGCGTGCGGGTTGTGCCACTCCGACCTGCACGTGATCGCGGGCAAGATCCCGTTCCCGACGCCGGCCGTGCTCGGCCACGAGGTGTCCGGCACGGTGGTGGAACTCGGGCCCAACACCGCGCACAGCGGCCTGGCGGTGGGCGACGCGGTCTGCGGTGCGTTCCTGATGCCGTGCGGGCAGTGCCCCGACTGTGCGCGCGGACGCGACGACCTGTGCCGTCCGTTCTTCGACTTCAACCGGCTGCACGGCCAGCTGTTCGACGGCACCAGCCGGCTCGCAGACTGCGACGGGAGCGTCATCGCCCAGTACTCGATGGGCGGACTGGCGGAGTACTGCGTGATCCCGGTCACGTCGGTCACCCCCATGCCGGAGGGCATGGACGCGGTGGCCGCGGCCATCCTGGGCTGCGCGGCGATGACCGCGTACGGCTCGGTGCGCTGGGGGGCCGACCTGCGCTACGGCGAGACGGTCGCGATCATCGGCATCGGGGGAGTGGGCTCGAACATCGTCCAGGTGGCCCGCGAACTGGGCGCCCGCAAGGTGATCGCCATCGACGTGGACGACGACAAGCTCGAGCACGCGATCCGCTACGGCGCGTCCGACGTGATCAACTCGCGGTACGTGGACGCCCGCGAGCGGGTGCTCCAGCTCACCAACGGACGCGGCGTGGACGTGGCGATCGAGGCGCTCGGGTTCCCGAAGACCTTCGAGCAGGCGCTGGGCCTGCTGGCCGACGGCGGACGGATGGTGCCCGTCGGGCTGGCGGCCGGGTCGCAGACCGCGGCGGTGGAGATCAACCGACTGGTGCGGCGCGGGCAGCACATCTCCGGCTCGTACGGAGCGCGCACGCGGACCGACCTGCCGATCGTCGTCGACCTCGCCGCGCGCGGCGTCCTGGACTATCGCGGCGTGGTGTCGGAGCGGGTGTCGCTGGCGAACGCCGGGGCGACCTACCAGCGGCTGGAGGAGGGCCACGTGTCGGGACGGGCCGTGGTGGAGATGGCGCTCAACGACCGCTGAGTCCCGCGGCGTCAGGCGGGGAGTTCGGGGCGCTGCATGGTGGCCTCCCCGGCCTCGCGCAGCACGTTGCGGAGGCCGTGGCGCGCCCAGCGGCGTTGGGCGTCCGCCCCGTTGCCGCGCGCGGCGAGGTGGGTCCACAAGTCGCCGACGAGGGCGTCCTCCCCTTGCTCGGCCAGCACCGGACGGACGTGGTCGAGCAGGGCGGAGACGGCGTCGACCGCGGGCACCTGCCGTCCGGTGACGGGGTGGACGAGGTGGTCGCCGAGGCCGTGCCGACCCGCCCGCCAGGCAGCCCCGCGCAACAGTTCGGCCCGGGTGTCGGGTGCCGGGCATCCGTCGTGCGCGGCCCGGGCGGAGGTTTCGACCAGTGCCCGGATCAGCACGGCGACCAGCACCGCGTCCACCGTCCGTAGGCACACGTCGGCGACGCGGACCTCGACGGTCGGGTATCGCCGGGACAGCCGCGCGTCGAAGTAGATCATCCCGGGGTCGAGGGCCGCGCCGGCGGCGATCAGCCCGTCCACGACGGCGTTGTAGGCGGACGCGCTGCCGAACGGCTCGGTGGGCCCGGCCGTCGGCCAGCGCTGCCAGACCTGGGAGCGGTAGCTGGCGTAGCCGCTGTCCTGGCTCTCCCAGAACGGGGAGTTCGCGCTGAGCGCAAGCAGGCACGGCAGCCAGGGCCCGATCCGGTCGATGACGGCGACCCCCTCGTCGGGACTGTCGACCTCCACGTGGACGTGGCATCCGCAGGTGAGCTGCTCGCTGGCGGTCAGCCCGAACTCGGCCAGCATCCGCCGGTAGCGCCGCTTGGCCGTGACGCTGCGGCTGGACCTGCGTGGCGACGTGGCCAGCGCGACGAGATGGGCGCCCGCGTCCAAGGCCGCGGCTGCCGCGCGCCGACGCCCGGAGGACAGCTGGTCGGCGAGTTCGGCGGCGGTCAGGCAGGGGACCGTGCCAGTCTCCAGCATCTGCTCCATGAACTCGAGGTCGAGCGAGCACCCGTCCGCGGCCAAACCGGCCACGCCGACTGGGCGTCCCGCCGGGTCGACCAGCAGGAACTCCTCCTCCACCCCGACCGTGCGCACTTCACCCCACTTCCACCGACGCCGGCCCCACGCCGGTGCCGAAGGGTTACCCACTGGGCGGGCGAGGGCAAACGGCGGGTCACGGCTGGCTGCGGCCTTGGTCCAGCGACTTGACTAGACTTAGTCTAGCTAATACGTTGTACTCCGTGAGGCTCGTCAACGTACACGAGGCGAAGACGCACCTCTCTCGGCTCCTCGAGAGCGTGGAGGCGGGAGAGGTCGTGACAATCGCGCGCTCCGGGAAGCCGGTGGCCGACCTGGTTCCCCACCGGCACCTGGATGTCGTTTGGGGCACTCTTGGTGGAACGGTCGAGATCGCCGACGATTTCGATGCGCCCGACCCGTTGGTCATCAACCTGTTCGAGGGTCGATGACCTCGCTGCTCCTCGACACACAGGCCCTGTTGTGGCTGCTCGGCGACAGCCGGCGGATGGGTGGGCGGGCGAGGGCGCTGATCGCGTCCGCCGACGGCGTCCACTACTCCGCCGCATCGGTATGGGAGATCCAGATCAAGTCGGCCCTGGGAAAGCTGCGGCTCGACGGTGACCTCGGGTCGTCGCTCCGGTCGTCCCGTCTGCAGGAACTTCCCGTCACCGCCGCTCACGCCCTGGCCATCCCGACGGTCACCCTGCCGCACGGCGACCCGTTCGACCGCATGCTGCTCACCCAGGCGAACGAAGCTGGGCTGACCTTCCTCACCGCGGACGCGATCCTGCTCGGCCTGGGCCGGGCCGACGTCCTGGACGCCGGCGCCTAAGCTTCGCGCTCCGGGTGCCTTCTGGACTCGTACCGGGGACTGGGGCGAGCTGAGCGACCGGACCAGACCGGGCCGGGAACTGCGCGACAGCGACACCTTCTCCGGGGGCCTTCGCTATCGGGCGAAGGTCAGCTTCCCGCTGTCGGTGCGCGAACTGAGGCAGCGCTACGACCGGCTGTACGGGACCGCCCTGGTGGGCGAGCGCGACATGGCGAAGCGGAGGGCGAACAACCCGATGGGCCTGTAGTCCGACCGAACCGGCCGCCCTGAACCTGGCGCAACCAAGGGGACGTGCGGCCGTCGCATACCCGGCGCGTTTCCCGGCAAGGCTCGCTTGTCTTCGGTACTGTGCCAAGCGCCGCAAACTCACCACATGGGGAAAGGACGTAGGCATGCCAAGTCTGGGGGGTTGGGAGTGGATCATCATCTTCGTGTTGCCGATGATCTTGTTCATCTGCGCGATGGTCAGCATCGCCAAGCACCGGGCGGCGTCAGGCACCGAGAAGGTGCTGTGGGTGCTGGTCTCCCTGATCTTCCCGATCCTCGGCCCGATCCTGTGGTTCGCAATCGGCAAGAAGTCGTCGAATGGCGCTGCAACCCAAGCGTGAACCCGGCGGAGGTGCAACGCCAGGCATCCGGGCCTCGGAGGGGGTCTGGGCCGGGCGCATGTTGCACGGGAGTTGCACGGCCTCGGCCGGAGGAGGCGTACGCATCGGTCCCGCCACTATTCAGAGCCATATCAGGCGTCGTACCGGGAAGGGGAGTCGAACCCCTACGCCCTTGCGGGCAGACGGGTTTGAGCCGTCCGCGTATACCATTCCGCCACCCCGGCAGGTGCCCAAGAAGTGTGCCACAACTTGGCGGTCCCGTTGGGTCGCGCGGTAACCTCAGGTCCTGCCCGCACGTCCGGGACAATCGATGCACCCAGCCACGAAAGCTGAACCTGTGATGACTAGCGAAGACCAGCGCAACGACGACGACCAGCTGCGCGTCCTGGTGGCGGAGGACGAGGCGCTGATCCGCATGGACCTCGTCGAGCTGCTCACCGACGAGGGTTACCTCGTGGTGGCCGAGGCCGGTGACGGCGAGGAGGCCCTCGAGCTGGCCCGCTCGCTCACCCCCGATCTCGTGGTGATGGACGTGAAGATGCCGAAGATGGACGGGATCTCCGCCGCCGCCGTGATCGCCGAGGAGCGAATCGCGCCGGTGGTGATGCTGACCGCGTTCAGCCAGCGCGAACTGGTCGAGCGCGCCCGCGACGCCGGGGCGATGGCCTACGTGGTCAAGCCGTTCGACGCCTCGGACGTGGTGCCGGCGATCGAGATCGCGATGGCCCGGTTTGCCGAGATCCGCGCGGTCGAGGCCGAGGTGGCCGACCTGGAGGAGCGTTTCGCGTCCCGCAAGGCCGTCGACCAGGCCAAGGGCCTGCTCCAGGAGGGACTCGGGCTCACCGAGCCGGAGGCGTTCCGCTGGATCCAGAAGACCGCCATGGACCTGCGCAAGTCGATGCGCGAGGTCGCCGACGCCGTCATCGAGCAGTCGAAGGGCGAGGGCAAGAGCAAGGGCATCAAGAAGTAGTCGCCGGCCCGTCCGCGGGACGCTTCAGGAACACCGTGATGCGTGCCGCGCACACCTGCTCGCCGTCGTCGTCGGTGAGCGAGACGTCGTAGGTCGCCAGCGACCCGCCGATCCGGATCGCCGTCGCGACGCCGTGCACCCAGCCCGTCCGCGCCGGACGCAGGTGGGTGGCGTTGATGTCGACACCGCTCACCATGCCGTGGGGGCCGACCTCGGCCGCCGCCGCCAGCGAGGCCAGGCTCTCGGCGACCACGCAGGACGCCCCGCCGTGCCACATGCCGAACGGCTGGGTGTTGCCCGCCACCGGGCAGCGTCCGGACGCCCGGGTGGGCGTGACCTCCTCCAGCTCCATGCCCATCTTCTCGTCGAGGGGGCTGCGCAGGCCGTCGAACCAGTCGGGAACGTTCATGGCGCCCACCTTGGCACACGTCCGGCCGGGCGGGCCGTCAGCGGCGGAGGATAGAGTTCACGACTGTGACGAACCCGACCAGTGCGCCATCCGAACAGCCCCAGACCCTGCTGCTCATCGACGGTCACTCGGTGGCCTACCGGGCGTTCTTCGCGCTCCCGGTGGAGAACTTCTCCACCACCACCGGGCAGCACACGAACGCGGTGTACGGGTTCACCTCGATGCTGATCAACGTGCTCCGCGACGAGAAGCCGACGCACCTCGCGGTCGCCTTCGACGTCTCGCGCAAGACGTTCCGCAGCGAGCAGTACGCCGACTACAAGGCGAACCGTTCGAAGTCGCCGGAGGAGTTCACCGGCCAGATCGGGCTGATCAAGGAGGTGCTGGACGCCCTCAACATCGTCCACCTCGAGCGGGACGGGTTCGAGGCGGACGACATCATCGCCACCCTCGCCCGCCAGGGCGCCGCGGCCGGCCTGAACGTGCTGATCTGCACCGGCGACCGCGACACGCTCCAGCTGGTCACCGACAAGGTGACCGTGCTCTACCCGCGCAAGGGGGTCTCCGACCTGGCCCGCCTCGACCCGGCGACGGTCGAGGAGAAGTATCTGGTGGCCCCGTCCCGCTACCCCGAACTGGCCGCCCTGGTGGGGGAGACCAGCGACAACCTGCCCGGCATCCCCGGGGTGGGCCCGAAGACGGCAGCCAAGTGGCTGGCCACCTACGACGGACTGGAGAACCTGCTGCGCCACGCCGGCGACGTCACCGGCAAGGCCGGCGAGTCGCTCCGCGAGCACCTCGAGGACGTGAAGCGCAACCGGGAGCTGAACGCCCTGGTCGGCGACCTCGAACTGCCCGTCGCGGTGCCGCAGCTCGAGCGCCGCGACTGGGACCGCGAGGCCGTCCACTCGCTGTTCGACGGCCTGGAGTTCCGGGTGCTGCGCGACCGGCTGCTGGAGACGTTGCCGGCCGAGGACGCCGGCTCGCAGGGCGGGTTCGAGGTGAGCGGGGAGATCCTCGGCGCCGGAACCGTCCGGGCCTGGCTGGACGCGCACGCGCGCACCGGCGTGGTCGGGCTGGACGTGTCCGGGCGCTGGCGCGCCGGCGCGGGTGACGTGACCGGCCTGGCGCTGGCCACGTCCGACGGGGCGGCGGCCTGGATCGACGTGACCGGCGTCTCGCCCGACGACGACCAGGCACTGGCCGCGTGGCTGGCCGACGAGACGGCCGCCAAGGCGATGCACGACGCCAAGGGTCCGCTGCTGGCGCTGTGGTCGCGCGGCTGGGATCTGGCCGGGCTGGCCAGCGACACCCAGCTCGCCGCGTACCTGCTGCGTCCCGACCAGCGGGTGTACGACCTGGCCGACCTCACCGCGCGGCGCCTGCGCCGCGACCTGGCCGTGGCCGGCAGTGGCGCGGACGACGGCGACCAGGCGGCGTTCTCCTTCGACGACACCGAGAGCCACGACGCGATGGTGCGGGCGCGGGCGGTGATCGACCTGGCCGCCGCCCTGGAGGAGGAGCTGGAGGCGCAGGGAGGCGCCACGCTCCTGCGGGAGGTCGAGCTGCCGTTGACCCGCACGCTGGCCTCGATGGAGCGGGTCGGCATCGCGGTCGACCAGGACTACCTGAACCGGTTGTACGCCGACTTCGACGCGGCCGTGGTGGCCGCGGAGGCGGACGCGTTCGCGGTCCTCGGCCGGCCGATCAACCTCGGGTCGCCCAAGCAGCTGCAGGCGGTGCTGTTCGACGAGCTCGGCATGCCGAAGACGCGGCGCACCTTGAGCGGGTACACCACGGACGCCGAGTCGCTCCAGAACCTGTACGCGAAGACCGAGCACCCGTTCCTCGCGCACCTGTTGCGGCACCGCGACCAGATCCGGCTGCGGCAGACCGTCGAGGGGCTGCTGAAGTCGGTCGCGGACGACGGTCGCATCCACACCACGTACGTGCAGACGATCGCCGCCACCGGACGGCTGTCGTCCACCGACCCGAACCTCCAGAACATCCCGATCCGCACCGAGGAGGGCCGGCGCATCCGCGAGGCGTTCGTGGTGGGCGAGGGCTACGAGACCTTGCTGACCGCCGACTACTCCCAGATCGAGATGCGGATCATGGCCGACCAGTCCGAGGACGCGGGGCTGATCGAGGCGTTCGCGTCCGGTGAGGACTTCCACTCGATCACGGCGTCCCGGGTGTTCGGGGTGCCGGCCGGCGAGGTGACCGGCGCGATGCGCGCGAAGATCAAGGCGATGAACTACGGCCTGGCGTACGGGCTGAGCGCGTTCGGGCTGAGCCAGCAGCTGAAGATCGAGGTGTCCGAGGCCCGCGGCCTGATGGAGGAGTACTTCGAGCGGTTCGGCCACGTCCGCGACTACCTGCGCGAGATCGTGGCGACGGCGCGGCGCACCGGTTTCACCGAGACCGTGCTGGGTCGGCGGCGCTACCTGCCCGACCTGAACTCGTCGAACCGGCAGCGTCGCGAGATGGCCGAGCGGGCTGCGCTGAACGCGCCGATCCAGGGCTCGGCCGCCGACGTGATCAAGGTGGCGATGCTCGACGTGGAGACCGCGATCGCCCGGCAGGGCCTGCGCAGCCGCATGCTGCTCCAGGTGCACGACGAGCTGGTGTTCGAGGTGGCGGCGGGGGAGCGGGACGTGTTCGAGGCCCTCGTCCGCGACAAGATGGGCCACGCCGTGGAGATGTCGGTGCCGCTGGAGGTCTCGGTGGGAGTGGGCCACTCCTGGCACGAGGCCGCCCACTGACGCCTGGCGTTCGGCCGTCGTCAGCGGTAGGTGTGGACGACGTCGACCAGGGCGAGCTCGTCAGCCGTCGGCGGCTCGAAGACCGTCCAGGCCCGGTCGAGTTCGTCACGCGTCACCGGCGACGCTCCCGTGGGGCGCTGGGCGTGCGGCTCTCCAGGCGTAGCCACAACTCCTCCTGCGGGAGGTCGAACACGTGGAACTCGATCCGCGCGTCGCACCGCCGCGCGTCCCGGAACTTCTCGGTTCGCTCCTCGGCACGCCACAGCCCGTCCTCCAGGATCACATCGCAGCCGGCGCGCAGCAGGTCCAGGGCATGTCGGTACAGCAGCGCCTGGAGGCGCTCGTGGAAGTCCTCGTCCGTGAACGTGACGCCCAGCTCGGCCTGCCACTCGTCGGTGCAGATCCGGACGCCCTTGCCCTCCCGCTCCAGGCGGCGGGCGAGCGTGGTCTTGCCCGACCCCGGGAGGCCGCAGAACAGCGTGAGCGTCGCCGCGTCGGACCTGCGCTCGTCGGGTTCGTGAGCCATGCCCGCATCCTCCCAGTTCAGGGCGCGGGGTCGTCTCCGTCTGGCGGATCTGGCCTGCCACGTTTCTTGTGGTCGGTGTCCCATTGGATCTGGTCGCCGTGCTGGAACTTCTCGTGTCGGAACATGGGGGTGGTGCCGTGTGGTCCGACGCGGTAGCGATGGCCGGCGGGGCTGGTCCACCAGAAGATGCCGGGTCGGGGTTGTTCGAGCTGCCAGTTGCCGTGGGTTTTGCCGCGGTGCGGCCTCGTGCTGAGCGGGCCCAGGTTCGAGGCGCGGGTCTGGTTCTTCACTCCGGGCCGCCACGGCCGGGTGTGGTCGAGTTGCGAGGTGCGGGGGCTGCGGGACGACCACGGGAACACTTCGACGGTGTCTCGGAGGAGGATTTGGCGGCGGATCCGGTCGGGGATCTCGTAGCTGTCCACGCTGATCTGGGCGTAGGGGCGGATGACCGGGGC
>Ga0102832_1001569_pt1 | contig 16843 bp, 18 predicted proteins | sample EBPBio282013_DNA_FD_88942 | JGI IMG/M metagenome (GOLD analysis project Ga0102832, IMG submission 88942) | Wastewater treatment Type I Accumulibacter community from EBPR Bioreactor in Madison, WI, USA - Reactor 2_5/28/2013_ DNA (Illumina Assembly) | ecosystem: Engineered > Bioreactor > EBPR >...
TAATTCCCATTCCAACTGTCCTTATCGGTTATGCGAGAGCCTAAAAGTTGATGTAGTGTATGTAACAAAAAACCAGCATACCCATAATGGTTAAGGGTCTACCCACAGTCCAGAAAATGCGATAATTCTGTGGATTGGCTCTGAACTAAGATGGGGTGCTGGCTTACCGTTGGCCGCAGTATTGAGGCGGTAAGTCTGCCCAAATCATGTCCATGTATCCAACTTATTCGTGAATTGGATATGACAGCACTATAGCATGAGGGGAAAGAATCGTACCCCCCTCAAAATTGGGGGTATGACCTTAATTCGCATAAGCGTTTGATGAGTGAGATGAACCCAAATAAAGTGGTAGGAGCGAGGGTTCTAGCGGTTAACAACCCACGTCGCGGGCGGTGGTGGCGGGATGAGTGCGCGTTCGGCTTCGGTTTTGGCGTGCCGCCGCGCGAGTTCGAGTTTGAGGCTTTCCTCGCCCTTTGCCATCGCCCAATGATGGTTCATCGAGAAGATGGGTTTCATGATGAACGACAAATATTTAAGCAGTGGTTTATCGGCGCGGATTTTCCAATCGTAGACGATTTTCACCATGTTACCCTGCTGCTCGAACGTCCAGATGCCGCGCCCGACGAAATCGCCCGATGCTTCGAGGGTGAAGCCGTGCGGTACGTTCGACCCGGTGACGCGGAACTGCCAGCGGAGGGTGTAGGGCAGCCAACCTTTGGTGTAGAGATCAACGACCGCGCCGATGCCATTCTCGTCACCCTTTTCAAGTTGAATCACTTTAAGGTAGACGGAAGGCCACCAGCGGGTTAAATCCGGCCCATTGCCGAGAATATCGACCACTTCGTCTAAGGTGCTTTCAACGTGCCACCCGGTAATAAAATGATATTCATTACTCGCCATAGGTTCCCTATCCCTTCATTTCCACGCTTCAAGACCACCAATCTCCTGCGCCCATAAAATTTCGACCACCCGCGTGATGCCATTTTTGAGGTGGCGGCGGTAACTGCTGAAGGGGAGGTCGAGCAGTTCAGCCGCTTGTTCCTGCGTGGCGGCGGGTTGGAGATAAGTATGGTAAAGCGGGCGGTAAAACTTGGTTTCGCGGGTTGACTGCTGCAAGACTTCGGCGGCTTCGCGCAGGAGGGTGCGAAGGGCGGCAATGCGCTCGGATTCTTGCTGGCTGTTGCGGGTTTTCTCGGCGATCAATCGCGACCGCAGCAGGGGGTTATTGCGGAGCATGACCGGTCGTGTATAGTCGCGCAGAGCATCCTGCACGGCACTTTCAAAGTCCGGCTCGCTGAGGACGATCACCTGCTCGGCGGGTTTGGGCGGCGCGGCGTTGTTAACACCGGCAACCTCACGCTCGCCCATATACTCCAACCACGCAATCGGCGGGCGAACGCGCCAGTCATGCCCATAAACGCCAAAGGTTTGACTGCCGACGGTAAAGTCCGCTTGCAGAATGCGCTGGAGATCAACGTAGGTGAAGGCGGGCATCCAGAAGTCGGCATCGGTACACGGCAAGAATGAATAGGCTAGGCCGGGGGCAAGATACTGCCGTACCATGTTGACGAAAATCACACTTTGAACAGGCGATACCTGCTGGTAATCGTCCTTCGACATCCAGAAGCGGAATAGGATGGCGTTTTCGTTCGCCCGCAGCGGTGCCTGCGCGTTTAGGAAGTTCATACAGGCGCGAACAGCCGGGTCAACCTCGGCATCGGTGGCTGTGGTTTGATGCAGCGCTAATGTCATGAAGAAGCCGAGCGGACGCAGCTTGGCATCGCGCAGGACGGTGACACTTTCCGGCTGGCGGGAAAACCAGTACGAAGCCAACCGTGCCGCCTCGTCACCTTCGAGCTGCGCGACCATCGTTTTCAGAATGCTGATGTCCTGCGCCTTCATGCTGTCCGAGATGATGTTGCCGCCTGTTTTCCACTCGAAGAAGGGCCGGATGAAGGGGTTATCGCGGTGCAGGTAGATGTAGTCGAATAAGATGCGCTGCTGGAGTGCGCCGGTGGTTTGCTGCACCTGATTGAAGTAGTAATTACGGGCGCGGCTGTGCAGTTCGGCGTACCATTCGGGGTTGCGCCAGTGAACATCAGTCGCCAGCGCTTCCCGCGCGAGGTCGTGAGGGAAGATGCCTTCCGAGCCGCTCTCCATGAATGACAGGCCGTGCAGCCAGCCGAACATCGCGTTGGCTTCGTCGCCCAGCGCCAACATTTCCGAAAGGAGGGGTACGGTCATCAGTCGTACCATCGAACAGGCTTCGAGGGCGGCGCGGTGGGCTGGCCCCGGCACTTTTTGGGCGAACTGTGCCAGTAAGGTTTGTACCACATCCGGCACACTTTCCGGCTGGAAGTGAATATCCGGGCGTTGGGTGAACACATCCGCGACCAACGACAGCGCCAGTGGATGACCGTGTGTGAAGCCTAACACTGCTTTATGCTGGTCTGGTGGAACCGAACGGCGCAGTAAATACTCCACACTGTCGTTGGCTGCGAGGTTGCGGAGTGAAAGGGTGTGCATCAGGCTTTGCCAGCCGGAGTCAGACCGCCATGCCGGACTCGGTGCGTGGCGACCGGCTAAGACCACGAGCGTGTTTTCCGGCAGGTGGGTTAAGAACTCTTCGCGTATCCAGTCGTCCAGCGGTTCGAGCGTTTCGTAAGTGTCGAACAGAAGAACGCAGCGGGGTAGGCTGGCAAGTGTATCCCGCACGGATTGCTCGCTAGACACACTCATCGCAAGCCGCAGCGCCGAGGTAAAGCTTTCTGAGGAAGGTTCGACGTTGCGGGTATCCACATAATAGGCCGTTATGTCGTGCTGTTCGCAGATCAAGCGGAATTCTTGGAGGAGCGTGGTTTTACCGACCCCACCGGTTCCCCAGATATAGAGTACGAAAAAGGGGAATTCAGGGCTTTCGAGCGCTGATTGAAACAGTGTTTTTTCCGCTGCTCTGCCCACAAACCGCGCATGACGCGCCGCACGGAGTCTTTCGCCTAGCATGATCGGTTGCCCTTACTGCATAGATCAGTCGAGAGAGAGGCTTCGATGGTCGATTGGGATGGGAATCATTATATTCACGCCTGTAATTTTCCGAAAGGGAACGGCGTAGTTCCAGCCGGATTTCGGAGGGACGCGACAATGAACCTGATACGGGTGTTTCAGTTAGTAGGTTTCCCATACAGGATCGCCGCTGAGGATGCGCCGAAGCTGGCGTGGGAAGCGTGACCGGCTGATGGGTTTGCCGATGAAGCCATCAAAACCGGCGGCCATGAACTTCGGGATTTCGCTGTCGGTATCCTGCGCGGTGACTGCCACCACCAAGACCTTTCCTAAGCGCGGTTCATTGCGGATTTTCTTGAGGATGTCGTAGCCGGTGGTTTTGGGCAAGTTGAGGTCGAGAAAGATGATATTCGGGCGGGGCTTCATGGCGAGCGCTAACTCAACCACGCCTTCGCCTGTCGCGTTCATATAGGCTTGCATACCGAGGTAACGCATCATGACCCCTATGATTGCCATACCGCCAATGTCATCTTCCACCGCTAATGCGCTATATTTGGTAAAATCAATGTCCACAGTTCCAACCATGCTGAACCTTCATTGTAAGTTGTGGTGAACAGCGAACTGTCCAATTGAGGTGATTGTCGGGAGACGTTACTCAGTATAACCAATACAGAATCATCACTGCAACAATTTCGTTAATATTCGAGGATATTCCTTGCATCCAACCAAAATCACCCTGTTTACCCTCGTTTTATTCTTGCTCGGCGGCTGCTTTTCCCGCTTTGAACTGCAACCGGTAGCCACATCCCAACCCGCGCCGACCGTGACTGTTAGCAGCGGCTGGCAAACGCTGGCTGCTGGCCTCGAACGCCGCAACTATGATCCCGACCCGCTGAACCCCGTCACGCGCATGGTCGCCTTGCGGATTGATCCCGTGTACTACACCTTTCGCGCACACTACCAACCGGGGCAGGCGTACAACACCAGCGAGTGGGCGCTGAACTTATCAACAGCCGTGGCGTTCGTGAATGCCAACTTCTTTGACCCCTCGGACATGGCGCTGGGGCTGGTGGTGGCGGATGGGACAGTGTTCGGGCAGTCGTACACGGATAGAGGCGGGACGTTCTTGGTGCAGAATGGGCAGCCACGGTTGCGGTCTAACCTGCGTGAGCCATATCAAGGTGAGGCTTTGGAGCAGGCGGTGCAGGCGTTCCCGATGCTGGTGCTGGATGGCGCGGCAGCTTTCCACAACGAGATTCAGGACAGCAGTACCCGCCGCACAGTGATCGCGCAGGACAGCAGCGGGCGTATTATCCTGCTGGCAACGCCTCTCCTCGGGTTGACGCTGCGCGAACTGAGCGCTTACCTGCCGACGACCGATATGGACATCGTGACGGCATTCAACCTTGATGGTGGACGTTCGACGATGATGGGGCTGAAGGTTGGCGGCTCACCGGAAACGGTTGTGAGCGCGTTTGACGAGGTTCCGACGGTGCTGGCGGTGTATGCGAGGTAAACCCAATGACGCGCAAACGGCTGAAGTGGCTGATTGGTATCTTTATCGTACTGGTTGTTACGCCCTGTGCTGGTTTATTTTGGTTGTTTAATGGGCGTGATATTCAGATTCAATTTTTGCTGCGGTTATATCCCGGTTTAGAAACCGTTGGCGAGGCTTATGGCTATTATGGGGCAAACGCGGGATTAAAAATCATCTATTACTGGACACCCGATTCTCTCAATCAGGTCGAGCGTTATTATACGGCGTTCACGTATCCGTTTATGGACGACCCGTATCAAAGTAATATGCGTTTAACCGTTTACAATGTGACGAATGAGGAACTCGTTTACTACGATAGCGGCTACCGAAAATTTAACTACCCAATTGATAATTACTGTCACTACACCCAGCGCTATAAGTGTATCAATGTCCGACTCGTTGACTACAGCCATAGCAGCATAACTGACCTGCCGATTCTAGTCTCGCCACCGTCATGGACGAATGTCAAAACGCCTGCGCCAATTACGCCCCGTGATAACGGAACCCTCGTCATCTATAGCTACTTTGTAAGCGACTACTAGCCAACAAAAAGGGCGCAGCGTGTGCGCCCTGTGCGTAATTATTAGTTGCCTGTTTGAGCCGTTGGTGGCCCCACGTATGTCGGCGGTGGTGGGTTGGTGGGCGGCACAGCCGTGGGCGGCGGTGGCGGTACGTCCGTTGGGGGTGGCGGAATGGTGGGCGGTGACGCACTGGTTGCCGATGGTTGCGGTGGGTTGGTGGGCGGCACAGCCGTGGGTGGTGGTGGGTTCGTGGGCGGGATATTCGTCGGCAGCGGCGGAGCCGTAGCGGTCGGCGGCTTGATCGTCGGCGGTACGTTGGTGGGCGGAATATTCGTCGGCGGGACGCTGGTTGGCTGCGGCGGATTGGTTGGCGATGCCCCAAGCGTACTCGTTGGCTGCGATACTGGCGTACTCGTTGGCTGCTGGTAAGTCGGCTGTGAGGCAGGCGTATTCGTCGGTGGGCGATTCGTCGGCTGCGTCGCAGGTGTGTTGGTCGGTGGACGAACGGTTGGCACGTTGGTCGGCGGGCGCTTGGTCGACGTGGGCTTCGGTGGCTGCGTCGCGGGCCGGTTGGTTGGCTGGCGTGTCGGTGCGTTGGCCGTGGCCGTATAGTCGACGGTTCGCACGGGTGTTTGGGTGTAAGTCGGTGTGCGGGTTGGGCGTGGTTTTGTGACGGTGGCAGTTGGCCCGCCGGGTGTCCATGTCGGTGTGGCCGTGCGACTAAAAAATTCAGTTAGATTGATGGTTGGGATTATTTCGAGGTCAGCGGCAATCGAAACGATCTGTTCGGAAATCCATGCCTGCTCGGTGCCTTCAATTTGCACGAGATACCATATGGTGTCGCCATATTCCGCCACGCCCATGACCGTGAGGCGTGTATCGGCTAACACGATCCCCATTATTTTTGATCCTATGCCCGGCGCATTACGCAGGTTGCCCTTCGGAACCTCCACGACCAGTTGAATAGGTGTGGGGCTGGGGGTGAAGGTGGGTGAGCGTGTACCTGCTAACTGCATGTTGGAAGCATCCGATACGCCCTGCGGTAGGATGAGCAGGATGAGTGCCCAAACCGCAAATGCACTGAGGCCGACAGCAAGTAATTTATATTTCGGCATGAAACCATCCAATAACTTCATTTTGTTGATAACTCATTATCGGGCATATTTCTGGTTTATTGAAAAAAGAATCAGCCAGCGTAGAGCAATCGTCATGTTGGCATGGCGTGGGCTTGCCAGCGGTAAGCCCCTACAGGCGTGGTAAATAGTGTGGGCGCATGATAATCATACGCCCCTACCAATTTAGCTCGCTGTTGCCGTCGCCGTTGGTGTTCGGGTAGCAGGGCGGCTGGTCGGCGTGCGGGTGGGTGTTGGGGTACGGGTGGGTGTGGCGGTCGGGGCGTAAAACTCGGTGAGATCAATCGTCGGCACGATCTGGTCGCTGCCGACGATATGCGCGATGGTGTCCGAAATCCACGCCTGTGTGCCATCCTCAAGCTCGACCAGATACCATAGCTGTGTGTTATGGTAAGCCACGCCGTAGACGGGCAACTGTTGACCTAAGGTGACGAACCCGACCCGCTTGCTGTCAAACCCCGGTTCGTCGCGCAGGATGCCGGTTTGCACCTCGACCACCAGCAGCATAGGTGTGGGTGTCATCGTCGGGGCTTTCTGGTTTTGGTTCGATGCATCGGAAAGCCCTTGCGGTAAGATCGTGAACGTCAATACGACACCCGCAAAAACCCCCAAGATCATGAGCAGCAATCTGTTTTTGGACATCACACCCACCCTTGCGACCGTCAGGAACCGGATAAACTGTTTCTCTAATTTACTGCCCGTTCACCCATACTGGCAAATGACCGAGGGCGATAATATCGGACCACGCGGCGCGGTCGCCTTCGGTGAAGATCGCAGCTTCAGCGACGACTTCGGCCCCCGCCTTGCCGAGAATGAGCCGCATCCCCTGTAAAGTGCTGCCGGTTGAGATGACATCATCAATCACAGCGACACGCTTGCCGGCGATCAGTTCGCGGTCTTTTTCGTCGAGGTACAGTGTTTGCGGTTCGCCGGTGGTGATGCTCAGGGTTTCGGATTGCAGTGCGTCACCCATATACGGCTTGAGCGACTTCCGCAGCACGACATAGGGGCGGTTGCCCAATTTGGCGGAAACCGCGTGCGCCAGCGGGATGCTTTTCGCCTCGGCGGTCACAAGGATGTCGGGATTTTTCGCGGCAATCAACGGCGCGAGTTCGCGGCTGACGGCTTCGACAAATTCGGTGTCGCCGAGGATGTTCAAAATGGCGATTTGCACCCCCGGCTTGATCTCGAACTTTCGCAGTTCGCGTTTGATCCCTGCCACCTGAACCGCGAACGTCTCGTATGCTGTCATACTGGCTTTCCCCTAATGGCTCATAACTGCGTTGATAAAAGTGTCACTTAGTCGTGATCGTGGAAAATGATCTGCTCATAGCCGACGCGCACCACATCGCCCACGCTCAGGTAATGCGGCTCGCTGATGCGGACTTCGTTCACATAGGTGCCGTTGGTGCTGCCCAAGTCCTCCACGATCAGGCGGTCGTTTTCGCGGCGAACCTGTGCATGAAAGCGTGAGACATTTTTTGCGTCCAGCACCAGTTCATTTTGCGGCGCACGCCCCATCCGCATGAGTTCGCCTTTCAGTGGCATCGTTTGCTCACGCCACGTAATCGCAATCGGCGTAACCCCCGGTTTCTGCTCGGCGGTGGGCGTTTGCAGAATGCGTTCCACCTCCCGCGACCGCAGTGATAGCGTGCTTTCATGGCGGTCGGTCATGGTGTAAATGGCCTGTGTCGCCATCATTTTACGGCTGCGGCTGTCGTAAAATTCCTCGCCACGCTGCATCTCGGTTGCCTGTTGCAGCAGGACTTCATGTTCATCCACCAATTCGCGGTGGATGATTTGCGAGTCTTCAATAGCGTTGGCGGCCAGCTTAAGGATCTGGGAAGCACGATTGTACTCGCCTTTATCCGCCGCCGCGACGGCATCCCGCCGCGCCCGTGCCGCTTGCAGCAGGAGGACGCTCCGGCGAACTTCGGGATTGCTCTCGACATCGGCATCCTGCGGGGCGACATTGACCACAATCGGCATATCGACAATCTGATGCTGGCTGCCTACATCGGTGATCTCGTCATATTCAAACCGCAGCCGCGCGATTTCGCACTCGCCGATGTCATTGAGTGCCGGAATGGATAATTCGAGCAGCAGGGTTTTGACCTCGCTGCCGTACACATCGCCCAAGCTGAACGAGACGCGCTTGCCGTCGCTGTGCATGTTGTAGGCGTTAAGCTGGTTGATGGTGGAGATGTGGTCGGTCATTTCGACGCTGACGGTCAGGTTTTGCCCGACGACATTCAGCAGGTCGCGGAGTTCTTCTTTGAAGATAGTGGGGGTGACTTCAGGACTTTCGATGAAGTAGAACGCGCCGCCGCCCGCGTCCGCCATCGCGATGAGGAGGTCTTCGTTGAAGTCCGAACCTAAGCCCATCGTGGTGGTGATGACCTTGCCCTGCCGCTTCTGCTTCGCCAGCGCGATCAACTGCTCGGCATGAGTGACACCGCGGTTGGCGAGGCCATCGGTCATCAGGATAACACGGTTGATGTTGTCGTCGGTGACCGCTTCCTCGACCCACTTGCAGCCTTCCAGCCAGCCGCCGCTGAGGTTGGTCATGCCGCTGGCTTTGATGCCGTTCAAGCGCTGGTTGATCGCGTCTTTTTCGGTGACGGCGCTGGGTGGGATGAGCGTGGAAACCTGTTCGTTATACAGCACGACCGAAAGCGTGTCATTCCCTGTCAGGTGCTGCACCAAAAACTGCGCGGCTTGGCGAGTGTATTCCAGCTTGTTACCGGCCATCGACCCGCTGCGGTCAAGGACGAGGCTGATGTTCAGCGGTCGGCGCTTATGCGGATCAGAGGCCGAGTTGGATACCAACCGTGCCATTAAATACAGTTTTTGAGGACGCTCAACCGTCAAGACATCATAATCGAGCGCGAAATCCGCTTTCATGCCGAAAAAATCCCATCCATGTGCCAGAATATTACGTATTGTATTTTAATCTATTCCACCATTGTGTCTACCGTCATCGGCGTTGTTCTGCTGATTTGGTTAGAAGCGGCTTTAGATTTTCCAACACGCATATCAGGCATGTTTTGTTAATGTGCCGGTACCACTCCGTTAACCAATGTACCGTCGACTAAGGTTAAAACACGGTCAGTTTGCTGGGCGATTGCCGGATCGTGCGTCACGATAACCACGGTCGTCCCGGCCTGTTGGCGAATGTCGCGCAGCGTTTGCATGACCATAGCGCCGGACTCGCTGTCGAGGTTTCCCGTCGGCTCGTCAGCGAGGAGCAGGGGAGGATTGTTCGCGAGCGCACGGGCGATTGCCACACGCTGCTGCTGACCGCCGGAAAGCTCCGAAGGGCGGTGGCGCAAACGGTCTTTCAATCCTAGTGTAGTCAAGAGTTCTTTAGCCCGCTTATCTGGGTTAAATTTCGGTTTGTGCGCGAATTGAATGGGCAGTGCGACATTCTCCAGCGCCGTCAAGGTTGGGATGAGGTTAAAAAATTGGAATATAAATCCGATCTTTTCGTTACGGATTTCGGTGAGGTTGTCTTCGCTCATCCGGCTAATGTCCACACCGTCGATCTCAATCGTGCCGCGTGTAGGCGTATCCAAACCGCCGATGAGGCCGAGCAGCGTACTTTTACCGCTGCCGGATGGCCCGATGATGCCCACCATTTCACCAGCGTAAATTTCCATATCCACGCCCCGCAGCGCATGGACGGTATATTTGCCGAGGGGTAATTCTTTGACGACACCTTGCGTACGGATAACCGCGTGTTGTACGGACATTCCACTTTTCTCCTGCATTCGTGATGTGTAACTGCTATCTGTACGCATGGCGTGCGTGTGGGTTGCACAGGGGCAGCGGAGCCAAAATCAACGTTCTGCGCTGCTTCTCATGACGTATTCATCTTTGATTGTTACATTATTCACAATTAAGTCTGTGGCAATTTCAAGTTGCTCATCAAGGAGGGCAAACTCGATGACGAGCCAATCGCTTAACCAACAGTTCGAGCGCATAGATCATCGTATCACAAATTGGATGGCGCGTAATGGGGTTACGCTGCTCCGCATGAGCGTCGGCATCGTTTTTCTGTGGTTTGGTGTGTTGAAGTTCATTCCCGGCCTTAGCCCTGCGGATGAATTAGCGACTCGTACCATTTCCGTGTTGTCGTTCGAGATTGTCCCGCCGGTCGTTTCGCGTCCGGTACTGGCCGCGTGGGAATGTTTAATCGGGTTAGGTTTAATTACGGGGTTGTTTATGCGGGTGACGCTGCTGCTATTATTCATGCAAATGCTCGGCACCATCATGCCGCTGGTGCTGTTCCCCGCTGAAACATGGAAAACCTTCCCGACTGTGCCGACGCTGGAAGGGCAGTACATCCTGAAGAATATGGTGCTGGTGACGGCGGCTATCGTGATTGGGGCTACGGTACGCGGCGGTGGCCTAACCGCAGACCCCATCAAACGAAAGTGAACTTGGATGACACCACAATCAGGTGCGTGTTATCCGTTCGCTCATCGCGATAAACGCCATCATGATGTCGGATACCGTGATGATACCGACCAGCGTTTCGTCACGCATGACGGGCAGGCAGCTAATATGCCGTGACAGCATGAGTCGCGCGGCATCTTCGGCGGTTGCTTCCGGCGCGATGACGACTGGCGCGGGACTCATAATCATGCGAGCGTACAGATGGTTGACCAGTTCTTGGTCTTGCCACCGTTCTCGCATGATATACGGTGAGTTCATGGCGAGTCGGCAGTCGCGGTCGCTGATAATACCGATCAAGTGGTTTTCGCTACTCAGTACCGGCACGTGATGGCAGCTCAACTGCTCCATCAGGTCAAGGACTTCGCGTAATGTACTGTGTAACCGCACCGAAGCAGGGCGTTCGGTCATAATATCGGATACGTTCATCTTACCCATACCTTTGTCATCTGACACTTACTGCCCTAATCGTCTGTCTATCCGCATTTATGATATGGTTTTGCTGGTTGTTTCTTGCTGGACGATCATTCTGAAAATGTCGGACTCGGTTAACACACCAACGAGTTCCCCCGCGTCGTCCACAACTGGCAACCCACCTATTTTATAATCCAACATCAATTTGGCCGCATCGGTCATTCGACTATTCATCCCAATTGTAATAACTTCGTGGGTCATAATCTTTTCGACGATCAACTGCGAAACAAGATAATTCAGTTCCCAGATGCTCAGGGTCGTCGCGTCCGATGGTTTGGCCTCGCGTATGTCGCCAGAGGTAACAATGCCTAATATGTGATTGTTCTCATTCACGACCACTAACCGGCGTACCTGCTGCTGCCGCATCACTTCATGGGCATAATTGATCGGCGCATCCTGTCGAATTGTTAAAGCGGGCTTACTCATCCACTCATGAACCAAAACTTTGTTAAGCATCATTGTCCTCCTTCCGACGGTTATATCTTTACGGTAATTCCAATCCACCGTATGACGTACTACTAAACATAATGATTTCGGGATGACGAACGTATGCGTACACGGGAAGCAAGGATTGCTAAACGCTTGACATAAAAAACACCCCGACGGCCTCGCGGCTGCCGGGGTGTCCACACCCATATGACCGAGGTTAGTTAATCGTTTCCGCCGTTTTTGCCGGTTTCTGCACTTTGGCGGGCTGCTTGCTCGGCACAACGAACACCGGGCAAACCTTTGCTTCTAGGACTTTGCTCGTTACGCTGCCGAACAGGAAACGGCTGATGCCTGACCGTCCGTGGGTGGACATCACAATCGCGTCCACATGCTGTTTTTCGGCAATGTCGGTGATGACCGTCGCCGCGTCGCCCAGCTTGACTTCCTGCCGGACGGCGTAACCCTCTTTAATCAGGTCTTTTGCCACGCCTTCGACGTAATGCTTGGCGTAGGGCAGCAGTTCGTTCTTGGTGGTTTCGTAGTTGGGCGCGGTCACCGCCGGATAATATCCGTAAACCAGCATATCAGGGGTTTCAACCGCACACACCAGTGTGATCTTGCCATTCGGTGCGACAACATCCAGCGCGTGCTTGAGTGCATCCTCCGCCAAAGGTGAGCCGTCTAACGGTACGAGTACATGGTTTAACATGCTTACGTCCCTCCCAAATCCTGTGTTACCGATCTACCTTCATTCTATGTCTCACGGACTTTACGCCCTAGTATCATGTGTCACTATCCGGCTAGGGCATTGGACACTACGCAGGTTTGGGGCTTCATCTTTAGACTCAAGATAGAACATCGTGTTCGAAAGGGTAACATTATGAGTTGGAAAGATAAGATTGTTTCTGCCGAAGCTGCTGCTGGACAAGTGAAATCGGGTCAACGCCTCTTTTTGACCGGAAACTGCTCCACACCCCAGCGTTTCCTTGCCGCCTTGCGGGATCGTGCGTCTGAACTGCGGGGGGTGGAAATCATCCAACTGCTTGACCTCGGCGCGGGCGATTACATTACCGCAACGATGGCCGAACACATTCGCATCAACAGCCTGTTCATCAGCGGTAAGGTTCGGCAGGCAGTCAATGCGGGTATGGCGGACTTTACACCCGTTTTTCTCTCGGATATTCCGCACTTGTTTACATCAGGCCGCTTGGTGTTGGATGTCGCGGTGATCCATGTTAGCCCGCCGGACGCACACGGCTACTGCTCATATGGGGTAGAAGTGGGCGTGACCAAGAGCGCTGCGGAAAGCGCGGGCATCATCATCGCCGAAGTGAATCCCAACATGCCGCGCACCCTCGGCGACAGCTTCATCCACGTCAGCCAGATTGACTACTTCATCGAAGTCGATTACCCGCTGCCGGAAGTTCTCCCTGAACCTCCATCACCCGTACAGGAAAAGATTGCCTCGTACATCGCGGAACTGATTCCAGATGCCGCCACGCTCCAAACTGGTATCGGTGGCATTCCCGATGCGGTGCTGCGCCGGTTAACGGGACATAAAAACCTCGGCATTCACACCGAACTCTTTTCAGATGGCGTGATGCAAATGATCGAGGCGGGGGTTATCACCTGCGCCTCCAAGTCGCTCCATCCCGGTAAAGTGGTGTCGGGCTTTGTGATCGGTACCCGCCAACTTTACCAGTACATCCACGATAATCCGGTCTTTGAACTCCACCCCACCGAGTACGTCAATGATCCCTTTGTCATCGCGCAGAATGAACGCATGATCTCGATCAACTCGGCGCTGGAAGTCGATCTAACGGGGCAGGTTTGTGCCGATAGCATCGGGCCGAAGTTCTACTCCGGTGTTGGCGGTCAGGTGGATTTTGTGCGTGGGGCATCCCGCAGTCATGGTGGGAAGTCGTTCATTGCCCTTGCCAGCACGGCGAAAGACAACACCATCAGCCGCATCACCGCTACGCTGAAACCGGGTGCGGGTGTAACCACCTCGCGCAATGATGTGCATTTCATCGTCACCGAGTTTGGTGTTGCAGACCTGTACGGACGCTCAATTAGCGAACGGGTGCAAGCGCTGGTCAATATCGCTCACCCCAACTTCCGTGATGAACTGATGGCTTATGCCCGCGCTCAGAATTATGTCGGGCAAGTGTACAGCATGAGCGCTGTTCCAGCCTGAGAAATAAAAACCGGGCATCAACAGATGTCCGGTTGTGATGATCTATTCGGTTGTATGTAGCCGATAACCTAGCCGAGATAATCGCGCAAGTTCAACGCCAAACGCGGGTGACGCAGGCTGCGAAGTGCTTCCTTTTCCAGTTGGCGGATGCGTTCGCGGCTCAGGCCAAACTTGTTGGCGATTTCTTCCAACGTGTGCGGTTCACCACCACCGAGGCCGAAGCGCAGGCGCAAGATGTGACTCTGGCGCGGGGTGAGTTCGCTTAACACTTCTTCGATTGTCTCTTGCAGCAGGTGCTGGGTTGCCGATTCAACAGGGCTGGGCGAGTCTTGGTCTTCAATAAAATCGCCAAACTCGCTGTCACCATCGTCGCCGACCGGACGTTCCAGCGCAATCGCATGTTGGCTGGCATCCATCATACCGCGCACACTGTCTGCCGGTAAATCCATCTCCGAAGCAATTTCTTCTGGTGACGGACGGCGGCCCAACGACTGCTCAAGATTTTGAGCGGTGCGGTACATTTGGCGGATGCGTTCAGTCATGTGCAGGGGGATGCGGATGGTGCGGGTCTTTTGGGCGAGGGCGCGAGTGATCGCTTGGCGAATCCACCACGTTGCGTAGGTGCTGAAGCGGTTCCCACGTTTGTAGTCGTACTTATCGACCGCACGCATCAACCCCACGTTACCCTCTTGGATGAGGTCGGGGAAGGGGAGTCCCTGTCCCATGTAGCGCTTGGCGATGCTCACGACGAGGCGGGTATTCGCACGACCGAGGTGTTCACGTGCCATCTGGCCTTCTTCCACCAGACGTTCCATGTGCCCTACCCACGAGTCGCCGTTCAATTCGCGTGACCCCGCACGGTTCATCGCACGACGGCCTTCTTTGCCCATCTCGATCCGCTTCGCCAGCTCAATTTCTTCCTGAGCCGTCAGCAGCGGTTCTTGAGCCATCTGCCGGAAGTACAACCCGACCGGATCATCAGCCGACACCGCGTTGATGTCGCCCACACCCGGATCATGCGGCAGTTCCTCAGGCTCGAACTCCATCTCGATCTCCTCGGCCATCACCGCCCCGCCGCGCAGCGACGGTTCGCTTTCCTGCCGAACTTCTACTCCCATTTCATCCAATTCAAATAGGAGGTTTTCTACCGTGTTTGCGTCTTCTCCTTCTTCATCTAGTAACTCAAGGACATCATCGAACGTCAGATAACCCCGCTGGTCGGCCCGGTTCATCAGTTCTTGTATCAACTTGGCACCCTCTTAACGTACTTAGATGGTTAATTACTATTGACTGTTAAGATCATAACTATTTGTAATGTTTTTAACAATCACCTAAACGCCAATATTTTAGCATAGATTCATTCCGTTTGTGAATAAACCATTAATGAACACATGCGTAAGAAATTTGAAATTGGACTTAAAGGATTAAGATTTGGTAATGTAGGTACTTCGTAAATACTAAATTTTTCCGAATTAGTGCTACACTTAGGTTTGCTCATGTTGCAAAGTTCTAATCTTTGAATATGATGAATGTATGATAATTTCATTACGCATACCCGCCCACTATTAAGGTAATGACATGGCAACCCGACGTTTTACAGGTGATTTACCGCCCGATTCGAATGATGATGGCTATGCCGTGCCACAGCCGCCTATTCAGCCAGCACCCGCCCAACCGCGTCCTGCCGGGCCGGTTGCGCCCTCCACCCCACGATCCGCGCCCCAACGTCCGACCGCGCATCTGCCGCGCACGCTGACGCAGGTTCTAAACGAAGCCAATGAACGTGTCATTCAAGGTGACTTGGTGGATTATGTCCCGATGTCCACCGGCTTCGACCCGTTGGACGGGTTTATCGGTGGTGGCCTCCGTAAAACCGAACTGACGTTGCTCGGCGGCGCACAGGGCATCGGTAAAACGATTGCGACGCTGCAAATCGCGCGTAACATCGCCATGCGACCTGACCAATACGCCTTTTATCTGTCGTACGAACACACCGAAACCCACCTCATGCACCGCCTGCTGTGCATGGAAAGCATCAATCCGCCGGAAGTCGATATTACACGCGGCATCAAGCTGCGCGACCTGTATCAGATCATCGTGGCAGAACGGGCGAAGGGTTTCATGGGGCGTGACCCCAATTCCCCCGGTTCGCTCCAAGCCATTCTCAAGGAAAACCCGCGCACCGCTCCGGCCTTAGCGCGGATGTCTCGCTATGCTGACCGTATGATCTTGGTTAAGGCCAGTCCCGCCGTCACTACCTTGAAGGCTATTAAGGAAATGACCGCGCGCTTGTGCGATGCGACCGGCGGTAACGTCACCGTCTTTGTCGACTACCTGCAAAAGATCGCCGTTTATCCTGAACGCCCGCGTGACGAAAACGATAAGGTCACCATCATCGTCGAAGGTTTGAAGGACATCGCGCTTTCGCTCGACGTGCCGGTGTGGTCAATCGTCGCCGCCGACCGTGAAGGTCTCAAGAGCAAGCGTATCCACCTATTCCATCTGCGTGGCAGCAGCGCTCTCGACTACGAATCCGACATCGCCATTATCATGAACAACAAGTACCATATCCTCTCGAAGGATCATGTGGCCTTCAACCCGTACACGGCCAAGCAGTTCCGCGACTGGGTGGTGTTCACCGTCGAGAAGAACCGCGCCGGACGCGCCATGCAGGACATGGAATTCCAACTCTACGGGCAGCACTTCGCTTTCGACCCGCGCGGTCAAAAAGTGCAGCAGCAGCTTATTGACGATAAGGTTATTGAGAGTTAAACTGCTTCACAACCCTAGCTAAACATAAGGGCGCACCATCTGCGCTCTTTTTGTTGTATCCTACAATGTAAATGCACCCCATCTTGACGTTGTGCCTATACCCATCATCCGTAACTTATTGTTTATAAGTGGAAGCATTTTATGAGTCTGCAAACTGTGACCCGCCATTTGGTGGAGAACCTTCGCGCGGTCAAAAATGTCCGTACTGTCAAAATCCTCGACATTGGCTCACTGTTAGTCAGTGTCGGTCATATCAGCTTTAACGAAGAAATCGTCATTTACCTGCTGGCAGGTGAGCTTTCAACCGGCTTCATTAAGAAGA
>Ga0102832_1001570_pt1 | contig 16836 bp, 12 predicted proteins | sample EBPBio282013_DNA_FD_88942 | JGI IMG/M metagenome (GOLD analysis project Ga0102832, IMG submission 88942) | Wastewater treatment Type I Accumulibacter community from EBPR Bioreactor in Madison, WI, USA - Reactor 2_5/28/2013_ DNA (Illumina Assembly) | ecosystem: Engineered > Bioreactor > EBPR >...
CTTGGGCTTGGGCTTGGGCTTGGGCTTGGGCTTAATCAATTATCTCTAGAGAAATTAACTCACTTTGCACATCGGCGAAGTTCTGAAAGTGGCGGAAGGAGAGATTTTCGCGCTGGCAATAATCAGCTAGGCGACCCTTGGCAAAGAGAATGTCTGCAAAGCCAGCCCAGCAGCGGTCCGAGAGCCCATCGCCAACTACTACGCTCTTGGCCGGTTTCTCACTTTCTACGGCAAGACATTTGCAAGTTCCCGAGCGACAAGGCTTGGCTTCGTCAGCCCGAGAAAATGGAAACTGAATAGTCATCGAGCCATCTGGATGCAGATCGATCTGATTAGTCTTGATGCCGGCGATCAAACCTCCTTCGAGCAAGCCCTCCCGCCCCAGAATATGCTTGATTATGAAGTCGAAGCCATCGCTGACGACATACAAAGGGATGTCTAACGACCTTAGCCAAACGGCAAAATCTTTGAAAGTAGGGTCTACAGCAAAACCCTCAAGCTCTCTGAGCATTGCCGGCCAACCACCGGTGACCAAAGGCAGTTGGAGGGGAAGAATCTCTTTCGAACCCATCTCACCCGCCACCCATTTATCTTCGAGTTCGCGATAAGCCGGCTCGCACAAGCTCTGCATGAGCACTTCTAAAGTATCTTGCGTAGTGATTGTGCCGTCAAAGTCAACAAATACTTTAAGTGGTGCCAAGAGCGTAATTCCCCCAATTGTCATCCATAGTGTGTGGGTTTATGGTAAACCGACAGGTCGCTATAAATCTTTCTTTGAGGAAATTTGAATGGGTTGCGAAAACAGCAAAGATTGCTTCCGCCTTCCGCAGGGAGAGGCTTCTGGACAAGCAGGTCATGCCCTAGAGCAAGCCTTTGAATTACTTAAGAGACAGTCGCAAGGCAAAGCCGGCGACAATCCGATTGTCGATGGCGCCCAAGGTCTCGCAGACCAAGCTGAAAGGCATCTTCCCCAGATAAAGGAAAGAATTGACCAGGCGGGGCGAGATCTGTCGAGAGAACTGCCTAAGGTCACCGGCGAGATAGAAAGATCGGCAGAAGAATTGCAGAGAAGAGCCGGTGAGGCGGCTAAAGAAATTGCTCCGGCATTGAACCAATTTAAGCGCGACTTCAATCGTATGCTGGACGAAGGCGCCCAAGCCGTCACTAAAGTAGATACCGATGGCTTGATTGAAAACCTTAGAGATAACTTCGATGTTCTAGATAAAGACCGTGATGGGTTCATAACCAAAGATGAACTACAGGACGCGCGCAAAGATCCAGGCTTGCGCTTTGGTCTTGCAGGCACGCTCAAGGCTAGCGAAACACATTTCGATAACTTGCAAGGTTTGAACAGAGATGCCTTTGTTTGGGACAACAACGGCATCAGTCGCAAAGACTTAAACGTGCTTGAGAGCGCCAAAAGAAACGGCACTTCTCTGAGCGAGGCTTTTGCCAACGCTCCTACACTCGATTTAAAACAACACGGTCTCAGCGGTGCAGCAGCAGTTGTTGCAGCCAAGCCTCTTTTCCGTGCCGGAGCACCAGGTAAGGCACTAGCTCTCGGTGCAGTTGCCTTTACTGCTGCGGAAGCAGGTTTAGGCACCTTAAGTTATAAACTGTTCACCGCACCGAAAGCCAACGCCATTATTACTGATTTGCAGTAAGCTCCAGCGCTCTAATTAACGAGTCTGCTCGTCGTGCTTTTGCTCATGAATGTTTTTGCTGAGCTGATTCTGCTGTTTCTCTAGGCGGGCTCTTTCTGCCCAGCTCAAGCCACCGCCATCGGCGCGCATTTGTCTTTCGCGACGGTTGAGGCGTACTTGCTGCTTGCTTAGTCTATAAGCTTCTTTTCCAGTCAACGAACCTGACTGAATACCATTGGCAATGCGCTTCTGTTGTCTGCATTGTCTACCATTGACTCCATAGCCCTGCGGATCAGCTTTGGCGTCCTGGAACAGCATGCCACCGCCGAGTATCGACAGGGCCATTAATAGATTGAAGGCGCGTCGGCCGGTAACATTTACTCTATTCATAATATGGTTCTCCATGATTTCTAATTTGATCTCGAATTTTCTTTGGGAGAGGAATTGTCCGTCCTCGTAATATGTAAGACGTAATTTCAGAGCAAAAAGTTCAAAATATCCAGATAAATTGCAACTAATAAACTTCCCTCCGTTTTTGGCGGAGGGAAGTAGATGGTGGCGGCACAAATCTTTATAGATAGCTTTTCAATCAGTAGCTTTGGAAGCAGTAGCTTTGGAAGCAGTAGCTTTGGAAGCAGTAGCTCTGGAAGGAAACCCAAGTAACCAAATCGGTACAGCTAGGTAACTTCTGGGCTTGAGTACAGCAGAAATGCTTTAGGATGCAGAAATGCTTTAGGACGCAGAGATGCTTGCTACTAGAGAAATCTTGCTATTACAGAAATGCTTGAACGAGCAAATCTGCCTTAGGGAGCAGGACTAGTTGCAGGCGGCGCCCCCGTTGTCTGCACCACCGGTTTCGAGCCCTTCTGGTACTGCACTGTGTAATCGCTCTTGTTTTGAGTATCAACAGTGGTGGTGAAACCTTGCCCCTTGGTGTAACTAGTGCTGGCGTCATAGCCGTAAGACTCACCACTGGCGGTGTTATAATCCCGGCCACGCGTGCTGGTACCAGTACCGGTTTGAGCATCATACTGATTGGTTTTATAACCAACAGCGCTGCCACCACCGGCACCACTAACCTGAAAACCTCTTTGGGCAGTCCCGCCCTCACCATTCTTATATTGCCACTCACCCTGCCTCGACAAAGAGCTTCCACCGCCGGTAGTACCACTAAACGCACTCTGATGAGCACCGCCTTCGCCTTTCTTGATCAAGGTACCGCCGCCTCTCTGCCAACTGCCGCCGTTTGCAGTATTGCCGCCAGAGCCACTGGCATGTAGCAAGCCCTGCGCACCCACCGCAGAAAATCCCGCACGGGCTGCGGCGCCTCCATTTGGACCCTGAAATCTTGCAGCTCGAGCGGCGGCAGCCCCCTGCCCGTAAGCCACGCCCGACATGCCAGCTCTGGCGCCATACTGCCCTTGCTGCGCATAACCAGACAATGCCCCTTTTGCACCAGAGGTCCGAAAACGACCAGCCTGGGCGGGTTCGTTCAAGCTAAAGAAAAGGGCAAAAGCTGAAAAACCGGCCAAGAGCGAGATCTGTGAAAACGACATATATACCTCTCTGCTTGCGAAAAATCTCTCACAAGAGAAGTACGTATGAGGAACAAAAAAGTTTCAGCCCAGAAGATTAAATCGGATCAAGCTTTACCGAGCAACACTTTGGCTCGGTGATAGTGCTTCTCCGCCTCTTCCAGTTTGCCAAGTTTCTTGAGGAGCTTGGCGAAATCTCTCAAGCTATCAGCCAACTCAGGATTGTTAGCACCCAGCTCCTGTTCCTTCAGAACTAGCGCCTTGGCCAGTAGAGGCTCAGCTTGGTCGAAAATCCCCTGCTGGAACTGAATACCCGCCAAAGATGTAAGGTTCTCAGCCAACTTAAGGGGCTCAGGAGTCTCAAATCCTTCCAGAATTTCAATTGCTCTTCTTATAAGAGGTTCGGCTTCAGCAAAATTACCCTGCACACAAATCACGCCGGCAAGGTTATTCAAATCATCCACCACATCAGGATGGTTCGGACCAAGCTCACTCTGCCGCCAGCTCAAAATACGTTCGTACGCCTTCTGGGCTTCCGGAAAGTTCTCTTGCTCGTAATACATTTCGGCCATACCGGTCAGAGCAGAAGACATAGCGGCAATTTGAGCTGCCTTGGCGGCGTTCATATCAGCCTCGCTCATCTTAGGTAAGCGAGAACTTGAAGCAGCTGGACGTTGCGCTGGAGCCGGTGTCGGGGCTGGCGCTGGAGCCGGTGTCGGGGCTGGCGCTGGAGCCGGTGTCGGGGCTGGGGCTGGAGTCGGTGTCGGGGCTGGCGCTGGAGCCGGCGTCGGGGCTGGGGCTGGTCTGAGACTGGCTGATTTCGCTGGTTCAGCTTCAGCCTCGGACAATCCGCCAAGACCAGAGAACAGTGAGCGCAGGTCTACATCTTCCTCTGTTTGAGCTTCGACGGCAGACTTCAGCTCATCTTGTAAGTTGGCGCCGCCCACGGCCGAATCTATAGTTTCCGAAAGGGAAGAAATCAGATCACCAAGACCCACTTCCGGCAAATCTCCATCTGCCAAGAGTCCAACTTCAGAACTCACCGATTCGACTGAAAAAACAGGAGTGGCAGCTTCTTCAGGCTCATCCTGCAACTTATCGAGAAGACTATCGAGTGACAGACCCTCATCAAAGCCCTTGCCAGCATCAGCATCGAGAGCTTTACTTGCGGCTGCTTCCACTTCACTATCCGAAACCTGCTTAAACACGGCGGTAGTCTCAAATGCCGCAGCATTTTCACGAGCCGCTTCTTCCTCCGCTTCTTGGGCTTCAGGCGAAGCCTGGGTGGCTAGCGAAGCGATAAGAGAATCGGCAGAGGGTCCACTGGATTCAAATTCAGAATTTCCGACATTCTCGTCAGCTTTTTCATCCAGACTAGCACTTTGATTTTCGCCGGATAGACCAAACAAACTGAGCAAGCTTCCAGTCTCAGCGGCATCAACCAATTCTCCGCCAGAAGCTGCAACAGCCTCGACGCCGGCTTGAGGTGACTCAGCTTCCATCGAATCTACGGAAACTGCTTTGCCCGAAACATTAGCTATGAGTTCCAGCTCGTTTATGCTTTCGCTTGCGGTTGCGTCAGCAGCGATGGAATCTTCCACCGGTAAAGAATCTGCGGATTCTTCTCTGGTCCAACCAAGCTCAAGCATGGCGCCTTCAAGAGTAAGATCGCGCAATCTCCCTTGATTTATGCAGTAATCAAGCACTTGAACACCATGCTCATCAGAAAGCTCTCCAGCCTTCACCAGTCGATAACACTCCAAAACAGCATTCTTACCGACTTCTGTAAGAAGACCACTTAGTTTCAGAACATCCACGAACATCTCAGGTGTTTCGCGAATCAGAGCAAATGCCTTTTCAATGTCAAACTGATTAACTACGTTGGAAGCCAACAAAAGTGATTCAAAAGCGCCGGAGCTGGAGGAAGATATAGCTCCGACAGAAGGTTCAGTGGCAGAATCTACCGACTCGGAATTCTCAAAAGAACCCTCGCCCGCTTGGATACCAACCAACGAACTCTCGGCAGAGGCAAGAAGGTCTTCTAATGAGCGTTCGGCAGAGCTGTCATGAGTCGTACCAAGACCTAAACCGTCATCGGTTGAACTCTCTTTGCGCGCTCTCGCATCATCACTAGCAGAATCGGTAAGCTGCTCAAATCCTTGCAAAGCATCTTCAGGTTTAGTCTGCGGCTCATCAAATGAGCCTTCGCCTGCAACCGAACGCATGAGAGTTGCCAAAGAAGGTGCCTCGTCTAACTGTGTTGAATCGCTGCCTCCAGAAAAATCCCCGTGCAACTCCGGACCATCATAGAGCTGCTTTAGTTTTGTAGACGAAGATTTAGGCGACTCATGCATGCTGTAACCGGGATCGTTCTCAGTAGTCTGAGGAGGAACATAAGTTCCATTGATGCGATCCTGAATCTCAGGAAATATGCGTCCATTGGCTTGCATTAGCTTAATTGCTTCTGCAGCCTCTTGCAGGTTGTAACGACCTTCCTCTATACATTGCTGCACAGCAAGAGCGACATTTAGCATCTCAAAGGAAATATAGCCTTGCTCTACCATCACTTCGCCAATCTGACGATCGGAAGATAAGCCAAGCTCTAGACAGCTAATTACATCTGTTTCGTTGAGGAAGCCGCTTTTGACAAGCAATTCACCTATGCGAACTTTCTTTTTGGATACAGGCTTTAGGCCATCGAACGAGTCATCGCCACTTTCACCTTCGCTGGGTGCCTCAACCGCAGCCTTAATCGCCTCAGCGCGAAGAGAATCAATAGCTTCATCACGCTCAATCATGCCATCTCGAACACGCACTTGCAGTTCAAGAGCCAACCTCAAAAGGCTGTCTGGTATGGAGTTATTCAGAACGAGTATGCGTCCAAGCGGCAGACCAGTTGCCAGGCTTCGCCCCATAGCCTGACCGAACTGACCTTTGTTGATTATGTTGGCATCCATCAACAATTCACCAAGCCGGTTTGTCTTCGTCTCAGCTTGATCGGCGATGGCTTGCTCTTCGCGCACAAGCTCAGAAAACGAGGCTCCTGTCTTTACTGCAATCTTGAGACAACGAGCAGCCATTGGCATCTCGATAATCTTGTCTCTTAGCATCGCCTGAGCATCGACCGCCGCCTGCAAATCACGATGGTTAATCAAGCCCGCCATTGTGAGCATCTGCCCCATGTGCAAATGCTTAGTTGCGGTGTTCTTGATAGTGTCGTCCAGCTGCTTCTGAGTGATAATCCCAGCCTTAACGAAGAGCTCGCCGATCAAAATATCGGTCGGGTATCGATTAGTACTGGCGCCTTTTTTCAGAAAATTGAACGACACTGCTTCCCTCGGACCACCATGAATTAGCTTTGAGATACGTACTGGTTATAACAAATCAAGTAGGAAAGCTGATGAAACTTGACCTTAACTTAGGTCTTTTGGGTGCAGACAACACCCCTTGTTTCTACTTTACTCTCCCAACCAAGCTTGGCATGACCAGTCCTCAAAATTATCTGCCACAAAAATCATCTGACAAATTTGACAGACATTTTCTACTTTCCCGGCAGCGCAGGACTCTAACCCAATCCAGTAGCAAATTGAAACAACCTTTTTCAAACCACCAGCTCAGATGAAAGCTTCACAAAAACAAACTGAGTAGGCTACTCCTGGGTACATAATGTGCAAGTTTGTCGTCAACCACTCTAAGGGGCCTTCAAAAAACGGATGTCATCAGAAACCAGGCTTTTGATCGTCGAAGATCACTTTGCAACATTAGATGGACTGACGCTAGGACTAAGTCAATTTGGTTTCAAAGTTATCGGCAGCGCAACCTCAAGCGATGACGGTTTAAGGTTGCTAAGGGAAAAAAACTCCGAAATTGATGTAGTTATTTTGGACCTACACCTCCCAGGCAATCTAGGACCCAAAGCAGCGCTAGAGGCATTCAGGAAAACCGCCAGCGAACGAACCAAACTGATCATATTCTCTGCCGAGGCCCGAGTCGCTTTCATTCAGTCTGTGCTTTCAATGGGAGTATCGGCCTACCTGCTCAAATCCGAGAGAGTGGCCAAGGTTGCTGAAACAATTACGGCTGTGATGGAAGGACAGTCGGGCTTGATCTCAGACGAAGTGACCAAAACATACAAAAAAATCACTCGTGCCGAAATGGAGGTTCTCAGCATGCTGGGAAGAGGCATGAAGTATCAGGATATTGCCGATCATAGACTGACATCTGTGGCCACAGCCCGGAAGCAGTGCGAGACTCTACAATTGAAGCTAGGACTATCATCCAGAGAACAGTTGATTGCATGGGCGGTACAAAACGGTTTCGGCAGCGTTGACAGCGAAAACTAACTCTTATTTCTGATATGACACCCCAAAAAGGCGAACTCGAACCAATCAATATTCTTCTCGACAAAGCGCTTAAACCACAAACCCTGGTAAGAGCGGACGAAGTTGACAAAGCACTGCTATACAAAAAAGCAGAAGAGCTTTCGTCCGCACTATACAAGCTGGCTCACTACCATGTAAAAACTCGTTTTCCTGATGAAGCATTTAGAACCAACCTGCAATTCAGCCATCCATCTAAATTGCAAGAGCCTATAGATTGGGTTTCCAAACAAGAAATGCGCTCAAAGACGAGGCTGCCTACCAGCTACTTTCGCTGGAAGATGACTGGAGCGCCTCTAATTGTCAGCTGTAGAGCCGGCGAGCGAGACAGAACTGGTATCGTAGAATTCTTTCTAGTGCCGGAGCGCGAGGTTCCGCACATTACGATGTCCGAATTCGGCTCTCGATTCAGGGTCAGATTTCAACTAATCGAACTTGGACAAAAGCTAGTCTGGGTTGCCAATAAAACCAAGCTTTCCAGTGAAGCAGCAAAGCTTCAACTGGAGTTGCTCCTCAACGAAGTTCTTGAAGTAGCATATACAGAAAGGACTAAACCAAACCAAAATCTTCAGCCTACGGAAAGTTTTCTCTACCAAGGCAAACCCTTCAACACTATCGAACAACGCCTAGAGCTACAGAGAAACAATCTTCTATTTAAGTTACTCAACCAACAAGAAGAGCTGAAGAATCAACTAGCTAGAGACCTCCACGACAGCGTTATCGCAGACTTGATGATGCTTAAGCGCTATCTGTCTGGTGATAGAAAACTTTCGAGCGAAGAAACAATTGAGATTGTGGACGAAATAGTCAGGCAGCTAAGAGACCTGGTAAATGAGTATTCGCCCCGCCAACTCCAAGAATGGGGACTCAAAGTAGGCGTGGAAGACCTACTTGACAGAGTGACGCGAAGGACCGGCATTGAGACAAAATTGCTATTTCAAGGAGAACTGCCACGATACCCAGATTTGGTTACCTTGCACATCTTCCGGATCATTCAAGAGTGTCTGAATAACGTTGAGAAGCACGCTGAAGCGACAGCGGTCACGGTTGAAATTAGAGCATCTAAAATCGGCGACTCGACCTTTACAATCAGAGACAACGGCAAAGGTTTCGACCCGAAAACAGTGAGGATCGAAGCAGACGGCTCGCATTCAATGGGAATCGGCGGAATGAAAGAAAGAACTGAACTAATTAAGTGTTTCTATCCGGCTAAGATAGCAATTACCTCTAAGCCGAAGCCGCCCGAGTTGGAGTTGACATCCTCAACCGATAACGGTTTAGCCTTGCCATTAAGCGACAATAATGCCAACTGGCCGGGATCCCCCCCTCCCGCCAAAGATCTCTGTTCATTCGGCACGGCAGTTACACTAACAGTTTCACCAGCCGAATAAAGGCGAATACCGAACTAGCCTTCCGAAAAAAGTATTCCGGTACCCAATCAAGACTCAGGACAAAAAAATGCCAACTCTCGCGCATAAAGCAATCTACCTAACCCTTAGTCTGACTGCGGGACTCTTGGCGTTATCAGTCGATACGAACGCCTACTGTCAAACCAGCCCACAAAAGGCGGCAGACCAAAAATCTAACAAAGTTGACATAGGACCCTATATGAAAGGGGTGAGCGACAAAATTGGACCGCTCTGGAATCCACCAAAAGCGAAAGGCGAAGCAATTAACGACAAACTGGTAGTTCGCTTTACGGTGGAAGCGAATGGTTCGATTTCCGAGTTGGGAGTGAAAGAATCCTGCGGGGACAAAGAAATCGACGACTTAGCACTAAAGACCATAGCCAAAGCTGCCCCATTTGGGAAGCTGCCTAACGGTGTCCCCAAAGTTAGCGCCCAGTTTGCCCTTCCCTGCAAAAGTGGAGTGAGCGCAGACGGAGTAGAAATGAAGCCCTACTTCGACGATATGTGGACTAGGATTCTCAGAACCTGGTGGGTACCCAAAAGGCTACTCTTCATTCAGGTTCCAGTAAAGATAGAACTGAATGAAGACGGCAGCCTAATTGCAGCCACCCTAATAAAAAGCTCCGGTGACGAAAACGCTGACAAACTAGCAATAATCGGAGTGAAAAGAGCGGCACCGTTTGCGCCACTTCCTAAGGGTCTTAAGGCTCCGTTCACGGTCAATTACACACTCGGCTATAAAGGCGGCAAAGACCAAGTAGTCTACTGGAACGGTCAAAAGATAAGCAAAGGCGAAAGCTTCACCACTAGTGGTGGCGTGCAGACCACGCTCACAGACAACACCACCGATAAGGACCGGGCATTTCACAAGAAGAAAGAAGACACACTTATCAAGATGTTCGCTCTTGATGGAACCCTTGACACCCTTAAAAAACTTGGCAACACCGACAATCCAGAGATGGTGCCTATCCTTCTCGAATACAGCTCGCAACACAGATTGATAGAAGAACACAAAGAAGCAAAAGACAAGCTCAAAAGAGCCCTCGCAATTGCTGAGAAGAACCTAAAAAACTTTGACCAATCAGAAACTGCTGCCAATTTCTCACAAGAAACCAAATCACCAGAAACTAAATCACAAGAAGCCAAATCACAAGAAACCAAACCACAAGAAGCCAAATCACAAGAAACCAAGCCACAAGAGAGCAAGCAGACAGAAGAGAAAAGGTTAGAGGACAAGAAGAAGGCTCAAAAGACCTTTGCATCTGCATTGATAGCCTTAGCCCAAACCGAGTATTCCCTTGGCAATTTAGCTGAAGCAGAGCCACTTCTCAAACAAGCGATAGCAATGAAAGAAAACGAACTGAATGAGAAAGATCAGGAATACAAAGAGCTTCTAAACACCTATGCCAGACTTCTTTACAAACAAAACCGCGCAAAAGAAGCAGATGAACAATATAAAAAAATCAAGGAGCTGAGCTAAGCAAGCACCGAAAACAGCATAGACTAGTGGAGGTTTGGAGTGCTAAAACCTCCACGACCGTTTGTAAGCCAGGATTGGCTATTCGCTCCATTGATAAATTGGTTCAATTTATTCGTCGGTCCAACATATTCATTCGTCCAACAAATAAATTGGTTCAGCTCTTTTAATCGATATTTGCTGGAAAAAACCAATTGAAGTGTTCTTTTTAAGCATCTGCAGTTCATCGAGGTAGGAGTCATGTCACATAGTAAGAGCAGTATTTTCCAGCTCGGCAAGGATAAGACAAGTTACAGGCTCTTGACCAAGGAGCATGTCAAAGAGACTTCCTTCGGGAACAAGAAAATGCTCATGGTAGAGCCAGAAGCGCTTACGCTGCTTTCGAAAGAAGCTTTCAAAGATGTTTCTCATTTACTGAGATCAAGCCATCTGGAAAATCTCCGCAAGATTCTCGACGACAAAGAAGCATCACCTAATGATCACTTCGTCGCACTCGAACTTCTTAGAAATGCTGCGATTGCTGCCGGGGGCACCCTGCCGATGTGCCAAGATACAGGAACAGCCATTGTTGTAGCCCACAAAGGCGAGCAAGTAATGACCGGAACCGATGATGGAGTCGCTATAAGCGAAGGCATCAAAAAAACCTATGGCGACTGCAATCTGCGCTACAGCCAAATGGCTCCAATTTCTATGTATCAGGAAGCCAATACCGGGAGCAACTTGCCCGCACAAGTAGAGATTTATTCCGAGCCTGGTGACACATACGAATTCCTCTTTATCGCAAAGGGCGGTGGTTCGGCGAACAAAACTTTCTTACTTCAAGAAACAAAATCAGTTCTCAATCCGCAATCGCTTAGGAAACTGCTCGTTGAGAAGATAGCAGGTTTAGGAACCTCCGCCTGCCCACCTTATCACCTAGCAATTGTTATCGGTGGCCTATCTGCCGAAATGACCCTAAAGACAGTAAAGCTTGCAAGTTGCCACTACCTTGATTCGATCCCAACCGAAGGAGACAAAACCGGCAGAGCCTTCCGCGACTTAGAGTTAGAGAAAGAAGTCCTGGAAATAACAAGAGAGCTTGGTATCGGCGCCCAGTTTGGTGGCAAATATTTTTGCCATGACGTCAGAGTAATCAGACTGCCACGACACGGAGCCTCTTTGCCGATAGGAATTGGAGTATCTTGCAGCGCTGACAGGCAGATTCTCGGTCGAATAGACAAAGATGGCATTTGGCTGGAACAACTCGAACAAGATCCGGCTAAGTATCTTCCCGAGGTTGAAATGGACGACCTAGAAACTGAATCTATCAAGGTCGACCTCAGCAAACCAATGGCAGAAATCAGGAAGATGCTTTCTGGCAAGCCAGTCGGCACCAGGCTAATGCTTTCTGGTACGATGCTCGTCGCTCGAGATATTGCCCATGCGAAATGGAAAGAAATCATAGAAAACGGCGGAGAACTTCCGGAGTATACAAAACTGCATCCCATCTATTACGCTGGCCCAGCCAAAACCCCAGATGGTTATGCATCAGGTTCATTTGGTCCAACAACGGCAGGTCGTATGGACAGTTATTCAGACCTACTTATGTCTAGAGGGGCAAGCTTAATAACCCTTGCCAAAGGAAACAGAGGAAAAATAGTTCGCGAAGCCTGCGAGCGTTGGGGAGGCTTCTATCTAGGCACCATAGGCGGTGCAGCCGCCAGACTTGCAAAAGATTCGATCAGGAAAGTCGAAACTATAGATTTCCCTGAATTAGGTATGGAGGCTGTTTTCAAGATCGAAATTGAAGACTTCCCTGCCTTCATTGTAATAAATGACAAAGGCGAAGACTTTTTTGCCAAAGTTGCAGAAGCCAAGGTGAGCGTGGGCAAGTAAACAAACTCGCCGAAATTTTTTAATCTAGCAGATCAGTGACAGGAAACGCCACTTGGTAGCGGCTTTGCACTGACTAGAAAGGGTTTAACCGATAACGGTTAAACCCTTTTTTTCGAAAATCGTTGAACTTTTTCTCCCCAAAACACGTCTTACCTTATAGCAGCAACGAGGGTTCTAGAGATGAACAAAGCCAGCAAAGGTCGAACTCAGATCAAAGCACGGTCAAGATCAAAAGAAGAAGCTGATTTCCTAATATCTGTATGGGATAAGTTTGTAGAGAAGTATCCCAATAACGAAAGCTGCTGGCAGGACTTCACTGCACGGATTTCCGAAAAATCAATTCTAGCCTGCAGAACTTGCGCATCTGCTGATATTGAGATCAGCGCGGCAGATCGCACAGCGAAGTGCAATAAATGCAAAAGAACCTTCAGCCTATCTACTGGCACTTTCTTTGAGAGAGTCCGAAATGTCTGGGCCTGGTACGCCGCAATTTGGTTTCTGCAACATGGCGCTGTGCTGAATGCCTGTTTTTTAGCTGCAATTGTAGGGCTAGCAAATTCTTCTAGTCTTCACATTCAAAAGAGTATTCTTGCAGCCATCGCAGAAACTAGAACAACTGAGGTCGACAGAGTTAGTTCTCTTCATTTCGACGGACTATTCACAAGGCGCAGCCTAGCGACTCCACCCTGGCTTGAAGCAAGTCACGAAGAAGAATTAGAACAACATCTCGAAAGAGAAGGTAACGACTCGAAAAGTGGTCAGGAGGCAGAATCCGAACAAGTCAGAAATGAATATCAAGATGTAGAATTCTACGAAACTACCGAGTCTAACGGTGATGAAAACTTTGCGAATGCATCAAGTCTACTAGCCTCAAAGGAAACCGATACCACAGGCAGTTCGTTGGAAACATTGTTATCTGAAGATGAACGACTGGTCTTTGAACTGATCCAAAGCGGTCTTGAAACTATAGATGCAATTCAAGCCAAGTCTGGTCTCGACTGTGCGCAAATCGTGGCAGCGGTTTCGATACTGCAACTGGAGAATTTAGTTAGAACCGAAACAGGCGCAAGACTGTTTGCCACGAGAGCAGCTCAAACGAACACAACAGAAGACAGCAAAAATAAGTCCAACACTGAGTGGAGCCCCCTCTGTGCAATCAGTGCGGGTTCCAGACTCTGTCTAAACAACGAATGTTTCGGCACCAAATTAGCAGTCACGGACACTATCTCGACAGAAAACATAAGCAACAGAATTAGAGCTCTGACTGCCTTTGTTTCGGATACAGTAGGAGGAATAAGCAGGAAGTACCTGAATTTCTATCTGTCTGTTGCACAGAGCCTCTCTCATGGGGACAGCAAAGCCGTATCAATTTCAGTTATGGATTCTTGCTTGGAGCGAGGCTATGTTGGCGCAAAACACATAAGACAATCACGCACAGCAGTCACTGTGTCGGTTCCAAAGTCACTGAAAATCTTTCCAGGTATTCAAGGCAGCGACCCGCTTCACTGTTAGGGTAAATAACAGTGGAGTCTCAGAACAAACATTCACGCCAAATGAACTGACTCAAAGACTCAATGCACGAGTTACTTAGCGGCTTAACTCGCCGTCCAACTGGCTGCCCAACTAGCTGCCCAACTCGCTGTCCAACTCGCCGTCCAACTGGCTGAACCACTAAATTACGAACTAGCTGACGGACCAGTTGACTAGTTACGACCTCTGGCGATTTTTCCATCAAGAGTTGTCTTGACTGGATCACCAAGAATTGGAATGCGCAGCACTGTATCTTTCTTCCGCTCCACCCAAGTAATCATGCCAATATTCTGATCTACACTAATACTGTCTATAGGGTCGCCACCAGAACGTTTACCCTGCCCGTCGTAAATGTTCCAGGCTCCATTCTCTCTTTTGGCGACTCGCGGCTCACCGGTCTTGAGATTAAAGCGTACCTCTGAAAGTTCACCCCTAGAATCGTAAGCGAACTGCCTCTTGGAACCGTTGAATCCTTCTGTTTCTAGCAGTTTTCCAGCGACGTCATACCTTAGAGCAGAGCCGTCATTCTTTAAAATGTGATGGCTACCAGTGCGCCAATCTATGCGCATGTTGCCTTCGTTATCGACCCTTACATCCTTAATGGGCGGCACTGGAACTGGCTTACCCTGCCCATCGTAGAGATTCCAATTGCCGTTCTCACGACGCAATTCAGACTGCAAAAGCCCTTTGCTATTGAAAAACTTAGTGCTGTTGACTGCACCATCGGTTCCAATGTCGTACTGCCTGTAAGAGTTTTCTCTAAAGACCGCTCTGCCTGGAAAACCAGTGGCACTATCATAAATCACCCTGGAGCCATTATCAAAAGTTCGGGTTCTACTCTCAAGATTAACTGTCTTTCTTGTTCCATCGAGTCCGAGAATGGTTTCCGCGCCAGTCTTTCCGTCAACGGTGCGGACCGTGCCAGCCGCATCAACGCTAACCATCCCGACAAACTGCCTACCGGTATTCTTACCGTCCTTGTCGTAGGCATTCCATAGACCGTTTTCCTTTCGCCACTCCTGAACCACCATATCCTTGCCGGCAACCTTCATGGCTGTTAAGTCGCCAGAGGCGCTATATGTGTAATCCCTAGTCAGTCCATTTCTGTCCACGCTCGAGACGGCTCTTCCTCGAGCATCTAGAGATACGCGCCCGCCTGAAGTTCCATAAACGTCCTTGCCATTGTCTGCCCGCTGAAATTCAATGTTGCCATTATCAAGCACAGCCACTCTAGGTGCGCCTCTCTTTAGGCTAGTTCCATCTGAAGATGTACTTTCCCAGCTTCCATCCGGCTGGCGAGCATCAATGCTTTTCACATTGCCTTGCGCATCGGCTCTAATAATTCTGCTTACGCCTGAACTATCTCGCTCTATGCCGGTATAGCTGCCGTCACCATAGACAACCCCTCGAATCTGACCGGCACTGTCACGTCTTATCTTCGCTCCATCACCGGCAGATTGTTCCACGGTATTGGCAAAGAAGCCGTCATCGATACGTCCGCCTCTTCGCTCTTGCGGATTCTGAACTTCTCCGCCTCGAGGTTTTGACTCTGAAGGTTTCAGCCCATCACCGAAAGTGATTCCGGCCGAGGCATCAGCCAAGACCACACGAGGCACGACGCCTTTATCTGCGAGTTTACCTGTCTCTAGAGCTGAATGCTGGTTCGACTGAACAAAAAAGGTGCCGGCTTCAGCCAGATTACGCTCGCTCAAAAGCTTACGGTCATTTGCCGCCTCAGGTCCAACATCTTTACCCTGAACTCTGTCGTTGCTCAAACCACACGACCCCTTAAGAGTAGACACCCCCTGTATATACCCAAAGAACACAAGTTTTCGACAAAGAACGGACCACTGGCCTAGACAGATCACGTGAAATAAACCTAACAAGCCAGCTGCAAAGTCTAATTTGTCCAGGCGTAATCAGAAAAAGGTCACTGTTAACGAACGAGCCTATATCTGCCCCTTAGGCATGCTGTTTAGGCTTGTGGCTTATCAGCTCGACTTAAAGGCCGGGCGCCTCAGAACATCTACTCGGTGGGCTGCTGTCCCGGCCAGAGAGGCCAAATAATCTTGGCTTTTGATGCAGCGGAGAGCAAGACCGGTCGCAATTCATTCAAGCCAAGCTGGATCGGCCGATACTCTGGACCAAGGCCGCCCCCAGAGCCAGCCGATTGCCCCAAACCAGATTTAGACCCAGGCAATCGCTCCGAACCGGCTCCCTGGGGCTCCATAGCATCTTGAGCCAAGCCAAATTCTGATGATTCGAAGTTTTCGGCAGTTTCGGCGTTTTTTGAAGTCTCGGAAGTTTTAGAAGTTTCAGAAGTTTTAGAAGTTTCGGAAGTTTTAGAAGTTTCGGAAGCTCTGGAATTTTCGGAAGCTCTGGAAGTTTCAGAAGCTCTGGAATTTTCGATTACCCCAGAGCCCACCGGCAAACCATCAGTTTGCGTCAACGCTTTTCTTGCTTTTCTTTTGAAATAACCATGACTGTCCTCAAGGTTCGGGACAATAGTCTCCGGTCCAGCCTCACTTGACCGCGGCGGAACTTCGCTGAGTCCAGCTTCCAGACTCTTGAGGGGTTCCTTAAGAGAGCTCTCTACTGAATCATCAAGAGACTCATTCCCATGGGACTTTTCTTCGGAAAAGGCACCCCTATGAAGATTCGAACTAATTGAACCGTCTGAAGACCTCTCTTCCTCAGAACTGCCAAACTCAATTAAGAATGACTTGTCAGGTGGAGCCGGCGTTACATTTTTGCAGTCCACTTCGCTTAGTTTAGAAGCCCAAAGTTCGCTCTGACTGAGTGAACCGGGTTGGAGCTCAGGTTCGAGCCCATAGGCGGAAACCTCGACAGATTGGGGCGCTTGAGCATCCTTGAGAGGCTCAACCGATAACGGTTGAACAATTTCTGCCAAAGACTCGAACTTTTCACCGCGTCGCACCCCGAATGTTTTGGTTAGGCGCTCGCTACTCTCGGAGCTTGCAGAATCTC
>Ga0102832_1001572_pt1 | contig 16809 bp, 23 predicted proteins | sample EBPBio282013_DNA_FD_88942 | JGI IMG/M metagenome (GOLD analysis project Ga0102832, IMG submission 88942) | Wastewater treatment Type I Accumulibacter community from EBPR Bioreactor in Madison, WI, USA - Reactor 2_5/28/2013_ DNA (Illumina Assembly) | ecosystem: Engineered > Bioreactor > EBPR >...
GGCCTTCACGTAGAACACCGAGTAGTAGCCGATCGTGCCGTCCTGATTCACCGTGGTGGCGAACGGCTCGACGCCGACTCCTGTCACGATCGCCCGCGCGTAGGACGCCGGACCGTAGCCCGCGATGTGGATGCTGCCGTTGCGCTGCCCCTCGATCACCGCGGCGTAGTCGTTGGCGACCCGCAGGGTAACCTTGGTGCCGAGTTCCTTGGACAGGTACTCCATGAACGGCCCGTAGCGCTCGGTGACGCCCGAGGCGTTCTCGGCCGGGATCACGGCGAACACGAGTTCGGGGTACTTGGACTTCCAGTCCTGGGCTTGGGCGGCGCCGGTGACGAGGACGGCGGCGGCCGCGAGGGCCAGACGGCGTGTGAGCACGGGTAGTCTCCTTGGTTGACGGAAAGGATCAGTGGGCCAGGGCAAGCCCGGCTGGAACCGGCGAGGCCATGCCGGTCGCACCGGCAGCGCCCACGACTTCCGACGCCTCGAGGCCGTACAGGTCGCGGGCGACGCCGTCGGTCAGGGCGGCGGGAACGTCGTCGAACACCACCCGCCCAGCGGCCATGCCGACGAGGCGATCGCAATAGGTTCGCGCCAGGTCGAGGCTGTGCAGGTTGCAGACCACGGTGATGCCGAAGTGGCGATTGATGTGCAGGAGCGCGTCCATCACCACCTTGGTGTTGCGCGGGTCCAGCGAGGCGATCGGCTCGTCGGCGAGGACGAGATCCGGCTCCTGCACGAGGGCACGGGCAATGGCGACGCGCTGCTGCTGGCCACCCGACAGGGTGTCGGCGCGCTGCGCCGCCAACCGAGCCATGTCGAGGCTTTCCAGGGCCGACAGCGCCTGTGCTTTTTCGGCCTCGGTCCAGAGCTTGAGCAGCGCCCGCGAGGCCGGCATCTGGAAGGCCCGACCCATGATGACGTTCGTCAGCACGTCGAGCCGCCCGGCGAGATTGAACTGCTGGAAGATCATGGCGCAGCGCGCCCGCCACTGGCGGAGCGCCCGGCCGCGCAGCGCGGTGACGTCGGTGTCGCCGAACAGGATTCGCCCCTCGGTGGGGTCGCCGAGGCGGTTGATCATGCGAAGGAGGGTGGACTTTCCTGCCCCGGAACGGCCGATCACGCCGACCATCTGGCCGGTCGGCACGACCAGCGAGACCTGGTCGACGGCGCGCTTGCCGCCGAAGCTCTTGGTGACCCCGTCGATCCTGAGCAATGCCGCCCCCATCCGCTTCCCTGCCGCCGGGGTACCGGCCCTGCGCGTCACGCCCGCGACGGTTCGGTTACAGAATTGGGACTCCGGCCTGCAGGATGTCGCAGTCGGTGGATAAGCCTCACACCATCCGCAACGGCGCAGTGGCCTGCCCCATCCTTCTCCAGTTCGACGGTAAAGTAGGGGAATTGGGTTTCCATGCCCAGATCATAGAGGCGCAAGCGCCCACGCTCGACTTGGACGATCCCCACAGTACCATCGATGCAGGTGTTATTGTCGCCGCTCACCCGGCTTACATGGACTTTCCATCGCTCTATCTCTGCGAGAGCGTCGCCGGGCAGGAGAGAGCAGCACCAGTACAGCAAAAGTAGTCCAAGGCGGAAGCCGACTTCAGGCGTCATCTACTCCCCCACCATCGATACTCCCCATGGTGTGCGCCGACCTAAGGGCGATACTTGCGGTAGATCAATAAGTGGTGCGGCAAACTTGCCGTGGAGCCTTGGGCGCATACATCACGCATCCGCCACCGTCGCCTTCCTCAGCTTCGTCCCGACCTAGGCACTGCTGACGCGACAGCGGCGACCGGCTATCTTCGATAGATGTTACGGCGATCATTACTTGCATCACCTGCATACCTCCCCGCCCTAGCCCACTCGCAGGCTAGCCTGCCCCTGATTGGCATATTGCGGGTCGGGTCCGCTTCGGACGACCTCTTTCCGGGCGTGTTCAAGCGGGACATGGCTCGCCTCGGCCTCGAGGAGGGACGCCACTACCGCGTGAAGCTCGCTTTTGCCGATGGCGACCGAAACCGCTTGCCGACGCTCGCCGCCGAGCTTGTGGGGGACGGAGCCCAGTTGCTTGTAGCGTTCAGCATAGCGGGGGTCGCTGCTGCCCAGGCCGCCAGCAAAACCGTCCCGATCGTTGCCATGACGGATGATCTGGTCGGGACGGGCCAGGTTGCTTCTGTAGCGCGACCGGGCGGCAACACGACCGGGGTGTCCGTGATGGGACGCCTGCTCGATACCAAGCGGCTCGAGGTGCTGCACGAGCTGGTGCCTGCCGCGCGCAAGGTCGGCATCGTGGGTGACGACAGCCTCACGGTTCATCGTGAACTGGGCAACCTGCAGGCAGCTGCACGCCGCATAGGGCTGACGGTCGAGGTCGTGCACGTACAGAGGGCCGAACAGGTTCAGCCAAGTCTTGCACAGTTGAACAGTGCGGGGGTTCAGGCCGTGCAGTTTCTCGCGTCGGCATTCCTCCAGTCTCTGCGCTTTCAGTTCATGGCCGAGTTACGAAGCAGGAAGCTGCCTGCAATCTACGAATGGCCGGAGACCGTCGAGGAAGGCGGCATGTCGAGTTACGGTCCTCGACTTTCCCTTTGCTACCGCCACGTGGCGGTCTTGGTGGTCAAGGTTCTGAAGGGAGCGAAGCCCTCGGACTTGCCCATAGAACAACCGACCATTTTCACCTTGGCCGTCAACGTCGGCTCGGCCAAGGCGATCGGCGTCATGGTGCCGGAAAGCATGCTGCTGCGCGCCGACCTGGTGGTGGACTAGACTGAAGATCAGCCACCGAGCGCATCAGGGAATTGCAGATGTTGAAGAGCATTGCGCAAGCACGACACCAGTGCACAACGACGGCGGTGCTGTAGGGCGATACTTTCAGTAGATCAACAAATAGTGCAGCAAACTTGCCGTGTAGCTTTGGCGCATACATCGTGCGGATCAGTCCCGGTCATCTTCTTTTTTCAACAGCACGCGCCGGAAACACTGTGATTCAGATCACAGTCATTCCAAACACAGACAAGCGCGAAATGAATGGCGGAGGCCGCCACGACCGCTGAGGTCGATTCTCGCGATGGAGCGTGAAGGCCTCATCTCAACAGATCTCGGCCGCCTGCTGGCTGCCTGCGGCTTGCCGACGCTCGTCCCCCAACGCCTCGGACATCACCCACAATACGCTCAAAGCCAAGATGATGACCCCGCCGAGCACGATCACCCCGAAGGCCACAATCCAGATGCCCTGCACATGCGGCTCGAACTTGGACAGCGCCTCGTCCATATCCGTCTTGGCGACCACTATCCACGGCATACTCGCGAGCGTGTAGGTCGCCCCCAGCACCCGATTGCCGTGATGATTGAGAGCATTCCACATCCCGATGCCCCGCTTCGTGGCCAGGGAGCCGATGAGACCATCATCGGCAAGGGGACTCTTCACGGATAGTGGGGGCAAACCGTCATCATCCCTGCCCGTCACGATGTGGACTATCTGGTCGCCATCGCGCATGAGAAGTTCCAGCTCGGACGTGCGACTCGGCAAAGGCCATTGACCGAAGGTTCGTAGGATGCCGACAGTCGGGCCGATCAGGGAGACAACCGCACCCGCGCCGGCTCCGTGCTTTGCGGATCGGATCGGCACGATAAAGGCCAAGGTCAGCCCATTCGCGGTAGCGCCGCCAGCCTGCATCGTACCGATGATCGGCTGATGCTTCCAAAAGGCCTCTTGGATGTCGCGCCTTAGCACCTCCAGAGAAGCGGCGCTCACGGTCCCGACGGTGATCAGGGAATGACCGTCATCCTTGAAGATACCAACGCCGATCCGCTCTGGATCGGTCGAAAGGAACTGCCCCATCGAGATTCCCAGGATGTGCCGGACCTCGAGACGCGACTCCAAGTCGTCTATAGGGAAGCTGCCGACTTCGGCCGCCTGGACTCGCAGCGACATAAGGCGTTCACTTGCCCAGATATTTAGGGCTTCCGACTTCAGCTTCTCGACAGCAATTTGCTCTTCTAGCTGCTCGGCCTCCGCAGTACGCGTGATGCCTCTGATATGAAGAGCACTGGCAACGAGCATTGCTGTTGCGAATGCCGCGAACAGAAACACGATGCGCAAGGGCAGGAATGATTGGTGGCCCAACTCTCCCGTCGCTGCCTGGCGATCCTGGTAGAGCGGCGGCTACGGTCGGACGATGTGCTGCAATGCTTGACCGAACTGTTCGTCGATCATGGCCCACCGGTTGTAGCTCTGCTCAGAGATCCCCAGCGCTCGGCAGATCCTCCCGATCTCCTCGCCCTGGCTCAGCCGTACCTCGGCCTCCCGAAGCATCCCGATCGCCTGCTCCGGCGTGTAGTCCTTCCGTGCCATCTCATTCTCCCTCTCGAGCCCAAAATAGCCGAATCTATGACTTTCAGGCTGGTCTCGTTTCAGGGGAGCAGGCCAGGCAGGCCAAACCCGTGCATCGGAGGCTGCGAAACTACTTCAAATCCTTGTCATCCCAGTATCGCACCGTGTCGTAGAGGAGCAGCAAAGCCACCAGCGCGAAGACCGCAGCCAGGAAGTGGATGCCTTCCTGGAAGGCTAGGACTGCGCAAACAAAGGACATGGCAGCCAACATCTGCCGCCCCCTAGTCCGGCTGGTTCTCCACCAAGGTGTCGATCCAAACGATCCTTGTTCCTTCTCGGATGGGCGATTGTCCATGCAGCATTGCCTCCGAATTGAAACTGACATCGGCTCTCGGGTTCTGCAAGCGCAGCACCGAAAGGACGTCGATCAGCCAGTCTGGACGCGTCTGGCCAATTGGCGGCAGCAGTTGTGCGAGTCGTTCGCACTGCTCTGGTGTGGAGCGGCAGGATGACTGACGCCGAAAGACTGCGGGTGCAGATCCCGGGCCGCCCTAACCCAAGGCGGGCACATCCATTGTGCCTCGACGGCACTCTACCGAGCATCCAAGATGGCCCCGAGGCTTGGAGGCGATACACTTGCCGGAGAGACGAGAGGCAATCAGGCTGGCCCATCTGCACTTCCTGGCTAGCGCAGCAGTCTGCGCAGTGGGCAAGAATCCTCCGCTGCTCACCCCCGACAGCCCCCTCCACGTCATACCTAAGGACGCGACAGAGCAGATGCTGCGCACCGTCCTGCTGTTGGCCGCCCCCTTGCTCGAAAGAGATGGCCTCTGGGAGCTCGCGGACCGGATCAAGGCCGCGCTCGAGGACTGAGCAGCATCTGCCCTTTCAGGTGAAGCGCAGGAGTGTTCGATCGGCTGTGACAATTGGAGTCGACGCCTCATCGGGAGTGCAGGATCATGCTAGGCGATGCCTGTCGACGATCCTCTTCCCAGTCCTGCCGACGATGTCACCGTGGCGAGGCTGCGCTTCCTTGCAGACGCCGCGATCGTCGCGCTTTGGGATCCGAAGCTCGTGGCCCAGCTACGCGAGGACGAGCGCTTCCAGATCGTCCCTGCGACCGCCTCCGAAGAAATGCTGCGAACGCTCCTCGGGCTCGCGATACCCGTCCTGGAGGCCAGCATCCACAAGGAACTGGCCCGGCAGATTCGCGAAGTACTAGATCAACTAGCCCCCGTGTAGTTGCTCCGGCTTGAGTGACGTCTGTCGGTTCGCTCGTGAGAAGGCAACGTCAACGGCCGAGGTCTCGGCATGACGGGCGGCGACTTCTTGAGGGCGCAGATCCCGAGCAGCACGGACCCGACCCGGCTTCGACGCATGGCCCTGGCGAAGGACCTCTACGCCCTGGCGTTCAAGGTCCAGCACCAGCCGCCCAGCAGGCCGCCCGGCACCAGGACCCGGCGACTGCCGCCATGTACATTCGGCTGGCGGCCAGTGAAATCCGAGACGCGATGGGGCAAGCTGTCGCGACGCGCCCCAACAGGGCTGCCCTTAAGCGCGTAGTCTGACAGGGTAGCTCATTGTTGCGCGTTGGAGTGGGGAGCAGGTCGCACCGACCTGAAGAGCCAACATGAAACTAATCGCAAACCTATACGCGACCCATGGGCTGATGCTGCTCTGTGTCGCGATCGCAGTCGTCTTGTCGATTCCTGAAGCCCGTGGTCGCGTCATGGCCGCATGGCGTGTTCCAGTGGCCGCAGCGTTGGCGGTTCTATCCGCTCTCATCCTGATCGCGTATCCGACATGGGGTGAGCTCAAGAACCCCGCGCTATGGGCATTCGCGATCGGCGCCGCCGTGGTTGGCGTCGTGCGCGGATACTGGATGCAGCTCGATGTCGATCACGGTAGCCACCTGGTAAGGCTCACCAAGGCGCAGGATGGGATCGCCTTCGCAATCGCGCTTTTCGTATTGGTGTGCCTCGAGATCGCATCTGCGATTCTTGCCCCTTCAGGCCAGCCGACCGCGGAACTCGGCTTGAGCATTCTCGCGTTCTTCCTCGCGGGGCGAGCGGCAGCGGTCGTTTGGCGCGCGCGCAACGAGCCGCAGACGGATCTCCTCGACAGGCCACCACCGCCCGTCGAGGAGTAGCCTGACCACTAGGGCTAACCTATGAGCCGCGCAACCAGGAATGCTATGCCCGCGGCAAGTCCGCCGACCAATACGGTTTCGAACGCTCCGCGCGCGATGGGCACAGATGTCAGGCGTGCCTTTATGCCTCCAAACACCAGGAGCGCCACGCCAGTGACGGCGACGGAGACGAGGAGCGCCTTGTGCACGTCCTCGACGAAGAAATAGGAGCACAAGGGGACGAGGCCGCCGAGCAAGTAAGAACTGCCGATCGTAAGGGCGCTGATCGGGGCACGCTTCGGGTCCGGTTCCTCCAGGCCCAGCTCGTGACGCATCATGAAATTCACCCAGCGCTCGGGGTCTGCCGAGATCGCCGATACCACTGAGTCCAACTGCGCGCCTGCGAGGCCATAGGATTGGAAGATCTCCGCCACCTCGGCGCGCTCGCGTTCAGCAAGATGCTGTACTTCATGGACCTCACGTCGGCGCTCCGACTGGTAGTGTTGGGCGTCCGTGCGGGCGGCAAGATAGCCACCTAGCCCCATGGCAATCCCACCGGCTGCAATCTCGGCAAGGCCAGCGACTACGATGATTTCGGTAGAAGCAACGGCGCCCGACAGGCCCGCGGCCAGGGCGAACGGGACGGTCAGTCCGTCCGCCATTCCAATTACGACGTCCCGTACCGTATCGGAGGCGGAGAAGTGTCGCTCAATGTGAGGCGTGGTCGGCATCTGCGGTACCTGCGCTTTGTATCGCGGCAGCCAATATCACGAGGTCGGCGCCCGTCAACTGAGGAGAAGCTCGCGTCATCGTTCGAAACATTTGAGGCCAAGACTGGCAAGAAGGCGACGCCAGAGCGAGTGAGAAGCGCTCTCGCATGGAATTGTCATCGATGGGATGGTTCTTGATCTAGCGCAATGGATTGCGCTCAGTACCGTGGTGGCTTTGCGATCTGGAAGCCGCAGGAGAGCAGATCGATGGACTACAAGACCATTCTCGTGCACTGCGATGCCAGCAAATCAGCCCCCTATCGTCTGTCTGTGGCTGTGGGGCTCGCGCATCAGTTCGGCGCGCATCTCATAGGTCTCTATGCCCGACCTCAATTTGATCCGCCCATGCTTTTCGATGGGGGCTTCTCCATTGCACCGTATCTGTCGGCTTTCGAAAGAAGCGTGACGGCGGATCGCTCGGCAGCACATGAAGTCTACACGCAGGCAATTGCCGGTGGATACCTTTCAACAGAGTGGAGGAGCGTCAATGCTTTCGTCACCCTGGAACTCATAGATGCCGCTCACCATGCCGACATCGTGGTGGTCAGCCAGGCCGAACCGAACTCCACGCAGGGAATGCCGGTGCCGCAATCGCTGGCCGATGACGTAGCACTAGCATCGCCGGCACCGGTGGTTGTTGTTCCCAGCGGCGGCGCTCGATTTGCGCCAGGAAAGAACGTTCTAATTTGCTGGAAGAAGACGCCCGAAGCTTCGCGCGCCGTGGTGGCTGCTTTGCCGATCCTGAAAGCGGCAAATAGCGTAATGGTGTTGAGCGCCACCACGGGAGAAAAAGACAAGACTGCACCGGCCGCGGAACTCATGACGTTTCTTTCTCGGCATGGCGTGAAGGCGACAGCTCACTACGAGACCGCGTCGGATGAAGATGTTGGCCAGTTGATTCTACGTCACGCCGCCGAGAAGGAGGCCGACTTGATCGTTCTCGGAATTTACAGCCACTCGAGGCTGCGTGAGCGGATCTTGGGAGGCGTGACACGGACCTTGCTTGCCGAAACCACGATCCCCTTGCTGGTGGCTCACTGAAGTAGTGCATGCATCAGGATGGCTGCGTCCATCCGCCGTTTTTGGAGATTGGCGTGAGGCCAGCGTACTGGATTGGAATTGCGTTCTGCTTGCTGCCCTGGACGGCATTCGCCCAGGATCCTCTACTCAAACAGGGAGCTTGCCCCACCGGCTACCAGGCAAGCGGAGAATGGTGCATGCCGATGGGGAAGTTCACCAACGTCGCGATTGCGTGCGTGGGATCTTGTCCAACGGGTTACAGAGTGAGTGGCGAGTATTGCGTGGCAGCCAGCAAGCAAGCCAAGCACGCGATCACTCGGTTCGGTGCCTGCCCCAAGGGCTACCATTCCAGCGGAAACTATTGCCTGGAGGACTAGTCTAGTCGCACCTGTTCGACGTGAAGTGGAGGCCGCACGGCAGTCGACGGGACGTGGTCACGGCTGTGTTACGGCAGGCTGGCGATCCGGCGCTAGCCAAGGACTACGTCGCGCATGCCAGCCTGAAGACGACACTTCGATACAGGGTGGTGCAACCAAGCGAGATCCGGCCGGCAGTGCGAAGGAATGGCCAGAAAGTCAGGGCTCAACGCCCGCAAGGCCAAACAGCTTCCAGTGCCGACTTCACCATCTCAAAGGAGTGTCCCTCGGCGGCTGGTGCTGACTTTTCAGCAAAGGTGAGGACGGCCCGCCGGTAGGCCTCAAGGTCGACCTCCTCAGGCACGCACACTGTTCGAGCGGCAATACCGACCTTCTGGTGTCGCGCAATCCCGTCGGCCATCGCCGACAGGTAGCCCAGGCACATTCCCCTCAGCGCCGGGACATCCGACTTGCAGGCCGCGATCAACCGCTCAGCATTCGCGAGAGAATGCTTCACATGGTCCGCACTTGCCGGGCCGGCAAGAACGCCAAACACCGACGCCAAGGCTATAAGTACACACAACCTCATTGCGGGAATATGCGTCGCCCGCCGAACGCAGGATGTGATCCCGCTCACAATGAAGGCGCTTGATGTGGGCGCCACGCCGCAGCGCGAACCGCGCACCTCGCGGCCAGAGGCGGCCGTCCAGCAGGCGGCCCAGGAACAGGATCCCGCTACGACGGCCATGTATCCAGCCTGCTACCGCTACCTGTGGCCACCTGGCGCGGTCTGCTCGCCTGCATGGCGCAGTGACCTGTCGGCGCGGGCAGTCGCGGCAGCACTCGGCCTGCACGGGCGGAATCTCAACCGCCGGCGGGCCGCCGAAGGCACCTCGAGCTTCGCGCTGATGCGGGAAGGCCGCTACCAGGTAGCACGCGACCTGTCGGCCAACACGGCGCCCCCGGTTGCCGAGATCGCCGCGACTTTGGTCTACGCCAACATCGGCAACTTCACACGAGCCCTCAACCGGTGGTCAGGCGTCACTCCCACCACCTGGCGTCAGCTGGGAGCGCTCAGGATCGCGAAGTAGTAGGGTAGCGCGCGCAGCTGCGAGAGGTTCTATGCCTAAGGCCTACTTGATCGCTGAATCCGAGATCTTGGACACCGCAGCTCTGAACGAATACGTCGGTCCAGTTCGGCAGGCCCTGATTGCGGCCGGTGGCAAGCCCGCGGTGATTTCCTCAATCGGCGGACGGATCATCCCCGTGATAGGGCCACCTTTGGTCAACGTCGTGGTGTCAGAGTGGGAAAGCGTTACCGCTGCTCTGGCTTGGTTGGCCTCTCCTGAGCTCAAGACCATGGAGCCACTTCGCAGCAAGGCCTACCGTGTCATTCGACAGTTTATTGTCGAGACTGGAGGTCCCTGATAGACGGCCTGAAGTCCGGTGGCCGAGACGAACGCTGGGTCGTCGTAGGTCCCGTTCACCAGGCGCATTTTGAACTAGATTGATCGGTTAGGCTGTAGCCACCCGACTAGGAAGCCGCTGATCTTGGCCGCCGGGCCTGCAAAGTTGTTGAAGTTTTACGCCCTCGTGGTGCAAAATGTCTTCGATTGAGAAGAAGCGCAGGATGCACTCGCCGTTAGCCCCTCCCGACCCGCAGCCACGGCGCGGCCACATCCAGTTCATCGGCCTGAGCGTCGTCGCTGTGGTCTATGCGTTCGTTGGAGCGTGGCTCGTAACTGCCGGCCCAGACACGCACCTGGAGCACACCTCGGCGTTTCTCACGCACTTGGTGTCCCCGTGGATGATCGGCTGCTTCGCCATAGCATTCGGCTTCTTCGCGTTCGGGGCATGGTACCTGACGAAGCTGAGCAAGCTCGAGCCAGACGACGATTGGAGGGTCGCGGGTTTACTGGCCTTTGTTCTCCTCGTGGTGATATCGGGCCTATCACTCATCGGCTACCTGTACGTGAAGGATGTTGAGGCTTCCGAAGCATCCCACCAGGCAAGCCAGCTCAGAACCGCGGCGACTCTCAAGGCGAGCGAGATTGACCGCGACATCGAGGAACGCCAACGGCAAGCAGGCCTGCTAGATCTCGCCCTGAGGCGGATGCCCTTGCACTTGCTCTCGACCGACAGGGAATTCGCGAATCTGGCGGAGGTCTTTCTCGCAGAGGGCCTCGCGATGAACGCAGGGCGCAACTACGCTGCGATCTTCGACTTGCAAGGCAAGGTACTAGTCCAGGTTGGAGAGGAAGCAGCGGCGTCCAAGATCATCGACGCGGTGAGCTCGTTCACTTCCGGCCCACAGATTCCCAAGGTGCTGGACTTGAGCGCAGTGGGCGATGCCGGCCTTAGCAGGGTGAGCATTGCCTGGGCGTTGCCCATGCGCCGGCCATCTAACGATTCCTTCCAGGGAGTACTGGTGGTCGCGTCCGACCCTCTTCTCAACACCCTTCGGACGGGAAACTTGCCGATCGATCTCTTCGTATTGAAGTTCGACGGCGGCGATCAACTCGTGCAGATCGCCCCCGCAACCATCAATTCGAACCGCACCTGGAAGGCGGCTTCCCTGCAGGCTGCTTCTGGCACCTTGAATTCATTGCCCAGCAACGAGCGACTCTATTTTGCCTCCGAGAAGGTGAAGGCGCTTCCCTGGCTGGTCGTCGCCACAACTGACGGAGCCCTAGGCTCCGAGCTCTTGAGAACCAAGGAACTGACCGTTGCGGCTGTCATGTTCGCCGCGATCGTGCTCGCGACAATAATGATTGCGGTCCTTTGGCGCGCAAACGCGGGCCGTGTTCGTCGCAAGGTCACAGGCCACCCGCAAGGGTAGTCGCGCGAAACGCTACGCTGATCTCCGCACTGCGCAGTCGAAGAGATCGGCCTCAACTCCCCAACGCGTTCAAAACTGCACTCAATAGGCAAGTTATTTACACATAAGGATGCCGTTTTTATTGGCGCGCCGTTGCCCTACAACCCCTCCCGTCGTGATCGCGATGGCTCCCATACCCCGCGTTGCGATAGGCCCCGGCCGTATCCCACCAATTTCGGTCGGGGCCGCTCAATACTGTGAAGCCGGAAGGACAAGCAGTTGCCGCCAAGCGTTGCTTCACTGGCGGTGCTTCCAAAAGGATCGCGTTCTGGAGGGGCGTCAGGGCGTATGAGACCACTGCCTATCGTATTGTCTTTGCTCGTACTCTTTGGCGTGACGGCCGTCTTGTTCGACCTCTTCGACCTGGCTGGAGACCCTCAGGCGGCCACAAGGAATCAGGCTCAGTTGCCACGGTCCGACAATGTTCGGCCGGTGGCCAATGAGACCGATGCCTTCCAGCCCTTTCGGTGCGAGTCACCATTCGAGATTTGCGCCCAAGAAGCCGCTACCGATTACTGCCGAAAGCGCCAAGGCTCGCTCAACTGGTGGCGAGCTGAACCTGTGACAGGAGACGGCGCGCGGGGCGAGTACAAGCTGGTCGAGATCGTCTGCCGGCAGTAGGCGCCAACGAACGCGAAGCACTTCTCGCCCCCACCACCGGCGAGCCGACTCCTTGAGGTGCCGCCCGACGGCTGTTCCAATGCTTGCGTTCGCAGCGCAACTTTGTACGGTTGGAGCACTTCGATGATCATTCACCCAGTGCTCATGCGAAGAGGTCCTGGCGCCGTCCCCACAACCTCTGGCGCCGGGGCCGCCCTACCCCAAGCGGATTTTCGCTTTAAGTACATGACGTGTTCTTGTTGCGTGTGAAGCATCTCACATCTGTTTCTGTGAATTGCCTGCGCGCTACTCCCCTAGAATGCGAATTGAGGCCCGCCCAGTCTGAGGACCAGGCGGGCCAGTTTGCTTGTCCGTGAGGGAGGTTGGGCGCCCGCCGGTACGTGGGTCGGCGGCGCCATGGTTGCCGGCTAGGGCCACCCTGACAGGGAAGGAGGCGGGGCCGCGCGCCTCGCCGCAGCGGCTATGGTCCCTGCAGCCGGTGATCCGGATCGGGCCGTGCTCCTTGAACCGCGGCCCGTCGCCGGGCTGGGTGTTGCCGAGGGGCCGCCACTCGCTGGGGTCAACTTCCTCACCTTGCCTACGTCGTCCCTGAAAGCCGTGCCTTGCAACACCAGGGCCGCTGTGATTCCCCTCACTTCATCGGCCTGGTGGTTCTGGCATAGTTGCGATTGTCTACTCGCGGGCAGAGCATGAACGACAACACTACTCCGAGGCTCACCAAGCCGACCTTTGAGGTCATGATGGCATGGCCAAAGATTCCGGACCTCCTGCCATCGATCATCGAGACGGACTGTCCGCTCAAGGCCTACGACCACATCAAGGGTTACCGCAAAGACAGGTTGACCCTAATCACCATCGTCATGATCCAAGATGGCGCGCGGAAACTGATTGTGCCAAGCCATCTCCTGCGCCTCGCCGATGAGGTCAAGCCTCGCAAGCCTCGCGCCCACATCCCCGCCCTCAGACGTCCGGTCTCCTCGGAGACGAAGACTGGCTGACACTGACAACACGAAAAGCAGGCCCACCCAGTCCGAGGACCAGGCGGGCCAGCTTGCTTGTCCGTGAGGGAGGTTGGGCGCCCGCCGGTGCGTGGGTCGGCGACGCCATGGTTGCCGGCTAGGGCCACTCTGACAGGGAAGGAGGCGGAGCCAGCGAACGTCTGGAACTCGAGGTTCCTACTGCCGCCGGGCCAGCGCCTCGACCAGGCTGGTCTTCTGCGCGCTGCCGGCCGAGCTGCCGACCCAGTAGCCGACCACGGCGGAGAACGCCGCGCCTAGCCAGCCGAGCATGATGTCGGCCAGGCGCGGCGAGCCGTCCGGTATCTCCTTGGTCAGCACCAGGTAGAGCATGCCGAAGAACCCGGCGGGAACGATCACGCTGATGATCGGGGCGCCCCAGGCGATCGCGGAACCGGCCTTTGCGAGCTCGACGGTCTGCGTTCGCGCGCTGGTGACGTCGGCCAACTGGGCCAGCACCTCCTCGTGCTGCCGCTGACGCTCCTCGCTCTCGGCGCGGATCAGCACCTCCTTCAGCCGCAGCACCAGCTCGGAGTTCTGGGACAGCGCGTCGGCGGGGTCTCGTCGAGGCCGGTTGGTCCGCTTGATGATGCCGGCGACCTAATCGACGGCCTTGCCGGTCTTGTCGCCCAGCACCCAACTGGCGACGGTCGGCGCGAGATTGAGCTGCAGCGGGATCAGGAAGGCAGGCATGGTCTATCCTCCGGGCTATCGGGCGCCGTCGAGCGCGCCGTAGAAGGCGCGGCTGAGGTCGGCGATGTCGCCGGCGCGGTCCTAGCCATTGATTATCTGGCCTGCTCCCCCTCTGCGGAAGTCCTCGGCCGCGCTCTCGCCCGAAGCGCGACCGAGGACCCGCTCCCGACGAGGGGGATGTTCGCCGGGCGACTTCGTCAAGGCGTTCGCCACTTGAAAGCCGAACCGAGAAAGCGAAGCCTGCGATTCATCCTGCACGCTGCCACCCATTCCACAAACTCAATTCGAGGCGGAAGGGCGCAATCACAACGAGTGCGTTTCGGTGGCGTCGCCGAGTATAAGCTCTTACCACCTGCGCATGTGCAGATACTGCTCGATCTTGATTATCACTAGCGGCGACCCTGCCTTGCATAACGGCGGAAGCAATCCACCGGTGGGCTTGACGGCCACCCATTGCTTGGATTGCAGGTCTTGTTAGCAGGCAGCCACTGAGCGAGATGGACAACCACAAATGAAGAAGGCGGCCCTCGCAGGAAGGCCGCCCTCTAACATTGCTGGAGCCGGATCAGGCTACAGGTAGCGCGACGGCAAGACGACCCTGTCGTCCGTCAGGACCTGCTCCAGGACCGTGATGCCCGCGTCGTAGTTGCCGGCATCGCACGCGGCGATCGCCTGCGGCGCCGGACCCGAGGCACCCGTCCGGGTATACGTACGCCACTTCCGCGCCAGCGCAGCGCAGTAGTCCTTGTCGCTCATGAGCGGCCGGCCGACGACCCCGATGTGAACGCTGCGGTTAAGCCGCTCGGGGACCTGGTCGGCGGTCGGAATCGGCAGATTCTCCTCGCCCAGGCTGCCCGACCGGATCGCCGACTCCGGCACGCCGGCGCGCATCAACGCAGCTTTCACGTTCGCCGTGCGCGCCATGGAAAGGCGCAGGTTCGCTCCCTGGTCGCCGACGCGGTCGGCATGGCCCTTCACCGTCACCGAGACGCCGCCCTTCTTGAAGGTCGCGGCGGCCTGGTCGACCTTCGCCTGCCCTTCGGGCAGAATGTTCGACGAACCGGTGTCGAAGTAAACGACGAACAGCTCCCTCACGTTCGTGGCAGGCGCCGTGCTGGCCGCCTGCGGCTTCTGATCACACGCGGCCAGCAGCAGTCCGGCTGCCGCTACGGCTAGAAAGTGCTTCAACATGCATCTCCCCCTCTAGTTTGCTCAGAACATCCGAGCCTAGGTATTGAGAGTGCACAGAGAGAAGTCTGCAAGCTTTGCGATGGATCAAGGCGTCCCCGTCGCGAGGACCGATTTCGAGGTTTCTTGAACTGGAGGCCGCGCTTGGCCGGCGGCCAGTTCTCGAGGAAGTGGCTTAGAGACGGGTGCGATGAATGCTGAGCCCTTTATCGCCAAGCCGGCGCCAGCCTGCGCGTCATGGGGACCGCCTTCACCACCGGACAGGCGGCGGGCGTGGCCGCGGCGCTGCTGGCCGATCGAGGCATCGCGAAGGCTAGTGACGTTCGCCAGGCCTTGCTCGGGCAGGGTGCCCTGATCGACGTCAGCCAGCTTGCCGATTCGACATAGGGACCGCGGCAAGGTCGCAGCCCCCGGGGTGGCGCCGTTCGCGCCCGGCTCCCTTGAGTCAAACGTGGAAGGGTCAGTTGCGCGCCAGCAGGCGGGACGGCAACGGAACCTTCATCGTCTCGAGATGGTCTTCGAGCATCGGGATCGCCGAGGCCGGATCGGTCGCACACATGCTCATCGCCCGCGACGCCACTTCGTCGATGTTGCCGGGGCGATAACGTCGATAGGTGGCGCTGAGAGCCTGGCAGTACTCCACGTCGCCCATCAGCGGCTGCCGGGAGATGGCGATATCGACGCTGCGGTTTCGCCGTTCGGGAACGTTGTCGGCCGTCGGCACCGGCAGGTTCTGCTCGCCGAGGCCGCCACTCAGGATCGCCGACCGGGGCACCCCGTCGCGCACCAGGGCTTCCTTCACGTTCGCCGCACGCTGCCGCGAGAGCTGCATGTTGTAGGTGGCGTTGCCGACGGTGTCGGTGTGACCACGAACGGCCACGGCGGTGCCGCCCTGCCGAAAGGCTCCGGCCGCCTGGGACACCGTGGCATTCGCCTCGGGCAAAAGCGTGGACTGACCGGTGTTGAAGTACACCGTGTAGGTCTGCGGGAGCGACGATCCTGTCGGCTGCTGGCAGGCTGCCAGCACCAGGCCGGCGACTGACATCGTCAGGATTCTCGTGAGCATGGACCTCTTCCTTCGCAAACGTTGGCCGCGAGACGTTCGATCGTTCATCTCGGGGCCATGCCGACGTCGGATCGGGATACCGTCTCTTCCCCAATCCGCCTATGCCACCGCCCGGCCAGGCTCATTGATCCATCTCAACGCAATCAAGGGATCGTGGCGCTCTATGGAGACATTGCTTTGATATGGTAGACGGCGGGCCGTTCTTTCATGATGAGTCAGCGTGTAAGTCACCCGCACTGCACAGCATCGTCGCGCCTCTGCCAACTTTTGGGAGCGCTCGAATGGGAACGCCAAGACCTCTTGTCGCCGTGATGTTGCTGATCGGCCTGATCCTTCCCGGATCGGTCGGTGCGACGGACAAGCTGGAGATACTTCTCCTGCCCGACAGGACACCGATCTCCGCCCGGGAAGTCGCGTCTGACATGATGCTCGCCGTGCTCGCCGTCAGCCAGACGCTGCGCGGCGACGCCGATCTCTCGAGGGGGCTCGGCGCCGCGCAGATGGCGCCGGACGCCCGGCCGGTGACCTTCGACGCTGGCAGGAAAGGCGACGGCTTTCGCTACCAGGGCTATCGCCTCGGGGGCGTGACACTCAACGCTATCGAACCGTCACGGCATGCCAGTCCCGGTCGTCGCCTGATGGGCCTCCTGCCGTTCGTGAACATCGACGGGCTGCGCAGCCAGACGGCCTTCATGATCGATTACGGCTACGGCACGAAGGGCATCGTGATCCATGAG
>Ga0102832_1001573_pt1 | contig 16806 bp, 14 predicted proteins | sample EBPBio282013_DNA_FD_88942 | JGI IMG/M metagenome (GOLD analysis project Ga0102832, IMG submission 88942) | Wastewater treatment Type I Accumulibacter community from EBPR Bioreactor in Madison, WI, USA - Reactor 2_5/28/2013_ DNA (Illumina Assembly) | ecosystem: Engineered > Bioreactor > EBPR >...
GGTGCTCGATAGAAAGACAAGCGCGAGCGAAACTGTCTTATGAACAGAAAAGCGTCCAAGACCGAGCCTCACGAATTTTTGCTGATTCATTATTCCCCCAAATCTCAAGAAAGTGCCGCGCGCCCATCCGTTGCCAAATCCCAAACCGCACACCTCAGCGAAACGTCTTGAGATGCGGTATTTGGGATAAACGGCGAAGGGGGCCGGACGCCGCTATGGCGCGCGGACACCTTTAGGGGAAAAATCGGGCCGATGGGATTGGACAAAACGTCCAATTGACGCGGAGACGGGCGGACCTCTCCACAAAACTCTATATATTATTCAACGTATTGAAGTTTCTGAGGGCTGCGATAAAGCCACATTAATCCATCTGAATGTTATAGGTGAAACGCATCTTCCGGCGGATACCACCCGCCAAGGCCGGGTTAGTGTTCTCAGGCTCATTCATGGTTAAAGCGCGTTCAAATAAGCGAGAAGATCGCTCATCTGGGCATCGGTGGGTTTTGAGGGTGACCCGGCCTTAGCCGCCTGGACTTCCCACATATATCTAACCGCTTCAGCGAGGCCCTTATAGCGGCCGTCATGGAAGTAGGGTGCGGTGAGCGAGACAGCATGCAACGCTGGCACCTTGAACGCCCCGCCAGAGCCGACATCTTCAAGCTCGGGCTTGTCGAACGTCGGCAACACATGACACGAACCGCAAGCGCCTTCGCCAACAAAAAGAGAAAACCCGCGTTTTATGGCCTCTCGCGCAGCTTCCGATGGCGTTCCGTCATCAAGAATACCGGCGTTGCGTGGCGGCGGGAGCGAACGGACATACGCGGCTAAAGCGGCCAGCGTCTCCGGCGACGGCTCGGCACCTTTCATGCGATTGATAATGATCCCACGTATATTTTCTTCCAGCGACAGCGCGGTGCCAGCCCAAGCGTAAACTGATCGAGTTCCCGCAGCCCACAGCGTGGGCGTACTGCGACCCTCTGGGTCTCCATCCGCCACGACTTCCGTGCCCACGTAGGTCTTATTATTTGTGTGGCCATTATTGGGATGACATTGCGCACAGGAAAGATCGCCGGCGCCAGAAAGCTTTGGATCGTTAAAAAGGGCCTCACCCTTCTTTACAACCAGCAGCGCATCGGCCTGAGACATAGGCGCTTGTTTCGATGTTGCCGAAAGCGGCGCGAAACCAATCCATGCCGCCAACGCCACAAACTTTCCGCACTGCATATTTTTGCCCCTTCGCGATTGCTCAGCTTTCCCTTTTTACAAGGAAATTCCCGAATAGGGAGCCTGGACAAAATGTCCTATTGTCTGCGGGGATAACAACTAGTCCAGTCGGCGTTTTTCCAACTTTCGCGCGAGGGTACGCCGGTGCATCCCCAGGCGACGGGCCGTTTCGGAGATATTGAAGTCGGTGTCCACGAGAACTTCGTGAATGCGTTCCCACTCCAGATTCTTGATGGATGTGGAACGATCGGATAGCGAGACTGTCGCGTCTCCCTCCTCCCTGGTGAATCCACCTTCGATATCGTCGGCGTTCGCGGGCTTGGCCAAGTAGTGGCACGCGCCAAGTTTGATCGCCTCAACGGCCGTGGCGATACTTGCGAAACCGGTCAGCACGACGATACGCATATCCTCATTTATGGAATGCAATAGCTGTATGCACTCTAGCCCAGAACCGCCGATCACTTTAAGATCGACGATAGCAAAGCTAGGTTTGCAAGTTGCAAGGGACGACGTCAGCTCCGGCAAGCCGCCACAAACGGCAACGTCATATCCACGTTTCCGGAACGACCGAGCAAGCGTCTGCGCGAGAGCGTCATCATCTTCAACAATGATGAGCGAACGATCCAAACGGTTTATTCTCCAGGCGACAATCTTGAGAAAGGTATAGTGAGAGTCACGATCGCGCCTTGCTCAAGATTCGATGCGTCAATAGTTCCACCAATCTTCCGCAAGACATTCACGACCAAAAAGAGCCCAAGTCCGCTACCTGGGCGGTTCTTGGTTGAACGATACGGCTTGCCGAGGTTTTCCAACATTTCCTTTCTGAAACCCGGTCCGGCATCTCGGACAGCAATAACGATGTCGTCACCTTCCCGTGCCACCGTCACCGCGACCCATACGGGCGAGGCTTCAAGAGCGTTATCAAATACATTAAACAGAACCTGCTTGAGCACGGCGTCCAATATAATGGCTTCGTCCGGTTCAAAAGCATTACCGTAATCAAGGTTGGCGGGCGCTCGCGTCCCGCGCCATTCCTCGACCAAAGCATCCATAAAGCTTCTGACCGTCGTTCGGAGCATACCCTCGGCGCGCGCCTCGCCGGAAGAGATCAGGATTCCGGACACGATGGACTTGCACCGCACCACCTGATTTTCCATCTCTTGCAGATCATGCGTGAGATCGTAGTTGGATGATGCGATATCCGCATGACGCCAGTCGTTCAGGATCACAGAAAGCGTTGAAAGAGGCGTTCCCAATTCATGGGCAGCCCCAGACGCCAAAAGGCCCATCCTTACGATATGCTCTTCTTGAAGAGCCTGCTCCCTTAGATCGGCCACATGAGCCTCGTGCGCACGCAGGTTACGGCTGATGCGCGTAATGAAAACCACCAACAGGATGGCGGCAAGAGCGAAACAGATAAACATCCCCTGAATGTGCAAGTTAAAGAAGTCAGCTCGACCGTGCTGATGAGGAAACTGGATTTCCCGGTAGAAAAAGGTCAGCCCGATAAAACAAGCACTGGAAATAGCCACAAGAATCCAGCTCGACCATACTTGCAACATGACCGCGCCAAGCGTGACCTGCAAAAGATAGAGAGAAATGAAAGGATTTGAAGCGCCGCCCGTGAGGTAGAGCTGACAGGTCAGGGCCGCAGCATCCAGAAGAAGCTGACAGAACAGCTCGTTATTGCTGACCGCTTGCCGGCGGCCATAGCGATAAAGACTGATTCCGTTCAGTACGACGAGAAATACAAGAACGGCCGCCATCGCCGCGAGAGGCAACGACACCTTGAGCCAAAAATGGACGAGCAAAATGGCTGCGATCTGACCACCGACAGCCAACCATCGCAATTGAATTAGAAGGAGAAGGTTTTGCCTGCCGGATACGTTGTCCAAAAGAAGCTCATGAGATACTGGGATCAGCTGACCTGATACCGCATACCGAGGAGGACTTTACAGGCAATCCAGAGGACTATATAGCGCCGCAACCATGTAAGTGCGTCACAAAATAGACCACGAATGCCAAGCGATTCCCCGGTATCATTGCGGCGCACCTGCCGCACCATCCGGCGTCAAAGCCTTATTAGCGGCACCAACTTTCTCCATATATTCCTTTGTCTTGCTTCGCACCAGCTCGCGGTGCGGGCCGACCGCTGCCTCTCGGTAGATATGACGTCCAGCCCCCATCAGGACGACGATTACCAGCATGAGGATGCAGATTGACGCAAAGCTCTTGCCGATGGTTTCGGCTGGGCGCCGCATCTCCACGAACATCAGCCGCGACATCCATAGAGACACCAGAATTGATAACGCAAATACGCCAAGAACGGTCGACTGGAGGTTCTGTATCGGCGGCAGTGTAATGAGGGCCAACGGCCCGATGATGAACTGAGCGGCGGTGGGCCAAAACGCCCATTGGTAGCCTTTACGCACAAGCTCCTCGCGGGTGAATCCGATCGAAGCTATGTCTGCATCATCTCTGCGTCGGAACAACCAGACTATCAGCAAACCAGCCATCGCCGGGCAGGCTAGGATGAAATGCGCATATCGCGGCATGACATTTGGCAGCGCGAGCGCGGAGAAGAATCCCTGCACGGTTCCCCACTTTTCGGGAAACAGCATCAGATTGACGTTTGTGAGGAATATAAGGGGGATAAACGAGAATATCAGGGAAACGGTCGCAATGAGGCCAATGTGAAAGACCTTCCATGTCTCCATCTGTTTCCACAAATATTTGTGGATATAGGTCAACACGAAGGCAACGATCACTAGGGGAATGATACTGATCCAGAAAGTCCCCGTGAGTGCATTGGCCGTATAGAAATACACGGTGTAGAGCGTGTTGATTGCCAAGAGCGGACCTACGCCTAACACTACTGCGATGGATTTGTTCGCGGTAATCGTTCCTGCGATCTCGTGCGCCAGGGCGTCATAGCGTTTTTCTTTCAAGCCGCGGAGCTGATACCAAAGCGTCATGAAAGTGCCGCCAACCATAAAGTTGACGAAGGCGATATGCATGAGAAAAAAGACGATAAGCACCGTCACGAGCACCGGCTCGGACGCAGGCAGCGGCAGCGGAATATCGCGCGGAACGGGGATATCACTCATTAGTCTGTAAAACTCTCAATAGGATTGAGAAAAACGGCTACTGGGGTGGCCTGTTGACAATGACGCCAGCCGACTGGGATCCGGGAATGGTCGCTTTGTTGTGCTGCAAATGCTCAAGATACACACCTAGCAACCATAGCTCTTCCTTATTGCCGGGAAATGGCGGCATGAAAGGCTGGGCGTAATGCATATTTTCGATGTAGCCGGCGGTCAGCTCTGGCGTCCATTGCTGATCGCCAAACATCCGCTGTAAGTGGACCGACATGCCGTTGACGCCGTGACTGGTATGGCAACGCGAGCAGGTGTCCATGAAAACGTCCTTGCCCTGCTGGATTTCCACCAGAAGCGCCGCCTGCTCCGCGGGCGTCAATCCCTCCGGCAGCCCGGACTGTTCATCTTCGCTTAGCGGGTTGGAGTACGTTGCATAGGCCAACACACCGTCGCGTTGCAAAAGCGCGTAGTCTTCGGCCCTAAGGCCGTTCGCGTACATATACTGGCCGATAATGTAAGGCTTACGTATAAACTCGCGGACACGCTCGAAATGGCCAGTCATCCAAAGGATTGATGCAAACGGAACAATAAGGGCGATCTTGGGCAGGCGATGCGGACGCCAAATCGCCACCTGCACCACGCCGAGAATAGTCACAACAGTGAAAAGCGCGATGCGTAGGAATTTATCCTGCCAGTCCGCGAACTGTAGCGTTCCAAGCGAAACACCAAGATTATCTTTCATGGCCTCTGGAACGGAGCTGTAGTACCACCAGCCCGTGATCAAAATGAACGGCGCGAAAAAAAGAGTCCACAGTCCTACTGAGCGAAGCGCCTCAAGCCGGAAACCGTCCTTCTTCGTGAAGAAGAGGATAAGAAACATGGCTACGGTCCCGGCCAGGGATGCCGCCAGCGGTGTGCGAAAAGCGAGTTGTGGCAGATAAAGTGGATTCATTACGCCCGTCCAGAATGAACGGTCCGCAAGCCAGTTACCCGGGTCCATCATGAAACCCAAGATGGCCACGATGATCGCCATCGTCACCCAGGAGAAAAACCCGAGCGCAAATCCGAGCTTGATATGCTTGGTCTTATATTCCGGGCCGCGCGCGCTCCACTTCTTCCAGCTCAGCGTATAAGCTAGGATCAAGCACACTTCAGTAATGAACACTAGCCATTCGGTGAACCAAGCCCAGAAGAAGACGCGGATGAGGCTGCCGATGGAATAGGGATTTACCAGCGAGACGGAGAGCCATATGCCAACACCCGTCAAGGCGCCGACGGTTGTGGTAACAAGAAAAGAGACAAAGAGGATGCGATAAGCAAGCGCATCCCATCGCGAATCCCCTTTTTTTTGCCCATACCACTCCATCGCTGCCACGAGCGGCATCATACCGACGGCAAGACCGTGATTAACGAGAACATGAATGATGGCAATCGTGGCGATGAGCCATCGGTTGCCGAGAATATCGAGATGAAAGATTGGAAAATCCACTAGACGGCTCTATTTTCCGGAGCCGCGAACACTGTCTTGTTCCGAAGGTCTTATTCCGGCGGAAATCAAGATCGCAGTTTCAAAACTGAATAGCAGCAGACCAAGAGACCGCCAAAGACCACCCGAATCTTCCCGGGCAACAAGATACAAGCCACCGATTGCCATGCCGGTGGCAAGAAGCCCTGGGATCCAAGCCAGCATAATTTGGTGAATATTGGAGGTCTGCTTGTCTCCAAATGCCGTCATTGCAGATAATACATATCCGCAGATCAATAACGTAAGGGTTGCGCCGGCTACGACGAGAAAAATGTGCCGTGTGAAAAGATCGTTTTGCATGACTGCGACAACACAAGTCGCCACAAATACAAGAACTATCAGTAAGTGATGCGATTTCTTATCCCATAAGCCCGATAGAGCACTCATTTCTTGGTTGCCGACTTTCTTTCTATTGAGAAAGCCGTGAGGTACTGGAAGACACACACATCAACAATTGGACATCTTGTCCATATGTAGATTGGACATAAGAAATGCTCATTAGAATTCTGGTGGCATTACCTTATCTCGGCCACGCTGCACCGAACGGGATACCCCGGAGTAATACGCGGTAGTCTGGCAGTATTCCAGTTGATACCGTGATCGCCCAGATATGCGCCGCGCTTCAGGTGCCCAATCCTCGGCCGCATCTCGACGCCCTGATTGCTGCCACAGCAATTGTGCATCGCTTGAAGCTCGTCACCCGAAATGTTGGTGACTTTGGCGGCACTGGCGCCGATCTCATTAACCCGTGGGAATAGCCTGATAGGATTCCGGCTAGCAGATTGAAGCGTCGTTACCGCGACGGTCTAGCGGACGATTTTTAGCTTCAAATCGCGGTGGCGCAATTGGCGTGAGAAACGCCCCTTCACACGAATCACCGGATTGACCGGAATTTGGGTTGAAGCGCCTGAATTATATGCGCGTTCGGAATCAGTGGGCTCCCAATCGACGCCGAGCTTGGTCAGCGCCTAGCGCACTGCTCCCGTAAAGCCATTAGGAGTATGGAGTAGGAACTCTCCCGACAAGCGGGATTTCACGGCACGGCCATAAACGCCATAACCAAGGCGCACGAGACGACCGCTTTTCACCAAAGTTCTTAAAGCACGCAAAACTTGGTCTTCACCGCCCAGGTCTTTGAATTCTCGCGTCAGGAACACATCGCCCGATTTCCGTGAAATGCGATTCTCGATCTTTCGCAATAAAGTGGGACGACTACGCACGCTTCAATCCTCTGCAAAAACCCGACAAATATGTGCTACAAAAACCCGACATTTTCAACTTTGGACTAGCAGTTAGGCATCTCCATTCCTAGCCAGCCATATCAGATGGATTTGAAGCCAGATGGTCGACCATCTAACGCCTGAGGAACGAAGCAGGAATATGTCGCGAGTTCCAAACCGGAACACGGGCCCGGAAATCATCGTGCGGAAACTGTGCCATGCGCTTGGCTTTCGTTTTCGCCTTCATAGCCGTCACTTGCCTGGATCGCCGGATCTCGTTTTTCCTCGGCTGCGAAGTGCGGTTTTTGTTCACGGATGCTTTTGGCACCGGCATAAGGGATGCCGACGAGCGTCAGTGCCAGCGTCACGGCGCGATTATTGGATGGCAAAATTTGACCGGAATGTAGCGCGTGATCGGAAGGCCATCCGCGATCTGCGAAAAATGGGTTGGCGCGTTTTGGTTGTTTGGGAGTGCCAAACGAAGAAAACGACAACCATAAGCAACAAGATAAAGCGCTTCCTCTCCCAATAGCCGCAATCTCTAGCGTTTATAAAGCATTAATGGATTGGTGAGTTTTGGAACGTATATCATAGCGACTCAATTTGAGTCGAATTGACTCGCCATGACTGTAAAGCAGAACCAACTGGTTACTCACGTCGATAAAAAGACTGTGCAGCGCTTCGATGTTGCCGCACGGCGTGAAGGACATTCACGGTCAGCGATGCTTCGAAAAATTGTCACTGACTGGCTTAGCGCTCGTTCGGTCGAGCGGCATCGCCAGCCACGAGCGCGGAATCAAAAATGAAACCTACTCTGACAGACCTATTCTCCGGCGCGGGCTTAATGTCGGCAGGATTCAAAGCCGCAGGGTTTGATCCGATACTGGCCCTTGATCTCGACCCTAATGCAGTTGCTAGCTACAACCGCAATGTTAAATCCGTGGGAATGGTCCGCAGCGTAGGAACACCCGACGACGCGAAAAAAACAGACGTCCTGATTGCGGGGCCTCCATGCCAGGGCTTCAGCACATTGGGTCGGCAGGATCCCACCGACAAGCGTAGTCGGCTGTCTTTAGGCGTCGTGAACTGGGCGAAGCACACAAAGGCAAAGGTCATTGTAATAGAAAATGTACCGCCCTTTTTGCAGAGTTCGCATTGGCGGAAGCTAACGGAACGTCTTAGCGATTTAGACTATGAAATTGACACTTGGACTCTCAATGCAGCCGACTACGGGGTGCCGCAACTTCGCGTTCGCAGCTTCACAATCGCGTCACGCATTGGCTTGCCCAAGAAACCACGCCCCGTAACGACACGACCGCTGACGGTCCGGACGGCGTTTGCAGGCCTCTCACGCCGACGTACCGATGCTCTACACGTAAATCCAATCATGACTCCCCTTGCAACACGAAGAATCGCGCTCGTGCCACCGAATGGTGACAAACGCGATATCATGCGTGCAATACCAAAAGAGTGCCCTCCATCGTGGTTTGAAATCGGAGCACAGGCTACGGATGCTTGGGGTCGTATGGAAATGAACGCACCGGCCAACACGATCCGCTGCTGTTTCCAGAATCCCTCCAAGGGACGTTACATCCATCCCACGGAAGACCGCGTTATCACCTTACGGGAAGGCGCTCGTCTTCAAGGCGTGCCGGATGAATGGCAGTTTTTCGGCGATCGCTATCCCATCGCCAGACAGATCGGCAACGGCGTGCCGATTCCTCTCGCTCAAGCCGTAGCCAGAAGCATCAAGCGGCTTTTCGCTTAGGCCTCGGAGCCTTAGGCCGTTTCTTTGCTGCCTTCTTTTTCTTCGCCTTTGCACGCTTCTTCGACGGCTTCAGCAGCGCCTTGGGACCGAGATCATCCTCTCCAAGTTCCTTTTCCAGCGCCTTGACGGCATCAAGGTGAACTTTGAAAGTATTGGCGAGTACTTGGCGAATTCCCAGCACTTGCCACTTTGCCTGTGGCCCTTCGTTTGAAATCCGATACTGAAGTTTTTTGCTTTCCTTGCTGATGCTCCGGCCATGGGGCATAGCACCGATGAGAAAACCGTGAACCTTAGTTGTCTCATCCTGAAGGTGTTGCCGAAGCCAATCCTCGACACTCATCATATAACCTTCGAGCTGTGATAGATGATCAGCGTCCAAAGGCAGCGTCGGGGACTTCAGTTCCACAACGTTCACTACGTTCGGCGATTCACTGTCCGTCATAAAGAAGACTAAATCGGGTCGATCATCGGACGATTTCTTTTTACCGGCGGTCGGCACAAAACTGTCCACCTTGAGCGACTTGGCAAGCTGCGAAGCCACTTTGCCAAGATCTGCATCACTGGTCAGATACCGAGAGAATTCGGGCTTAATCAGCCATGGCTCAGTCTTGAAAAGCTCATGCAGCTCCTTCTCAATACCTTGTTCCTTCCAAAGCTCCTCGCCGCGATCCGCCAACTTTTGCAATGCGATGATACCGCTACGGCGGCCGCGGTAGAGTTTGAGCGCGTCGCTCTTCTCTATTGCGGCCAGTTCCTTGAGATGGTTCGCGACATTGTCGATCGTCTTCGGATCACTTCCTAGCTCGATTAGGCGGATCAATACATCGCCCGCATTCATGGTATCAATGACGAGCGGTGCCAACTCTTGAAACTGAACGCTTTTGATTCCGTGTTGCGACGCAAGCGAGGCGAGCAATTTACGAGCCGAAGTCTTCGTCTTTGCCGGCATACGATCGACGATCGCCTTCAGCTGCTTTGCCCCCTCATCCTCATCGAGTTCCTTTTCCGCCGTTTCATCACGAAACTTGGAGTGTGCGGATAGCGCCAAGCGCATTTCTTCCGTGACAGCATCAATAAGCTTGAGAGCCACTTCTGTATCTTCGCGGAGCTGCGTACGGTTCGTATTCACGAAATCGATCATGTTGCGATCGAGAGCATCGGCACGCACGACACACTCCATGTAACTTTGGCTGTGGAAATTGTGCATCCCTGTCGGAAGGCCGAACAACGAAGGACCGGCAGCTAGTCGGTTGTTGCAGTAAATTCGCGCGCCACGTTGCGCCGCTTTTAGGTTTTCGCCTCGTTTGCGAAACATCACCACGTAGTCGAATTCGATTGTGCCCACATCATCCACGGTGATCGACCCACGGGCGAGACCATCATGCGGACGCTCGTCGGGATAAAGAAACTCATATTTTGCCGGTTCTGGCTCGATCACCGTTCCGTTCAACGAAATTTTGAATTCAGTCTGAGAAATACCGTAAAAAGCTTCGGCAAGGACTTCCTTCATGGATTCCAGGCCGTACTTAACGGCATCGCACTTTAAGCCACTGAGTTTCACGATGGTTCCGTGACGACCTTTGGGTGCGGCCTGGTAGCTCGCGGGAATCTGGATTTTGTTGAGGTTTCCCGACGTACGGAGTGTTTCAAAATCCATTGTAAAGGTCGTCTCGAACGCATCCTCCGCTCGTTTAGTTGTAATGGTGACCTTCTCGGCAGCGCCAAAACCGGCAAGCTTTCCCAGACCCTTGCGCCCCATGACGAACCGCTTATTTGATTCCGACATCAGGTTCTTTTCAGCACCGGTTCCGTCCGCGCGCCGCTTCCGATTGATCGGTAGAAATTTCTGCTCAATTTCGGCCGGCGTCATGCCATGGCCGTTATCAGTTATTGTAACCTCGATATTCACCGGCAATGCAGCCAACAAGACTGTAAACGGGTCACGTTTACCCGCTGCCGCTTCGGCCTTCGCGTCGGCCCGGACTTTTGTTCGTGCGTCTTCGATGTCTTTCGCTGGGATGACGATGTCGACCGTTTGTGCGTCGCCATCGTAGGCATTTGCAACAAACTCAACCAGACACTTACCAAGCGTCGTGTACATGTTGATGCCTAAGGCTTCCAACATGCCGCCTTGGATGACCATCGGAAAACTGGCTGGTTGTGCGGGCGATGACGTCATCGGGCGCTCTCAATAAGGCGAACATTTGGAATCGGCACGAGCCGACAACTCAAGAACTATAGCGCAGGGGAACATGAGCGGAGAGAACGCATATTGCGTGTCTCGCCGCCTGCGCTTGGTCTGCGGAAAATTTGTGGGAAATTTGTGGGAAGTTTTAGAGGGCCCCACATAAGCCCTTGAAAGTATTGGCGTCCCCACGGGGATTCGAACCCCGGTTACCGCCGTGAAAGGGCGATGTCCTAGGCCTCTAGACGATGGGGACGCAATGGAGGCCGCCGAAGAGGGTGGGTTGATACCGGCTGGCCGGGGAGAAATCAAGCCCGCGCGAAACCTTTTTTTATCAACGACTTCAACGACCCCCCCTTCTCATTTTTCGTTGCGCCCGGCCTGGACGCGCGATAGAGACCCAAGAAGCGCCTTTGTCCGCAGGGGAGGCCCTTTTTATGACCGCTTCTGGCACGAAATCCTTCAAAGTCCGCGTCCGGATGGCCACCGAAGCCGACCTCCCGGCGATCCAGGAAATCTATTCTTATTATGTGAGCCACACGACGGCGTCCTTTGAAGACGACGCCCCGACCGTGGCCGAAATGACGGCCCGATTCCAAAAGGTCCAGGCGCGCGGCCTGCCGTATCTGGTGGCGACCAAAGGCAAAGATGTCATCGGTTACGCTTATGCGGGACCGTTTCGCGACCGTTCGGGCTACCGCTACACCGTCGAGGATTCGATCTATGTCGCCAAGGAGGCCCTTGGCCGCAATGTCGGCAACGCGCTGATGGTGGAATTGATCGAGCGCTGCACGGCGCTTGGCTTCCGCCAGATGATCGCCGTCATCGGCGACAGCACCAACGCCGCATCCCTCGCCCTTCACAGCCGCCATGGCTTCTTCGTGGTCGGCGCCCTGAGTTCGGCCTGCTTCAAGTTCGGCCGCTGGGTCGACGCGGTGCTGATGCAGCGCATCCTGGGCGAAGGCGATACCACGCTGCCGCCGAAAGTGCCTGGAAAGCGCAGCAGCAAGAAATCCAAATAAAAAAGGCCCAGCCGAGGGCCACGATCAACAAAAGCGGTCACCGGGTTTTGCGCCGGATCGTGGCCTCTTAAAAGGAAAGCGGGTTTGACCGTTCGGTCAAACCCGCGAGGCTCTTTTTCGTTTCCCGAACGAAACAGCTACTGCAGCTTCACTTTTTCGGAGACCAGCGCGGCGATGTCCATGTACTGGAGGCCGGCGTTCTTCAAGCAGACATTGTTGATGGCGCCGACAAGCTGTGCCTTGCTGTCCACCGGAACTTCGAGTTCCGGCTGGTTCAGGTTCTTGAAGCCCTGGATGAAGGCGAAGGCCCACAGCTCGGCGATGTCGGCACGGTTGGCATCTGCGGCCGCGCCCTTCTTCGCATTCGTGTGCTGCTCGCAGGTATAACCAACCGGCGAGAAATCGGCGCCGGCTTTCGCGGGCATCTGACGGTCGGCCTTCGCGAGCACTTGGAGCGAGACCCCGAGCAGGTCGTTGCTGGCGTATTCACGGCAGGTCTGGAGCAGCGTGTTGTCGAAGGCTTCAGCGGTGGCGGCATCGTCGGCCAGATTGAGCTTCTGCGACGCCTTGTAAAAGCCTGACAGATAGCCGTGCATCCACACGCGTGCGATCACCGATTGCAATTTGCCGGAGGCGTTTTCGCCAAGGCCGTTGGTGTACTCAAGACAAGTGAATTTCGAGCCCGTGAACTCGACATCGGCGGCCACAGCCGGCGCGGCCAGCATCGCAAGGCCCGCTACAGCAGCGGCCACAGTCTTCAGAAAACGCATGTCACTCCCCCTATTGGTGCCGATGACGCGGCAACGTTACGTCCAGCATTTGGCCGCCCGGCCAAACGCCAGCGTCTTAAATAATATGGCCACGCTCGGACGCAAAACCGGTGTCCACTTTTGCTGAGCGTCGCCCGTCAACGTGGCACGGCTATAGCGGACGGTCAATCGCCGCCCGTCGCGCAAAAACGCCATCAAAACATGTAGTTAGAATCAGTCGCAGCGCGCGGCGTCGTCAATAACCAACTGCGCTTCTGTCCGGCCCTGCCAGGTATCGGCACGGATCGTGCCGGCCAGATGTAAACGGCCGCCACTCGCGGTGAGGAGGCCATGGCCCAGGTCGTCGTCGACGCAATTGAAGGCGATGGCTTTGAGACGGCCTCCACGCGCGCTGGAAAGAATACAACGCACATGCCCGGATCCGACGATATCGGCCTTCACCACGCGCGCATCGACCACGGCGAAACGCGGCTCGTCATTCCCGGCCCCGAAGGGGCCGACGCACGACAGTTCCTGAACAAAATCCGAGGTCACCGCCGAGACGCTCAAGGCGCCGTCGAGGTTCAAGGTCGGGACCATCGGATCGCCCTTGAGCTGCGCGGTCACTTGTTCCTGCAGGAACACCGAGAATTCATCGAGTTTTTCGGCCCGCAACGTGAAGCCCGCCGCCATGGCGTGGCCGCCGCCGTTCATGAGATAGCCTGCTTCGCGCGCGGCCAACACCGCGCGGCCAAGGTCGACGCCCGGGATCGAGCGACCCGAGCCCTTCGCGAGGCCGCCGTCCATCGCTACCACACAGGTCGGACGGTCGTAGCGTTCGCGCAAGCGGCCCGCGACGATGCCGATGACGCCCGCATGCCATTTCTCGCCGGCTGCGAAAATCAGCGGCGTGTTGTCGGCGCGGCTTTCCACCTGCTCGATGGCTTCGCGCAACACCGCCGCCTCGATTTCCTTGCGCTGGGCGTTGAACTCATCGAGACGCAGCGCCAGGGCCGCCGCCTCGCTTTCGTCTTCGGTGGACAGGAGGCGCGTTCCGAGGTCGGCCTGCCCGACGCGCCCCCCGGCGTTGACACGCGGGCCCAAAAGATAACCGAGATGGAAGGCTGTCGGCGCCGTATCGATCCGCGCGACACGCGCGAGCGCCGCGAGACCGACATTCCCGCGCTTCGCAAGGACACTAAGCCCCTGCGTCACGAACGCCCGGTTCAATCCGGTGAGTGGCACGACGTCGCACACGGTGCCGAGCGCCACGAGATCGAGCCATTGTTTGAGATCCGGCTCGGAGCGTCCATTTTTCGCGTACCATCCGGCGCCGCGCAGGGCGCGGTTCACCGCAACCACCAGCAAGAAAGCGACACCGACGGCCGCCAAATGGCCTTGCCGGCTGCCGCAATCCAAACGGTTGGGATTCACCACGGCGCTTGCAGCCGGCAGTGCGGGTTCCGCCTTATGGTGATCGACAACGATCACATCCAGGCCCGCGTCACGCGCCGCGGACAGCGGCTCGTACGCCACGATACCGCAATCGACGGTGATGGCGAGATCGATCCCCTGCTCACGCAGCTTCAGGAGCGCGGGCGCGTTCGGACCATAACCTTCGGCAGCGCGGTCGGGGATGTAGACGACAATTTCAGATCCAATGGAACGAAAGAAGCGCGCGAGCAGCGCCGAGGACGTCGCGCCGTCGACGTCATAGTCGCCGAACACCGCGATCCTCTCGCCCTTCTCCAGCGCGCGCACGATGCGCGCGGCCGCGCCGTCCATATCGACGAACAGGCTGGGGTCAGGCATCAACGACTTGAGGGTCGGGCGCAGGAAATCCGCGCAGCCATCCGTGGTCACCCCGCGGGTGGCCAGCACACGCGCAACCGCATCCGTGACACCCGCTTGGCGCATGAGGTCCGTCACCAGGACCTCGTCGACGGCCCGCAGGTCCCACCGGCGGCCTTGGAAGGACTTCGCGACTCCCAGGAACGAGGGCGCGATTCTGTTCACGTTATTTGTGGTCGCCTTCGAAGGTGTGGTGGGCTTCGACGTAACGCACGGTGCCCGTCTTGGAGCGCATGATCAGCGAGTGCGTGACCGCGCCGCCGTGGAAGCGGCGGACGCCCTGGAGCATGGCGCCACTCGTCACGCCCGTTGCGGCGAACATCACGTTGCCCTTGGCGAGATCGAGCATGCCGTACTTGCGATTGAGATCCGTGATGCCCCATTTCTGGGCGCGGGCCTTCTCGTCGTCGTTGCGGAACAGGAGACGGCCTTGCATCTGGCCCCCGATGCAGCGCAAAGCGGCGGCAGCGAGCACGCCTTCCGGCGCGCCGCCCGAGCCGACATACATATCGACGCCCGAGTTCGGCTGCGCCGTGGCGATGACACCCGACACGTCGCCGTCGGTGATCAACATGATACGCGCGCCGGCAGCGCGCACTTTGGCGATGAGGTCGGCGTGACGCGGGCGGTCCAAAATGCACACCAGCAGGTCTTCCACATCCGCGCCCTTGGCCTTGGCGAGGTTCTTGAGGTTCTGCTCCGGCGTATTGTCGAGATCGACCACGCCTTCCGGTAGACCACCCCCGACGGCGATCTTGTCCATATAGACGTCAGGCGCGTTCAGGAAGTTGCCCGATTCCGCCATCGCGATCACGGCCAGCGCATTGGCGCCGCCCTTGGCGGTGATCGTCGTGCCTTCGAGCGGGTCCAGGGCGATGTCGACCTTCGGACCTTTGCCGGTGCCGACCTTCTCGCCGATATAGAGCATCGGCGCTTCGTCGCGCTCGCCTTCGCCGATCACGACCGTACCTTCGATGTTGAGGCTGTTCAACGCGCGGCGCATGGCGTCGACGGCGGCTTGATCGGCCTGCTTCTCGTCTCCGCGGCCCACGAGGCGCGAGGCGGAGAGCGCCGCCGCTTCGGTCACACGGACAGCCTCCAGCGCGAGGTTACGTTCCAGAACGTTGTCGAACGACGAGTCAAGCTGCAGCGACATGAGGCTCTCCGGGGAGTCTTAGATGAAAAGGCGGCACATTTTAGGAATGAGCCCTGTTACGAAGCAAGGTTACTTCTCGATACGCATCATATGCGGCGGCTCAACCAACGCGGCATTGGCCTGCAACCGCTTGAGCGCGCGCAAAAGCGGCGCTTCCTGCGTCTCGTGAGTGATGATGACGACATTGACGTTTGCTGCATTGCGGCCGCGTTGCAGCACCGATTCCATCGACACCGACTCATCACGGAACGCCATGGCGATATCGGCGAAGACACCCGGACGGTCGACGACCAGCAGGCGGACGTAATACTCCCCGACGTGCGCCGCGACCGGCACGTTCGGGATGACCTTCAGCGCGCCGACGGGAATGCCAAAGGTCGGGACCTTGCGGCCACACGCGATATCCATGAGGTCGGCGACGACAGCAGACGCCGTCGGACCGGCGCCGGCGCCGCGTCCCTCGTAGACGGAGCGGCCAACGAAGTCGCCTTCCGCGACGACGGCATTGAATACGCCGTCGACATTCGCGAGCGGCATCTCGGGCTTGATGAGACATGGATAGACACGCTGCATCAACACGCCGCCATCGCGATCGAGACGTTCGGCGACGCCGAGCAGCTTGATGATGTAGCCGAACTCTTCGGCGTACTGCAGATCGAGGCTCGATACATGGCGGATGCCTTCAACATGCACGGCCTTGATGTCCACCGGCGTGCCAAAGGCAACACTGGTGAGAATGGCAAGCTTGTGCGCGGCGTCGGTGCCGTCGATATCGAAGGACGGATCGGCTTCCGCGTAGCCGAGATTCTGCGCTTCCTTCAGCACGTCGGCGAAGCTGCGGCCGCTCGCGCGCATGGTGGTGAGGATGTAGTTGCAGGTCCCGTTCAGGATGCCGGCGACGCGGCGGATCTTGTTGGCCGCGAGGCCTTCCCGCAGCGCCTTGATGATCGGGATACCGCCGGCGACGGCGGCCTCGAAGGCGACCATGACTCCCCTTGCCTGGGCAGC
>Ga0102832_1001574_pt1 | contig 16786 bp, 14 predicted proteins | sample EBPBio282013_DNA_FD_88942 | JGI IMG/M metagenome (GOLD analysis project Ga0102832, IMG submission 88942) | Wastewater treatment Type I Accumulibacter community from EBPR Bioreactor in Madison, WI, USA - Reactor 2_5/28/2013_ DNA (Illumina Assembly) | ecosystem: Engineered > Bioreactor > EBPR >...
GTCTCTAAAGCTGCGGATACGCCAATCGTATTGGGTGAAGCCCGGGGTGGGCGAGGCCCGGACGAACGTGGCGTTATGCTCGAGCACCTCGACATCGGTCACGATCCGCAAAAGTCCCTGGGACCGCAGCCCAATCTCCTCGAACCGGTCGGCGTAAAGCTGGCCTTGTCCCGACCCATTGACCTGGATCAGTCCATCCTCGGTCGTGCGGATGCGGAAGATCGCCTGGTTCCGGGTCGCAAAATTGACCATCTGCATCGCACCGCCAAAGCGGCCTTCGCGGTCGAACCGGACCTGATAGCGGCCTTTACCCAGGGGCGTGACCTCTTTGAAGGCGGTGTCGCGCTTGAGCTGCTCCTGGATCATTTTGTCGTTCGCCTCGGCCTTCTCCGCGTCGATCTGACCACGGGCGATCTGGCCGAAGAGGGGGGCGTAGGTGAGTTGGCCAATGAAGGTTACGCCGTATCCGCCGTCCTTGGTCAGGCGGATCTCAGCCTCATAGCGGTCTGGAATATAGCAACTCGCAAGCAGGGCAAGGGCGGCCCCCACCGCGGCGGCGGCGCGCGTGTATCGTCCCAACGTGCGGGCAACGACTCCGTTTTTCACGCCCAATCCTTTATTTCTTCACCATGTTTTATAACTGCTTAGCCGATTTTTTGAATCCAAATTATTAGATTTTGGCAGGCTCTTCCTGCTTGGCCTGAACCCAAAGGTTTTCCATCTCTTCGAGGCGCGCGCCCTCTGGGGATTTTCCCGCCGCGCGCAGCAGCGCCTCGACGCGCCGGAAGCGCCGGTCGAACTTGAGGTTGGTCCCGCGCAGCGCCATGCCTGGGTCGATACCGGCCTTACGAGCGAGGTTCACGCAAGCAAAGAGCAGGTCGCCGAGTTCATCGGTAAGCCGCGCGGTGCTGTGGACCTCGGCCTCGAACTCCGCCCGCACCTCATCGAGTTCCTCTTGGATCTTGCCCAGAATGTCCTTGGCTTCGGTCCAGTCGAAGCCGACCCGGGCGGCGCGTTTTTGCAGCTTCTCAGCCTGTTTCAGGGCAGGCAAACCCGCGGGAAGGCCATCCAGGACGCTTGGCGGCGCGTCCGGCTCTCCCGCGGCGGCGCGCTCGGCCGCTTTCATATTCTCCCAGGCTTCCGTCTGCGCGGCGACGTTCTCGAATTTCGCGGTCCCGAAGACATGCGGATGCCGGCGGATCATCTTGTCGCTGATAGCGCCAACAACGTCCGGAAATGCAAAGAGACCAGCTTCTTCGGCCATCCGGGCATGGAAGACGACCTGAAACAGAAGGTCGCCCAGCTCATCTTTTAACGCCGGCATATTGTCGCGTGCGATCGCGTCCGCGACCTCGTAGGCCTCTTCGATGGTGTAGGGGGCGATGGTCGCGAAAGTCTGCTCCACATCCCACGGGCAACCGCCGTCGGGATCGCGCAGACGCGCCATGATATCGATCAGATCTTGAATGCTTTGGGCGGGTGCGGGGTGCGGACGAGGGGGCGCTTTTGGCGCGGACGGCATGGGATGCGGTACCGGTTCGAAATCGGAGGCCTCACTTTACGCCGACCGTCCGCAAGGCGAAAGCTAACCTTTGCGCGCGACCAGTCTGCGCCAATGGGCTTTCGCGCTATTGAGCCCGATCGCCTTCAAACTTGCGACAAATGAGATCGGCGTACGGCGCGGCAGGCTGAGGGGGACCGGCAGTCGTTGGGGCGGGGCCGGTGAAAGTTCACCCAGCGTATCCCACGCGCGCGGTGTTGCACGCGTAAGCAGCAAGGTGTGGCCATCCCAGACCTCGACGCGATCATAATCGCCTGCGTTGATCGCCGCGGAGGCGGCCTCGATCGCGCGCTCGCTGTTATCGGCGGTAATATCGATGGTCGTCGTTCCGCCCGCATAATTGAAAATACATCGATAATTATTCATACGAGACCCCGCAGCGTTTGCATGGACAGAAACTCTACGCCGCACCCGGCCTCGTGCAAGGCCGGGCCCTTTAGAAACGCGCGTCTGGGGTCTCTCGTTGCGCCAACCGGCAAAATTCCGAAGGGTTGGGCTCCGTAGACGTTGAGTGCGGCGACGGGAGTGCCGCGTTAGGTTGTCACAACGCAGGATGATCGATTGGCGACCCCGCACCGATGTGGCTTATGTCTAAGGCGGTTTGTCCGCAGCGTCCGGCTAGGCTTCTCCATCCATAGTGGGCGTAGGGCCGTTTTCGGCCGCATCGGGGGCGACCTGACGGCCATTTACGAAGCGCCAGCAAAGCTGCGTGGTGCCGTCCAAGCGATTGAGTGCCCCAATGACGCCACGGGCTTTCTCCCGGGAGACAAGTCGGCCGAGCCCCAGGGCTTGAGGGGCGCGATCGACGGTCGCGATCAGTTCGCCGGTGTCCTCAAAGAATAGCGCATACATTGAACGCGATCATTTCCCCCAAAGAGCGTTCAAGCTTAACGAACTTATCATGGGTTTAGTTGCGGTCGAAAAATGGGAGGAAGGGCAATGGCCAGGCGTGAGTCGCGCTTGGAGCGCCGGCACCTAATAACCGGATTACCCACATCTTATTGTCGCATAATGTATATTATGATAAGTAATATGGCGATGTTTCACTTGACATACCCACCCGCAACATCTAGTTTTGGGCTCAAGGAGTTAAAGCCATGACCTCAGTTCTTTCTGCCCCCCATTTCCACGATGAAGACGCGGCCTACGAGTACGTGGAAAGCCACCTTTGGCCGACCGGCCCGGTGTGCCCTCATTGCGGCAATGCCGACGCGCAGCGCATTGGACGCCTCCTGGGCAAGACCACGCGCGCTGGCCTCCGTAAGTGCTATGCGTGCCGCAAGCCCTTCACGGTGAAAATGGGCACGATCTTCGAGGACAGCCACGCGCCGCTCCGTTTGTGGCTACAGGCGATCTACCTGCTTTGCTCCTGCAAGAAAGGCATTAGCACCCGCCAGCTTCAGCGGACCCTCGGCGTTGGTATGAAGACGGCTTGGTTCATGGGCCACCGTATCCGCCACGCTATGGCTCCCGGCTCCGACCAGAGCGGCCCGTTAGGTGGCGCCGGTAAGATCGTGGAAGCCGACGAAACCTATCTCACGAAGTCGCCCAAGACGCGCAAGCCCGCTGGCCATATTCCGCACCAGCGCCATGCCGTACAGGTCGTCACCTTGGTTGAGCGCGGCGGCAAAATCCGTTCTCAGGCAGTCCATCATGGCAACGTCCGCGCGGTCGTTCGTAAGCACATGCACGAAGACAGCAAGCTCGTTACCGACAAGTCTCAGGTCTATATCGGCGTAGCGCGCGACCACGAAAGCGTTGACCACTCCAAGTACGAGTGGAAGCGCGACGAAGCGCACACGAACACGCTTGAGGGATTTTTCTCGGTCTTCAAGCGCGGCTTAGTTGGCACGTATCAGCACATGGATAAGCGCCACCTTGACCGCTACCTCGCGGAGTTTGATTTCCGCCAGAACACGCGCGCCAAGGTGGGCTTTGATGATGAAATGCGGACCGCTGAGGCCGTAAAGGGCTTCAAGGGTAAGCGCCTAACCTATGAAACAACTGCTGGGTAGAAAGCGCCCATTCGCCTCATTCATAGACTTGGCGCGATGGTGGGTAAGGTTCCTTAAGAAGTGAGTCTCTCAAGAGAACGTTGTAAATGGGCACTGTCCTGTTAGGCTCTAAATGCGCGCGGGGCGAAGATTCAGGTTTAACCTGGCCTGGCCCTCATGGGCATAGTCCCGCGTGCCGCGCCTCCGTCCGCTTTCGGTATTCAGGAACAACGTTCCATATTGAGAGATGCCTAACGGCGGCGCCGGAATTCTCCAGAAGATTTGGGCTTCCATTGATCTTGTGCGCGAGTAACGCCAAGGCCGTTTTTGGCGGCGAATACGTCGGACTCAAATGCCTTTCGTTGCGCAAAGCCGTGAACGCACCAAGTGTGACGTCCAATAACTGCAGCAGCGGTTCCTTTAGGGATTCGCGCGGCTCTATTGAGTCTATGCAGTCGGGTTTGACATCGTATCCGTGCTTATGAATCGCCTCAAATAGGAGCGCCTCCTGCTGATCCTGAAGCTTCTTAGTGCAGTCGCCATCGTCCGGGCGTATGCGAAGCTTATATTCGCCGCCGTAAAAACGGAGCGCGCGGTGAAGAAGCAGTTGATAGTGCATTTTACCGACCGTGTCGGCCCTGCGGTTAGGGCCGCTGTCACGATGGTTGTATTGTTTAAAGGGCGCGAAGCGGACGTGAAAGTGCACCTTTTTCAGGTTGATCAATTCCGCCAAGTACTCAGCGTAAGCGGTGTGGCCGCAGTCCCGGCGCTTGCGCGTCGTTTGGTACTTAACCTCGTAAGTTACCTTCTTCACTCTGTTTATCGTCGCGAGATGATCGGTGATGGTCTGGAGGTTGTAATCAGCGACCGCGAGACCGCCCACGGCCATAAACCTGTCATGTACGGACGTTTCATCGCAGAAGTAGTAAACGAACTTAGCCCGAGGCTTGCTCAATGAACTCATCGAAAAGCCCTCCCAAAGCCGGGAGGAAGATCGCGGTCAAAAAGACCGACGCCGCTCAATCCGAGCGGTTCAAGAAGATGGCCAAAGAGTTGGGTGGGGATGAAAGCCCAGAGGGCTTTGACAAGACGTTGAACAAGGTCGCGAAGCAAAGGGAGACCCCCCGAAAAGGTTAAGCCCCCGTTGTCTCGAATACCTTGCAGCTAAGTTGAAAACACAGATTTCTTGTTCTTGTTCACCGAGCATACCACGAATTGTGGTGGGTACGCGAAGTGAATCATCGCCAGTAATATATGAGCTAAGATGATATGATTTTCAGGTCTTTAGCTGGCCGGGCGCGATCTGGCTTGCTCCCGTTCAGGCCTGTGCGCCAAGCGCTCTATCGCGCATCGCATCGCATCGCATCGCCCGCCGACGTGCTGACGCATGTAAATCCCATTTGGCGTTCCTGGCGGCGCGGGTTGCCGCGCGTCGCGCGTGGCAACGCCAGGGTTCGCGTCGGACGATCATCACGTAGAAAATCAAAATCCGGAGCTAAGTCCTTCTTTTGACTCACGCCCCCAACGTCAGACCTCCATCTCCAACCCATCATGGGCCGGTATGACGTGGCCTGGCACTTGAGCTTTCAAAGTCTCGTAGTCGATGGCGTTACTCATGTGGGTAATGACCGCCCGGGCAGGCTTCAGGGCGGCGATCCAATCGAGGACCTTGGCAACATGGGCATGGGTCGGATGCGGCGTCAGGCCAAAGGCGCCAACGATCCAAAGCTTGGCGCCCCGGACGACGTCGCGGGCTGCCTCGGGCAGATCCAGGATGTCGGTCGAATAGACAACGTCGCCGAACCGATAGCCGATCGTGGAACTCCCGCCATGATCCTGAAGAAACGGGAGGACGGATATCTGGCCGACTTGAAATGGCGTTCCGGGTTCGATCTCGGACGGCACCAGCCACGGACGGAAAATCGAAGCGCCCGGCGGAATGCCTTTGAAGACATAGCCGAACCGGTCCCGGAGGACGTCGAGGGTTTCACGGACGCCGTAGACCGGTAGCGGCTTTTCGGTAACCCGGTTGACCTCACGCAGCTCGTCGATGCCGTGAATATGGTCCGCATGGCCATGGGTGAAGATCACGGCGTCGAATGTGCGTGTGCCGGTATCCAAAAGCTGCTGGCGCAGGTCCGGCGAGGTATCGACGAGAAGGCGTGTTCCCCCCTCCTCCACCAGGATCGACGCACGGCGGCGCCGATTGCGCGGGTTCGCCGGATCGCAATCGCCCCAACCCGACGAGATCGCCGGAACGCCGGGAGCCGAGCCGCAGCCAAGGATGGTGACTTTCATGGCACACATGCCTTGAACCTAGGATGTGAACGGGAGAAAGACCAGCTAGCTGATGCCGCAAAAAAAACGGCACGCGCCAACGTGTGGCGCGTGCCGCGGAGTGACAGGCCTTTTCTTAGAAGTTGAAGCGCACGCCGCCGATGAAGCGCGGACCGAACTTTTCATACTCGATCGGGTAAAGGTCGCTATCGCCATAACGGCGGGCGCCCTGATTCGTCAGATTCACCGCATCGAAGTAGGCTTCGATGTTGCTGGTGACCTGATAGCGAACCGAGAGATCCAGTTCTTCATCGGAATCCCAATAGATGTCGCCGTTGTCGACCGGGTACAACGCGCCGCCGATAGTGCGGTAAGCGCCGATCGACTGGCCCCACGGCGACCGCCACTGATACGCGAGACGCACAGAGAGGTCGTACTTCTCGTAGGTCAGTTGCACGTTGTAGATCAGATCCGACGAACCGAGCAGCGGGATGCTGCGCGCGGCGACACCCGGCAAAGCGGCCAGGTTGATCTTCGAATCCGTGGCAGTGATCGAGAGATTCGTGCCGAACCCGCCGAGCCATTCCGGACCGTTGTAACCTTCAACCAGATCTTCGATGTTGCCGGTGAAGGCAAATTCGACGCCCTTCAAGTTGCCGTCACCGGCGTTGCCGACGGCGGTGTAAGCGTAACCCGAACGATCAAGCGTCGGTGTGTCGAGCGTGTCGAGGCCGAACACACGCGAGGTCTGAACGAGCGCGTCCTTGATGTCCTTGTAGAACACGCCGGCGGAGAAGTAGCTGGTCTGGCTGATGTACCATTCGAGGTAGGCATCGACACCCATCTGCTTTTCCGGTTTCGCCGTCGGATTGCCGCCCGAGATCGACTGGTTGGAGTCGCTGATCGTGAAGTTCGGACGCAGATCGTCGAAGTCCGGGCGCGAGGCCGACGTGGTGAAGCTGACGCGGGCCTTCAGATCGCGCTCGATGTCCCAGTTCACATGGAGGCTGGGATAGAAGAGTGTATCCGAAGCGCCGACGTCCACCAGACGCGTTTCCGCCGGGGTTGCGCCGGACGCCGGGAACGCGACGTAAGCGCGGCCGTCGTTTTTGATGTGCTCGACCCGCACGCCATACACGACGTTACCCCAGTCGAACATGGTGGTGCCCATGAGGTAACCGGCCAGGATGTCTTCGCCGACCTTGTAGAAATTCGCGCTCGTGTCGGTTTTAACCGCGGTGCCCGCCGACACGAGATTCTTCACATAATTCGTTGTGAAGTCTTTGTCGGTATAGCGGAAGGTGTACTTGAGATCCTGCGTTCCGAGGTAGCCGATGGTATTGCCGTTGACGAAGGTCGACCAGGTCGGCGCCGCGGCGAACGTCGTTTGGGCATGACCCGTTTCACGCGATTTCTTGATGCGGGTCGTATAGAGGCCGCCGAACTCGATTTTTGTTTCGTGACCGCCGAAGTCGACCGTGCGGTCGAGGTCGAGCTTCGCCGTATGCGCAAGGGTCACATCGCCGCCCCACAGATCGCCCACGCTGGTCGCCGGGAATTGGAAGTCTTCAATGTTGGCGACCTGAGCGCCTTTCGACCGCGCGGCCGTGGCGCCGCCCGTCTGGAAGAAGGTGATGAAGTTCTTCCCCGTGTCACGCAGATCGTAGTCGATGGTCGGCCGCAGGTTGAACGCGCTCGGACTCTGGAAAGCGGCCGTCACCGGCGTATCGCGGCCGTCGAAGGTCCAGGTGTAGTTGTAGCGCCACGACGCAGCCCACTCGCCGAACATATGCTCGCCGCCGAGGGTGCTGGTGGACATCTTTTCCTTGGTGTCGCGATAATCGATACGCGCGTTGATGCGCGCGCCGTACACCGTACCCTGCTTCGGGTTGTTCGGCGTAATAAAGGCCTGGCTGGTATAGCTGTTTCCCGCGGCGTCCGTACCCTGGTCGAGACGGACGATGAAGTTATCGCGCAGTTCGTCGTCGTGATAGAGCGTGTAGATCGTGCTCGCGAACACGCCGTTGTTCTCGTCCCAGCGGTAGTCCATGCGGGTCGAGCCGGAAATGTTCTGGCGGGTCAGGCGATAGTGCTTGTTCTCGTGCTCGCGCGCGTAGCGCTCGCCCGGCTCAAAGGTGTTGCTGAGATACGGATCGGTTTCCCAGTTATCAGTCGCCATTTCGCGGCTGTAGAACGAACCTTGCGCGACGATGCCGAAATTGTCGGAGAAGGTGTTCGAGTAGACGAGCGAGCTGTCGTACTCCATGCCGCCGCCGAGCTTCACGTAGCCGGCCGCGAGCTTACCGGTGATCTTCTGACCGTCGTAATCGAACGCACGGCGGGTGCGGATGTCGACGTTGCCCGCAACGGTGCCGCCGGGCATCGAAGGCAGAATGGCCTTTTCAACGGTGATCTGGCTAGCGATGGCCGACGGGATGTTGTCGAAGCGCGAGTCACGGCCCTGCGGGCTGACCACGCTGAGGCCATCGAACGAAAGTGTCGTCCAGTACACCGGCGCGCCGCGCAAGTTCACATAACGAGCTTGGCCTTGGTCGCGCTCGATCGCAACGCCCGGCAAACGGCCGACGGCGAACGCGACATTCTGGTCCGGCAGGTTGCCGACCGCGTCCGCCGACAGGACGCTGACAAGCGAGGAAGATTCACGCTGAATGAGGAGCGCTTGCGCCTGGCTGTCCGCGAGTGGACGGCCGGTGATGACGATTTCTTCCAACCGGGATGCGTCCGCGAGTTGATCGGCGGCTGCGAGCTGTTGTTCCGCGGCGACGGCGCTATGGCTGACCATCATGGCCGCAGCGCTGACGGTGGTAAGCAGCATAAGGCTGCGCGCGCGTAATTGCGCCCGGTGACGGCTCTTAAGCATCAAATTCTCCTGTAAAAAGATAGCCCCCGCCGACGGTCGGTCGTGTCGGCATGCGCGGGGCATATCAGAGCAATGATGACGCCCTGTTTTCAGCTTCGTTACGGAAAAACGACGGCCCTCACCTGTGGCAGAAAAGGCGCAAAACACTAATCGTCATTTTTTTGTAGCGTGCAGACTTTGCGCCCGCGACTAGAGTGCGCCGTATTTTTCCGTTTTCTGGGGACGAGCATGATCACGAGACCTGTTGCACTTATGGCCGTCGCCGCTGTTTTTCTGGCGGGCTGCGAACAAAAACCTCCGCGTGTTGCGCCGAAGGACCCTGCTGTCACAGTAACGTCATCTGCCGAAACGGCGGTCATGCCGGATGCTGAAGACGCCGCGGACGATCCGGCGATCTGGGTGCATCCGACCCAGCCGGAACGCAGCCTGATCGTCGGCACCAATAAGCAGCGCGGGCTCGTTGTTTACCGCCTCGATGGCACGGAAGTGTCCAAGCGCGACGATGGCAAGATGAACAATGTCGACTTGCGCCAGAACGTGACCGTGGGCGATTTCCATGGCGACCTCGTCGCGGCGACCAACCGCACGGATAAATCGATCGCGGTATATACGCTCGATGGGGATGCGGGCACCCTCACCCCGGTGCTTTCGATCCCGACCGGCTTTGAAGATCCCTACGGCCTTTGCATGTACCGCAACGTGACCAGCGGTGACGTGTATGTCTTTGCCAATAATTCGAACGACGGCATGGTCGGCCAGTGGCGCATCACCGCCAACGGCACCGCGCTCGATGCCGAACAAGTGCGCAACTTCAATGTGGGCTCGCAAGCCGAAGGCTGCGCCGCCGACGATGAAAATGGCGTTCTTATCGTCAATGAAGAAGATGTCGCGATCTATGCCTACGCGGCGGATCCCGAGGTCGCGCAAGCGAACAACAACGCGCGTCAAACCATCGATACCGTGGCGAACGGCCACCTGACGGCGGATGCGGAGGGGGTGACCGTGCTGAAAAGCGCCGACGGCGGCGGCTACATCATCGCGTCCAGCCAGGGCTCGAACTCCTACAACGTCTATGACCGCGCGGCGCCGCATGCCTTCCGCGGCGCGTTTCAGATCGGGCCGACCAGCGAAGTCTTAGGTATTGACGGAGTTGAAGAAACCGATGGCGTCGACGCCACGGGCACTTCCTTGGGCGGCATCTATTCCGAAGGTCTGTTCGTTGCGCAGGACGGCTTCAATTACGACGGCATCAAGGAAGAAAAACGCGCGCACCAGAACTTCAAGCTGGTGCCGTGGAGCCAAATTCGTGAAGGCTTGAAACTGCCAGCGCCGGCGGTAGCCGACGCCACGCGCGCAGAGACGGCTCCCGAGGCGCCGGTGGAAACAGCGAGGCCGGACTAAGCCGGCTTTGCCTTCGAGAACAAACGGAAGAAGTTTTCCGTCGTCTGCCGTGCGAGTTCGTCGCGTGAGATCCCTTTGATCTCCGCGACGGCCGCGGCGGTATGAGCCACATAGGCCGGCTCATTGGTCTTGCCGCGGAACGGCACAGGCGCGAGGTATGGGCTGTCCGTTTCCACCAAAATGCGATCCATCGGCACGATCTTCACGACTTCGCGCAAGGCCTCGGCTTTCTTGAAGGTCACGATACCCGAAAGCGAGATATAAAAACCGAGCGCCAGGCACTGCTCGGCGAGTTCACGCCCCGAGCTGAAGCAGTGGATGACCCCTGTGAAAGCCCCCTTGCCGATTTCCTCGTTCAGGATCGTTCCGGTTTCCGTATCGGCATCGCGGGTGTGCACGATCACCGGCAGCTTATTCTCGCGCGCCGCGGCAATGTGAGTGCGGAAACTACGCTCCTGCTCCAACCGTGGGCTGTGCTCGTAATAAAAATCGAGGCCGGTCTCGCCGAAGGCGACGACTTTTGGGTGTTTTGCAAATTCCGTGAGCTTTCCGACATCCACTTCCGGCTCGACGGCGGCTTCGTGCGGATGAATACCGACCGAACAGGATACATTGCCGAACCGCTCCGCCATGGCGAGGACACCCGGGAACGCCGTGATCTTGGTGCCGATCGTGAGCATGTGGCCTACACCCGCATTGCGCGCGCGCGCCACGACGCCGTCGGCGTCGCCCGAGAGCTCCGGAAAATCGAGGTGGCAGTGGCTATCGACGAGGAGTGACTGGCTCATTTCGGCCCCTCACCCGGCGGCGTGTAGCGCGGAAAAACGCCTTGCGGCGCCGGGAGCGGTGTTCCACCCTTAAGGGCATGTGCCTCACCGAGGAAGGCAAAGCTACGCTGATTCTCCGGCACGGCGAGCTGATCGAGCAATTTCGCCACCGCCGACGGAACGAAAGGCTGCATCAGGATCGCGAGATGGCGCGTGGCTTCCGCGAGCACATACAGAACGGTGTTCATGCGCGCGGGGTCGGTCTTGCGCAGCGCCCACGGCGCTTGCTTGTCGACATAGCCGTTCGCGGCGCGCACGACGAGCCAAATGGCGTCAAGCACACCATTGAATGACTGCTGATTGATCGCATCGCGGCACTGATCGAGCAGCCGGTGGCAGGCTTCGAGAAGCGCATTGTCGTCTTCATTGAGCGCGCCGGGTTCGGGCAAAACGCCGCCGAGGTTCTTGGCGATGAAAGATAGGAACCTTTGCGCCAGATTGCCGAACTCGTTCGCAAGCTCGCCGTTGATGCGCTGGCCAATCGCGGATTCGCTGAAGTCGCCGTCATTCCCGAACGGCACTTCGCGCAGCAGGAAATAGCGCAACTGATCGAGCCCATACTTGTCGATCATCTTATAAGGGTCGATCACGTTACCGACGGACTTCGACATCTTCTGTCCCTCTGCGGTCCACCACCCGTGGGCGAAAATTCGCTTAGGGACAGGCAAGCCGGCGCCCATAAGGAATGCGGGCCAGTAAACGCAATGGAACCGAATGATTTCCTTACCAATGACGTGATGGGATTCGGGCCAGAAGGTCTTGAACGCGTCTGTTTCTTGGGGAAATCCGAGGCCGGTGATGTAGTTGGTAAGCGCGTCAATCCACACATACATGATGTGGCGGTCGTTTCCTGGTACAGGAATGCCCCAGGAAAAGGTCGTGCGCGAGATCGACAGATCTCTCAAACCACCTGCAACGAAACTGCGGACTTCATTAAGTCGGGACTTAGGCCCGATGAAGTCCGGATTCGAATCATAAAATTCAAGCAGCTTGTCCTGCCATTTCGATAAATCGAAGAAGTAGCTTTCCTCTTCGACCCACTCGACCGGCGCACCGGTAGGCGCAAGTCGAGTGCCGTCCTGACCGCTAGTCAATTCCTCTTCGTCGAAGAATGCCTCGTCGCGGACGCTGTACCAACCCGCATATTTGTCGAGATAAATGTGCCCATTCTTTTCGAGTCTCCGCCAGAGTTCTTGGCAGGACTCGATATGGCGCTTTTCCGTTGTTCGAATGAAGTCGTCATTCGTCGCGCCGAGCGCTTGCGCGAGCTCACGGAAAAGCGCGGACACTTCATCACAAAATGCGATCGGCTCGATGCCCCGCTCGGCGGCGGACTTGGCGACTTTTTGCCCGTGTTCGTCGGTGCCGGTGAGGAAGTGAACTTTAAAGCCATCCAGACGCTTGAATCGCGCAATGACGTCGCACGCAATCGTCGTGTAGGCGTGACCGATATGAGGTTCGCCGTTCACATAATAGATCGGCGTCGTGACATAGAACGCCGGCTGCTGGACAGGCTGAATGGACAAGGTTCAAGGCTCCGAAATGTGAGCCTTCATATAGTCGTTTACGCGCCGTGGGGAAAGCCCACGGCGCGTAAGACATACCAGCAAAGAGCTGGATTTATTGGATTTCGAGCAGTTGGATCTCGAAGATCAAGGTCGAGTTCGGCGGGATCGGGCCGGCGGCGCGGTCGCCATAACCCAGGTTCGACGGGATCGCGAATTCCCAGGTTTCGCCCTTACGCATCATCGGCACGGCTTCCTGCCAGCCCGGAATGACGGCGTTGAGCGGGAACGTGATCGGATCGCCACCCTTGGAGCTGTCGAAGACCTGACCGTTGGTCAGCTTGCCTTCGTAGTGGACGGTGACGGTCGAGTTCGCGGTCGGCTGCGCCGCGCCTTCGGTGGCGCGCTGTTCCGGAGCCTTGAACTGCAGGCCGGTCGCGGTTTGACCCCAACCGGGGTTCTTCAGGTTTTCTGCCAGGAATGGATCTTGAGCGGGCGCCACGGCTGCACTTTCTTCGGCTGGGGTTTCGGTCTGAGTCTGGGTCTCGGCGGTGGATGCTTCTTCGGCCGGTTTCTTATCGCACGACGCGAGCGCGAAGGCGCCCACGATCAGGGCCGCAACTGCGATCTTCTTCATTGTCGTTCTCCTTGGATGTAGAGCCGCCATTTTACGCGGCGGCGGGAGCCTTGGCCACAGCCTGCTCGATGGACCAGAGCATGAGCATAAGACTGCGCTTCCTGTCCAGGTTAATGGCCTCGGTTCGCCGGGCAAGATGACCGATCTTGTCCCAGACCTCGGCCCAGACCGCAGGAGGCGCCGCGGCCAGCAAGCGGCGCGCAAGTGTGCGCTCACCGGGTACAATCTCCGACATATTGTCGGTCATCCCGCGCGCGCCCGCGGTGACGATACGCGCAAGCCACCAGCCAAGGAGGCCGGACAGCGTGCGGAATGCGTCGCCGCGCAGCGCCTGGTCGCTCAGGCTGTGAAGCTTGCCGGCGTTCAGCTTCGGCACGTCGCCGAGAAGCGTCATGAGGTCGCGGAACAACTCCACGCCCCCCTCGTCCGAGAGTTCCAAGGCGCGTCCAATGGAGCCGTCGCCCAGGACCGCCAGAGCCGCGACGTCTTTGGGTGGAATGTCCGGACTATAGCGATTCAGGAGGCTTGTGACTTGTTGCTCGCGCAGCGGCCGCAGGTCGAGTTTGCGGCAGCGCGAACGAATGGTCGGCAAAAGACGATCGGCGTTATGCGCCACCAGGAACAAGAGCGCGCGCTCGGGCGGCTCCTCCAGGACCTTGAGAACCGCGTTCGCGGCATTGGGGTTCATCTCATCGGCGGCATCGATGACGATGGCGCGCCACCCGCCTTCCGACGGTGTCATGGACAGGAAACCACCGATCTCGCGGACGTCGTCCACGCCGATGACGGTCTTGCGTTTTGTCTGCTTGCTGTCCGACCAAGGACGCTCGACGACGCGGAAATCGGCATGCCCCATGGACGCCACCCGCCGGAATACCGGATCTTCCGGCGACATCGCGAGCGACGTCGGTTTTGGCGGCGCGCCAAACATGTCGTTCTCGGGACTGCTTCCGCTTTGCGCCAGCGCGTAGCGGGCCATGCGGTAGGCAAGCGTCGCCTTGCCGATGCCGCGCGGTCCGGCAAGGAGCCATGCATGCGCGAGACGGCCGCTGTCCCATGCCGCGAGAAACTCGCGCTCGGCGTTCTCGTGACCGATGAGATACGGATTGAGGCGCGGCTCCAGGAATGTGGGCGGCTCTTCCGGCTTGCGTAGGGTTGCCATGGCTAACGTTTCCCGAGAAACGTGGAAACGGCGCTCATGATCGCGGCGTGGACGGTGTCGATGTCGTGATTCGCGTCGATGACATGGCAGCGCGCGGGTTCCGCCGCCGCGATCTCGAGAAAGCCTTGCCGCAAGCGCTCATGAAAAGCGACCGCCATTGATTCGTAGCGGGTTTCCGTGCCGCCGCGCACCTGCGCGCGTGCGAGGCCTACCTGCGCGGGCAGATCCAGAATCAAAGTAATGTCCGGTTTGAAATCGCCGATCGCAACGCGTTGCAGGTCACGCAGTGCGCCAAGATCCAGGCCATGACCGTAGCCCTGATAAGCGATGGTTGAATCGAAAAAGCGATCCGAGATCACGGTTTTGCCCGCGCCGACAGCGGGCCACACGGTTTTAACGAGGTGATCGCGGCGTGCGGCGGTATGCAACAGCGCTTCGGTCAGCCCATCCCAACGATTACTCGCGCCTTCGACGAGCAATTTGCGAATGGCTTCCGCGCCCGGAGCGCCGCCGGGTTCGCGCGTGAGAATGACGGCATGGCCGCGCGCGGTCAGCGCCTCGGCGAGCTTACGCGCTTGGGTGGACTTGCCGCCCCCCTCGCCACCCTCCAGGGTGATAAAGATACCCCTGGCCACCGCGCTTATTGCGCCGGCGGTGTCGCGGGCTGCGAGACCGGTGCGGGCGGCGGCCCAAAGACGATGTAAGACGCGGCGGCTTTCAAGCGGCCGACATAACCGAGACGGCCGACATCTGCGGCGGCCTGCAGCGGAATCTCGATCGGGGCGAGATCTTTTCCCGTAATGACGACTTTTGCGACTTCCGTCCCCTTGGCGATCGGCGCCGGCAGAGGGCCTTCGTAGACCACTTTCACGTCAAGCGCCTGGCTGGCGGCGCGTGGCACGGTAACCATGACATCCTTGGGGATGACGAGATTCACGCTGCCGGTGTCACCAAGCCAAACTTCGGCGTCGGTGACGACTTCGCCCGCCGTGAACAAGGAGCGGTTGGTGAATTCGCGGAACCCCCAGTCCATGAGTTTCGCGGTTTCTTCGTCGCGATCCTTCATGCTGTCCATGCCGTTGGCCACCAGGATCAGGCGGCGGCCATTGCGGATCGCCGATCCCGTGAGGCCGTAGCCGGCAATGGAGGTGTGTCCGGTCTTGAGACCGTCGGCGCCGCTGCCGACGCGGTAAAGCAACGGATTACGGTTGCCTTGCGTGATGTTGTTATAGGTGAAGGACGTTTCGCTATAGAGCGAATAGTATTCCGGAAACTCGGTGATCAGGTGGCGCGCCAGGGTCGCGAGATCGCGCGGCGACATGTAATGCTCTTCATCCGGCAGGCCGGTCGCATTCATGAAATGGCTGTTGGTCATGCCAAGTTCCTTGGCTTTCGCGTTCATCTGTTCGGCGAAAGCTTCCTCGCTGCCGGCCAGCGCTTCAGCCAGCACGATGCAGGCATCGTTTCCGGACTGGACAATCATGCCGCGCAGGAGATCTTCGACTTTGACCCGGCTGTTCGGATTCAGGAACATGGTCGAACCACCACTGGCGGCGCCGCCCTGCTGCCACGCATGGCGACTGACCGTGAGTTCGTCGTCCAGCCGGATGCGCCCGGCCTTCAGTGCGTCGAAGGCCATGTAAGCGGTCATGAGCTTGCTCATGGAGGACGGCGGCATCGGCTTGTCGGCATCTTTCGCACCGAGAACGGAGCCCGTCTGGTAATCAATCAGCACATATTCCCGGGCATTGATATCGATAGCCGCGGCAAAAGCCGTGCCGGTTGTGAGCGCGGCGAGACTGAACACGGTGGCGAGGAGAAAACGCTTCATCGAATTTCCGAACATTAAAATGAAAACGTGGAGCGGCGGCGCCCGTCGCCCATTAGCGAGGGATTCTAATCCCGAACGATCTGTGCGTCATCATAGCCGTAGGACTTCACGCGCGTGAGAAGTGTTTCCGCCTGCGTCTGATCGACAAGCGGGCCTAACCGCACGCGGAATATCTGTTTGTCGCCGGACGTGACTGGCAGCACGAGCACGCTGCCAATTCCAAGCTCTTTCAATTGCTGCTCGAGGCGGTGGGCGTTCGCAATTTCGCCAAAAGCGCCCGCCTGAATGAACAATCCGGTGGCCGGTCCGCTCGCAGGCACCGCGACCGCCGGCTTGGCCGCGATAGCAGGCTGCACGACTTTCGCTTGTGGCGGTTTCGACGCGGGCTTCATCGGGACAGCCGCGGTGGTTTTCACATCGCCCGTGACAGTGACCGGCGGCGGCAAGGACGACGATACGATCGAGCCGCGAGGCACTGCCGCCACCATCGGCATCTCGGGCGGATTCCGCTTTAGCGCGACATTCTTGAGATCGAGGGATTGTTGTGCATCGATTTCAACGCGTACGCGCGCGGTGCCGGCTTCGTAGAAACCGAGGAGCTGCGCGGCACGGCGTGAGAGATCGATGATGCGTTTGCTGTGGAACGGCCCGCGGTCATTGACGCGTACGCTAAGGACGCGGCCGTTATCGAGATTGGTGACCTCCACCAG
>Ga0102832_1001575_pt1 | contig 16744 bp, 10 predicted proteins | sample EBPBio282013_DNA_FD_88942 | JGI IMG/M metagenome (GOLD analysis project Ga0102832, IMG submission 88942) | Wastewater treatment Type I Accumulibacter community from EBPR Bioreactor in Madison, WI, USA - Reactor 2_5/28/2013_ DNA (Illumina Assembly) | ecosystem: Engineered > Bioreactor > EBPR >...
GCCGATCCTCATAAATATCAATGAAAGTTCGAAATTGAAATTAAATCATTCGATTTGAAACACTTATTATAGGCAAATCTTTTCTCAAAAAACATGTAAATTTTCAATCTAATTGAATTAATTATCAATCTAATTTAATTAATATCAATTATGAATATTTTTTTCCTAACTAATAAAATATCAAATTTAACAAAGATTATCAATGTCCATTTTGAAATTTTATTAATAAAATATAAATAGCAGTTTATGTCTAAAAATTATTTTGGGTTACTAGATTCGCGCAATACAAAATATCAGGGAGTGATAAGAGATGATCACTTCGATGGGATAGGAATCCTGATTGATGAAGAGTTAACAACAATTCTAAGTACTTGGAAAAAATACACCATCAATGGCCCATCCGTCATTATATTTTCAAGTTTATAAATTTTCTTTGGAGAGCTTGAAAAAGGATAGCCTCAAGGAGTAGTTTGCTGTCAATTAAATAAAAAATAAAAGCTTTTAATAAAATACGAAAAAGATAGAGGAACAGAATAACAAATCATATCGCTTGTAGCTTTAATTTCCTCAAACCAATAAATAACTTACCTTCAAAGAAATAAAGATAAAAATGAGTATGAAATCGTTCACAATTTTTATTCAAAAAACCAAGATGAAATCCTAAACAACTTAAACAGAATTTTAGGAATATAGATAAAAAATTAACAAATTGATTTAAATCTTTATTTGAGCAAGAATTTTGTTGATCAAATGGAAGTCTTCTAACTTTCAGGAGGAAAATAAATCTTTTTTGGATTTAAAGGAACGAATTCTCTTGGCTTCAAACTTTAAAATAGTTTGCCGGTCTCTATGGGATTTTGGAACCTCTTTCCAAGAAATTTAATATTTGGTAGAAAAGTATCTTACAACCATACTTATCCCTAAAAAACAAAAATAGAGCAAGGAAACTTTTAAACATCCTAATAAATACTTACATGGGCCAAATCAAAAGGACCATCGATTGAAAGTATCAAATATGTAGAAGAATATTTCAAAAAATCAACAACTTTTAGAAATTAGTTCACAAAACTTGATCAAGTCAAAAAACTTTTTAAGAAATTAAAATAAATTTAAGAAAAAGTAAAGGTTGAAACTTCCAAAAAGTATGGTCAAACTTTACTCTAAAACAATTATGGTAGTTCACATGATAAAAATGATCAAATTATACCAAAAGAATATACACTTTAAGAGGTCAAATAATAAATTTATAAAGCAGCAGCTAAGAAACATCCTTCTTTTAAGAGCTCATATCGGTCACCTTATTTATACGAAGATTCGAATAGATCACGTGGAACCTATAGATAAGAACATAAAGTAAATTAATTTAACATAAGTTATCAATTGAGAGATCCTTTTGAAAGATCGGTATACAAAGAATAATCATTTTAACCCACAATAACTGCAAGAAAAAATATTAAAGATGCAACTTCAAACAAAGTAAATTTGTTAAAAAATGTCGATGAAATCATAAAAAAAGAAAAATAATCTGAACAAATACTTTTAAATGAATTAATGAAAAAAGATCAAGGATTTAATGAGTCAGGACAAAAGTCTCCTTTCAGATAAAACTAAGAATACGTTTCACTAATTACAAAAAGATATCGAAAATATGAGCTTCAAACAGGAACTAGTGGAAGATAAACAAAATTTTAAACCAAAACCAGTCCCTTTACAGTTGGACCAGCAATAGTTTAGAAAAGATAAGATAAAGTAATTAATCCTACTGGAAAAATAAAATATCTCTAAGCTTAAAAGGAAAACAGGCCCGAAATTCGATCTTATAAATATTAAAACTATACGATTGAAAGAACAGAGAGTGAAAAAGAGAAAGAAAAAAGATAGAGGATTATAAATTTTTCAGCCAACCAGTCTTAATAAGGACAAAGCAAGAGTCATAGTAACTTGGCAAAATACAAAGAACGTTTAAGAGACTCAACCCATGTGAAATAAACAGCTTCTAAGAAGGCAAATCGTTATATTTATCTGAATTAAAATCAAAATTAAGGAGAGGATGAAATTAGAAGTAGCGAGAAGTTAATGAATTAACTAAAACTTTTTGATGCCCATAATTAAACCAAGTCAAAACTTCAAAGAACCTATACTTAAAAGCTCGATTTTTCTCCTCAAAAATAGCGCTTAAGATACATACCTTCTTAACCAAGATAAAAACTGAGAACGAAGAATCCTTCCAATGAAGATAATAACAGTGCAAAGGATCAAAATAGAACATATAAAAATGAACCTGAAATCAAATAAAGCAAAAGGAATGAGCCTTTACCGAATGACTAATACAAATTTACAAAGATGTTTTCTTTCCAAGACAGGGCTCTCAGCGATAAAATAAACCAAAATCCTCAAATTTTATAATCACACAAAAAGATTAGAAGAACTTTCAATTACGTTTAATAATGAATGACTCCTCTTATTTATGGGGTTTTTAATATGTATACTTTAATTTTGTAAATCTTTATTTAGAGAAAAATAAATATCATTTTTAATTAAGTTGATAAAATTGAAAGGAACTTTAATGATGAATTTGGATAGATAATAAAAAAATATTTGATAGATTAAAGTAATAAGTTAACAGCTAAATTTTATATAAAATGCAGTCTTACTATGATGAGCATCTCCATTAACGAAAATCATCTTTAAGTTCTTTGAGTAGGACGAAGAGAGAAGTGAGCAGAAATTTCGACTCTATAAGAAACCAATAAAATGTATTGAACAGACAGCAATCCAATCAGTATTTAAAGCCATAACTAAAATCCTCATCCAAGACCAACATAAACGATAATGTGAGCACTTTGAGAGGATAATAACGGACATCGTCAGTCAAGAAGAATAACCCTCGTCTGAGGGATTAATAGAGCAGTGACTACATTAGGAACTTGTACAAAAAGTACTTGGGAAAGGAAAATAAATAACCGGTTGATAAACTGAGCGCGTATACAGAAAGGAAATTAAGAACAACAGAGTCTAAGTAACTCATAGCGACCAATACTACTGCTAAGGATATGACAAGAAGGACTCTCTTTGCTGAAAATTAGAACATGTAGACTCCCAACTATAACCATACCAAAAAATAAACCATTAAAACTCCATAACTTCTACCATCCAATATCACCTTAATGAAAAAGGATAAAAACAGGATGTCAAACACAGTATATAAACAAAACTAACCAACTTAAAATACATACCAAAAATCAACATATTTGGACAATTCTAAATCTATTTTCCAATCAAATAAAAAAGATATTACCAAAAAACAGGATAAATAAAATTACTAAAAACAATGTGAGTCTAAAAAAAGTAACAAAAACTACAAATCTAAATCGAAAGTATAAAAAACTCAACCTGAATAATAAGTCAAGTCTAATGTGATAAAAAGATCCCAATCTACGCAGTTAAAGTCAGAAAAGAGTAATCCACTCTTTTAATCGAATAAAAAACCATTAAAATAAAGGGGACTATAGCCATCAATGAGTCACATACAAATAAGTAAGGTTAAAGATACAAAATGTTTATAGAATCCATACGTTCATCCACATCGATAATCTTACTGCCAATTTGACACATAACAGGAAATTCAGAACAATAAAACAAATCATCAGGCTAATATTAAAACTAAAAACCACCATGTATTAAAAGAAAGAAGATAATCGACAGCAGCATAAAGCAGATCGTCACAAAATATTCCAAACTAACAAAGTTAAACTTCTAATGGAGAAATTTATACAAGATACATTCATGACCTGTAAACGTTAGGAATGATAGTTGGGAAGTAAAGTTCATTATTTCAGACATTAGAGAAAATAAATAAAGTTAAGAATAAGTCAAAAGGGATAAATATGAACAGACAAACTAATAAATTCTATTAGTAAAGGTCGGTTAATAACTAAATCAAAATAGGTCATAGACTTATCTTATGAAGAGGAGTATTATTAAAAATTAAAAAGTACTTTTAATTTTATAATTTGTTGATTTCTATTGTTTCTCATCTCTTTTTTCTATCCTTTTTAAAACATTAAATAACAGATTCTTTTATTTAAATGAATTGAAAAATGAGAATTTTTATTTTAATGTTTGTCTTATAGACATTTTCAATAGTATCTTTTTTTCTTGAGGAGTTTTTTAATCCATCTTACAAATATTTAATCTTGACTATACAGAACACATGCAATTACTATGAAGAATAACATAACACAATGTAGAATGTAGTAGGTTTCTTAATTTTTAGAGTTGTTAGTATGAATTTGAATCCCATCTGGACAGATTGAGAAATCAAAGTACATTAAAAATCCTCCAAATTGGGATTATCCCCTGTCAATGTGTCTAAAATCACATGAGTAATTATGTGTATGAACTTTCTTGTGACAAAAAGGCTTCGTTAATTAAATTAAAGGTATTTTTTTAGAGTGACCATTTATGTTTACCTAAATCTATTTACTCTCCATTTCATCAATCCCTATCTTAAAGATACTATCAACATTTGGAGTAAATAAAAACTCTACTGTACTTTTATCGATCAACAACTTTTATGATATGTCTTTAATTGAAATAGTTTTTTACTTTCCTTCATCAAATAATTTAGTTGAAAGAGGAAAATTTATCGTATTGTGGCAGTTTTAGTAAACGATTTCTAAGGTTTATTTTTAAGCATAAAAGTTAAGTTTTGCTAATTATTTATGTCCTGATTGTCTAATCAATTGTAAAAATAGATTGTTTAAAGGGTAGAGTCCTATTTTTCCAGATATTTTGACTACTTTACCATCATTAAACTAGACTTATTTTTACTAAAAATCAAATATCAAATGTTTTTGTACATTTTAATTGTTTTAATGCCTGTTTTGAGATTAGTGAGGTTTCAATACAAGTTTATTTTTGTTGTGTTTAGAAAGATAAATATAATCCAATTGATTTTCTAAATTAATCGGTAAGTGAATGTCTGATGACTTGAAGTCAATCTCAAGTATTAACGATTATTGTGATGGAGTAAATACAGTAATCGTACAATGGTTTTTATTGTAATTTAGTGTTACACACAAAGATTGAACCATGAATACAAAAATGAGAACGATTAAAAATATGGTTGATTTTTTCCTTTACATTTTTTCTCTTAATATATTTGTTTAAAGGATTCTTATATAAAATCAGTTTAATTTATACTTAAAAAATAAAGATAAGAAACTTATTAAAAACTCAAATGAAAAATTTAATCATTACTTTTATCTTAATCTCTTCAAAAAGAGATGGATCTTCATCCTGTTAGTTTCATTCATCATCTTCAGTTTGGTCAAAAATTGATCCTTACTCGTTAAATTGGGACTTCAAGTCCTCATTGCATAAAGTGTTCTTTAACTCATTGATTAACCATTCAAATTTCAAGTGTAAACTTTATTCGTGCATTTCACTCGATAAAGTGCAGCTTTTTGGTAAAATATTTGCACATCTTGCCATACCCTCAATGAATTAGATCTCGCTCATCTTCATAAACCTTTAATTTTAAAGTTAATCGACTTGAGTCATCATGGAAAAGTTGAAACTCAAGTAAATATCCCTTTCTAAAACCATATTTCCTGCTAAATTAATTCGCTATAAAATTGATCTGAACTCATTCAAACACATAAAAGCTTTTTATCCGGGTTTTACTTTCAGTTTGGAGTTCTTTTTATATACATAGTTGAATATTGGGCGATATTTCTTTACCAATATATCGTTTTATTACACAAAGTATTTCTCAAGTCTCCATTTCTCAAAATTGAAAGTTTGTGCCAATGGTAAAATGTGATCTTTTAACAGAAAATCAACTGAATCTGCAAAGTTTTCAGTTATTCCAAGCTTTTTATACTTTTCTTAAGCTAATCTGACCAAACATTCCATAAACTGGAATCTTACCAAACCTCTTTCAGGAACCAAATTATTGCCTTTCCAATCAGCTCCTGATATTGAATTTGTTGTAATGAATGTCAAATCAGTAATTTTTAATGGAGTGTCTTTGGTAATCAATTTACTTTGTTGACAAAATTATGTCCAAACATTGTTGGATACTGCCCAAATATCTCCAAATGGACTCCAAGATGAGAAGTTTCGATAAAGTAACTTAATTTCTTTGTAACTTTGATAAAGTTTTTATTTAACTTTGTCTTGATCTTGCTGATTTTTAATAAGATTCATAATTTTAGAACATTTCCAATCTTTTTAGAAACATTTTTTCAAAATTTATTCATTATCAAGTTTCCATTCTTTAGCCCATGCGCTTTTGTCATATGTCCATTTTTATTTTTACTTTTTTGAAATCAAACCTGTGTTTCTTGGAAGGGTTTTAATGATAATCTAATGCCAGTCGTTAACAATTTTTTTGGGCTTAGCTTTGGTTCTTTCACTTAATTCTTGGACAGTAAAAGTTTTAACTTAATGGTACATTTGATAAGAAAATGTTTATGGAAATTAAAGATAAGTGATTTTTGCATTTTTATCAAGATGTTGCTTGCCATCAAATGTAAAGAAATAACGGTATCTTGTTGGTGGAACCATAGTTACATATTTGACATTTTTGTCCTGAATATTGATGAGTCGAGGAACAAAAAGCTCAAAATCAAAGTGCAAGTACACAAATTTTTTGTCTTATTTGAATTCTTCAGGTATGGTAAATTTAAATTATTGTTCATACCATCCTTCACAAATCCAACAAACGTTTTTAAATATTTTTGGTGAAACATTAGAGTTATGTCTTCTAAAGACTACATTGTATGAATCAATTTTCGTTTAAACTAAAGAGTGTAAAGATGTAAGTTATTTTTCTTCAATATTGAGGAATCCTCTGGAGTCAACAAAGCCATGATTACCATCAAAATGGAATCCATATATTCTTTTGTTGGGTTAAAGTCCATCAGCTATAATTTTAGATCCTGCTTATGAAAAATTATTTGATGAAAGATCAACATGTTGTAAAGTTTTATTCTTGGTCAGACAGTTAGCTATAGCTTTTGCACATTGATTGTTTTAATCTTATCCGAGATTATTGAGAGAGTAATCAAATACTTTAATATTTTTGTTATTAGTGAGAACTTCGAATATTCTTTAACCTGCTTTAGCTGTTAGGAAGTTTCTTCCCAAATAAAGTTCTTATAAATGAGTCTCCATATCAAGGAGTTCACAAAGAGAATCTACAATGTCAACAGTGATTCCATTTGAACGCAAATTAAGAACTTTAAGGTGTTTACTAATGGAAATATTGTCAAAAAGAGTCGATAAACTTTATCTGTGTTTAACGAAATTATTCTCAAGATTTAAAATTTAAAGATGGGACTCTGGATGAGTAACGAGTTCCATTAACTTACCATCAAGTTCGCTGATTTTATTATATGAGACATCCAATAAATTTACTTAATGATTTAAATTGTTTACAAGCTCATTAAATCCCTTGTTAGTCATTCTATTGGAAGACAAGTAACATTTTTCTATAAGTTTAGCTTTTTTCAAACCTGCACTCATTGCGATGATGTACTTATCTCCTAAATTGTAATTGTTAAGGTTTAATATGTTATTCTCACCTTGAAATTTAATCAGATTAAAAGTTAGTGGCAACAGTTACATTTTCTATGTCTTTTATAGCATTGCAATATATGGACTTTATCCAAAGTTTTACTTATTTTCAGCTTTTTATCTCAGTTTTGACATCTTCTTATAGTCTTTGTAGTAATCGAAAGGTGCTTACTTGCCAACAAGTCCTTTACTTTTTTGTTGAAAAGAATCTTTAGTATCGAGAGTCATTGATCGATTTTGATTGAGATATGTTTGTATTTTAGACTGAATTTTGTTTTATTTTATGTCATCATAGCTTTTCTAAATGATCAAAGAATTTACGTGAAGAAGACATGATTAAACCATAAGTTGTCTTTTTTAAATTTTTTTTTTGGGTTAGTTTTCGATGGGAGAGTAGAGGATTTTTTTAATTTATGGTCTTACATAAAACCTATCTTTTTTAGCAGTTTTTCTGCATTATTATTATTTTCTAAAAGTTGCATTCAGTTTCGGTAGTCTGAGTATGTCAGCTTCGGTTATTAGAGAACTGCGACAGTGCTGCATAAGTTAAATTAGAAGTGAAAAAAATGGAAGAAATATACAAATAGAATTACTTATTATACAATTTTATCCAAGAATTTATCGTAATTGACTGAAATAAAATAAAAAATATAAGATTAATTTTTCTATGTTTTAAATAAAAACTGTAATTGTCGTTTCATAAAATTATTAAACTTTATTTATAAACTGTAAACAATTCAATGAAGTATTTTCTTACCAATTTTTTTATTTACTCAATCCGTTTTACATATTTTACATCAAAGTTCAATGCATATTTAGAATAAAAAATTTAAAACTCATCAAAAATAACATTTTAAAGAATAAAATAAGATCAATCAATAAAATCATTTCTGCTTTTGTCTTTTTATCTGTACAAAGTTTGATTCATCTAAAAATTTGAATCTTTTAAATTTTTTCATTTCTTTCATTTTTGTTCATCTCCTGGATCGCAAAGTTTGATGTACTTTATTTCGTAAATTTTTTTTGGATTTATGATCAATCTAGGATTGAAAGGATCAAGTTCTTTTGCTTTTTAGAAATCCTCAGCTGCATTATCATAATCTTTCAAGGCTTTATAAGCAAAAGCACGACCAAAATAGGCGTGACTATTTTTCGGTTGCAAAGCAATTACTTCAGAATAGTCATCAAGGGCCTTTTTATATTGATCAGTTAAAAGATAAGATTTTGCTCTTTAATGGATGTAACATGCCTCATTGTAAGAGAGTTCAATAGACTTTGTCAAGGGAGGCAGAGATTTTTCAAACATCTAAAGATTTGAGTAGGATATTCCCAGATGATAATAAATATCAGCTTCGTAAGTTTCAAAAGGTTTATTGTCCAAAGACTCATAAAGATCTTTGACTGCTTTCTTGAATTCTTTATTTTTAAAGAAAGCCAGGCCTCTTTTATACAAAATTCTAGGATCTGTAGGTTTTGTGCTTAGAGCTGTTGTTAAATCCTCAATAGCTTTCTGATAGTTTTTAGTGTCAACATAGATATTGCTTCTCTCAATAAGGAATTATTCATTTGTCTTGTCTCTCTTCAAGGCTTAGTTTAAGTAATATAAAGCTTTCTCGTAATCCTTCATCAATCTGTGAGCCTCTCCGATACCTTTGAAAATTCCAGCATTTTTAGAGCCTAGTTATTCAGCAAACAAAAAGTCATTGATAGCTTACTAATAACTAGCTTCACCAAATTTACCCAGTTAGACTTTGGAAGTACCTCTGAGATAGTAAGTTTCAGGATAAGTAGGTTCTATTTAAGCTGCTTTATCAAAATCTTCAATCGCTTTTTTATGATTTTTTATGTCTTGATAAACTATACCTCGACTTTCATAAACAAGTCTGTCATCTCCAATCGCGTTGAGAACTTTGGTTAAACTTTAGAGAGCTTGAGGAAGCTTTCCACTTTTATGTTACATCAAACCAAGATGATAAAGACTTGGAATGTGATCATTAGAAACTTATAAAGCTTTTTTGAACATTTCAATGGCTTTGTCATAATCTTTAGTATCTTGATAGGCGAGACCTTTAGAATGATAAAATTTGGCATTGGAAGGCATGATTTTTATGGCCAAATCGAAATCTTTATGAGCTTATTAGATTTTTTGTAAAGCAAGATAAGTATTACCTCTGTTAAAGAGGGTTCTCGCATCATTTGGATCCAACGATAAAGCTTTGTTGTATTAAATAAGTGACTAATCGTATTGTTAGTTATGGTATAAAGCAAGAGCTTTGTTATTATAATAAGTGGCTTTATTTCCATCGAGCTAAATTGCCTTTTTGAAACGTTACAAAGCGTAATCATATTGTTGGTTTTAGAAATAACTTAAACCCAAATTATTTTGAGCAGGAGCATCGTCCTTCACAATATCACAGGCTCTGCTTAAATCTAAAATTGATTTCGCATACTATTTTATTTGTCTGTAACAATTTCCTCTGTGGAATAAGGCTTTGAAATGAGTTTAACCTCCTTTGATGTACTTAATTCCTTCTGTAAAATCTTGAATTGCATTGTTAAAGTTCATCAATCTTGCATGTACCAAACCTCTGTTAAAATAATTTATTCCATCGTTTGGTTTTAAGGAAATGGCTTTTTAAAACTAAGCCAAAGCGTCATTTATTTGATTGAGCATCATCATACAATTTCCTCGGTTAGCATAATATTGAGGTTGCTTATCATCAAATCGAATGGCTGTACCAAAATCATACATAGCTTTTTGATAATGACCGATTGCCATAAAAGCTGTTCCTCTATCAGCATGATACTTGGCATGAGTCGAACCCTTATCACTTGATGGCGCAGATTGTAAACAAGTAATCGCCTATGAAAAAGCTTGAATTGCCAATTATGCGTATTACTTATTTTTCTCTTTATTGAATTTCTACAATAACTCTTTAGCTTAAGTATATTTCTCAATCGCTTGTTTTTGTTTTGCAACTTGTTATTTTACTTGCAGAGGTTTACTTTATTTACCTTTTGGTTTTGATACTTATGAAGCCTACATCTTTATTTTATTATTTACACAGTGAAGATAAGTTTTATTTATTAACAAACTTATAAACTTTAAACTGTCAAAATTAAGATGGAACAAACTAATTTAAAGACGTTCAAACTTTATCCTGTAAAATTCAAAAAATTATGGCAAACCCTGATCTTAATACCATAATTAAATTTTCCTGGAAATATTTCGATTCTCTATTAAATCTGAAGAAGATTTGTAAAATTGAATGAATAATGTCTCGAAAAAAAAAGAAAAAGATTTACTAAAAGTTTTTTTGAGATTTTTAACGATAAAGAATGAATAATGATCTAGAAATATTGTTTTTGATGATATTTTGTTTATTAAATGAAAATTTAGATTAAATTAGGATGTCATTTCAATCAGAGAAATAAAAGAAGTCGTAAGCGGCGTTGTCATATTGTCTCATTGAGTAACATCCGGCGATGTAGTAAATGAGAGCTGGAGCCCAGGTCAATCTGATCCATTTTTTGTAGAAATGGTTGACGAACCATCTCTCAACAAAGTACTTTTTAAATCCTCCATACATGAAGTGGAAGTTGAAATATTGATTTGATGGGGATCTTGAGTGGACGATGCAGCCCTATTTTTTAGTATATTTTTTACTCTTTCGTAATCGATTTTATCATGATAATCAGTTGGTTTGCTTTTTTGACCAGTAATAAGTCTTTCTTGATGTCTGGTGTAATGTCTAAGACCTCCTCTGAAGATTTGAGTTTCAGTGCTTTTGAAGTCGCTGAATATTATAAGCAAGATACCTGACGTAATGTAATCCACCACCCTTGATATTTTTAAGTTCGAGAGGCATTCGATAAACTTGATTAATATTTTATAAAAACTAAAATCTTATCCATCAAAATATTATTTTTATGACTTAAATGCAACTTTCTCTGATTAAAATTGAAACTTAAACTAAAGAAGCCTGCTTCATTGGTAATATTAAGGCTCAAAGACAAAGAATTGAGGTATTTTATATTTAGAAAGATCCTAAACTTTTTAATGTGGCCTTTTCTTGAGTGGAATTTAAAATAATAAAAAAGGGATAAAATAAGGATAAGTAAAAATTTATTCAGTGTTTAAAATAATAAATATTATTTCAATAATATAATAACCATAAATGATCGGAGAAACCAAACAAACTTTCTTCACAGTCAAGGACTTGCCAGCTGACGAGTTCATCAAGGTCTTCGGCCAACACTTGAAAAAGAATAACCTTATCGAAAGACCAGCTTGGGTTGACAGAGTTAAACTTTCCACCAGTACCTTTTTTATTTTATTCAGGAAACGAACTCGCCCCAACTGATGATGATTGGATCTACTACAAAGTCGCTTCACTTGCCAGAAAAATCTACACCAGACCAAGAGCTGGAGTCAGACTCCTCTCCCACATTTACGGAGGTCTCTACAGAGGAAAGGTCAGATCAGAAAGACATCAACAAGCCGGTACCAAGGTTATCAGATGGGGACTCCAACAATTGGAAAAACAAAAAATCATCAAGAAAGACAAGAAAGGAGATTCACTTAAAATCAACTCAAGAATCATTACTGACGAAGGAAGAGGAACTCTTAACAGAATCGTCACTGAACACATCAAATCCAAACAAGCCTGATTTGTACAAAATCTAAACTCTTGATTTGTATTTTATTTACCATTCGAGCATTTCGAAACTTTGTTACTTTTTCTTTCCAATACATACATGTATTTCAATTTTTACTATCTCATAAATTTTCTTTTCTTCTTTTTCTAAATGTTGATTTATTTTAAAAGACTTTTTTGAACATGAAATAAATACATAGCTGTAAGGCAAAATGAAGCGAGTTTTGTATTTGAAAGTTAGCAAATAATGAACCCTTTATTGAATTATGAATATTTAAGTTTATTTTTATTACTAATACAATGTATAAATTTATCTAATAAAAATACTTAAATTCAATAGAAAATTTCTAAGTAGTAGTAAATATTATAAAAGGAATCAGTGAGTATGAGTCTGATGCGAAGCTTTTTATGTAACAGAGGTTTCTTGCAAATTTGGAACAGAAGCTTGAGATGTATTAGGATTTATTTTATCTTTTTACTTGATTTCTATGTATTATTGACAGTCGCTTTAATATTCTTCTACGGCCATCTGGTAAATAATGTAAACAAATCGGCCATTTACAACATATTCAGAGCGCAAATCTCTTACAATATTGAAAAGCTTGAGTTGTGACGCTATTTTATTATCTGAAGGCAATTTGAACTTTTCCAACAATAATTTCAAGTTGCGAATATATTCCTCCTGACTCATATCCTTTAATTCTCGCTTTATCGTTTTTAAACTTGTAACCATCGTTTGAGTCTCTGTTTCAAATAAAACTACATTATAAAAAAAGTACCTTTCGTAAATTCGCTTATTACTGTGCTTAAAGGCTTTTCTTGTCTGGATTTTAAAATTTATAAAAGTCTTTCATATTCTTATTCGTCGTATAATTTGAGTACACTAATAAATCTTCTTAGTGTCATCTGTCTTACTCCAATGAGCTATTTTATCAAAGCCTTTACGATTTCTTTGTCATAAATTTTATGACCTGAAATAGTCGCCATTAGCAAATCCAATTTGTTTTACACGATATCTAAAAGTCTTTTACAAGTTTATTGATGTTAATATTTTATTTGACGCACCCTCAATCTGTCCTTCATTCCAGGCTCTTTTCTCAAATGAGACCATGTCTCTTAATCCGAAGACACTAACATAATATTGGCTCCATTTTCTTCAATTAACTTTAGAAACCTAACAACTTCAGACAACATATTCATTTGTTCTATTTTATTTAAATCATCCATAACGATTAAAGGCACAGACCTTCTGAAGCTTTGAATTAAGAATGGCTGCATGAAGTACATCATGTACAAATGACCAAATATTACTCCACTAAGACCTAACATTCCATACATTGCATCCCAGTTACTAAAATATACCCCAGCCTCACCTGCTACAAAACTCAAGTTTAATATTAAATACTTTAACCAAAATCTTTCAGGATTCTTATTTATTCTGCCGATTCTTTTTACGGCTCTTATTATTTCTGCTACTATCATTGTTCCATCTTCACCAAAACTTATTTGTTCGGCCAAATCATTTTAAAAGTTCGTATCTTTTCCTACTGTTTTAAAGGATAAATATAAAGCTGGCCTTATTAATGATTCTTTCGATACTAAATTCTGAAAATGATATGATTTTCCTATACCTGGCTCTCCCGAATAACAGAAAAAATTGCTTGCCACTGAATTTAATTGTGGCTCGTCATACTGAGTCATCATCGGTAATCCTGATATTTTTTTAAGACTTATAAAGTGACGAATGAATTTTAATCTTCTTAATGCGATTCCAATTTTATTATATTTACCAGTATTCCAGCTAAGAAAAGCTGTTATTGTAGCTCCAATCAGACCACCTCGAATGGTCATAGTTTGAGCTTGAAGGAACGATTTTTAAGGTTCTTTCTTTTTTTCAGTGCGCTACATGATTCTAAATTAAGGAACCAGATTATAAAAAAATCAGTTTTTAAACTGAATCAATATTTTTTAATTTTATATAATTGGCAATTTATTTCACTAAAAGACTGTAAAAATATTAAAATTATTCGTTTTGATCTTGTAAAAAAAAGTTGATTTTTGAAAGGACTTTAAATCAAAGAAGGAGAATAAATGGGCTTATGATAAAAAAGTGAGGAATAAGTTTTTGAATTTTAAATTGTTTAAGCTAAGATTTTAATAAATTTATTACACTTCTTAATCGAAAAAACCGCAAAGGAGTTTTATTGTAATCTTTTAAAAAAATTAGATGAGTGTTGCACGTCGTTCTATGGCAGGTAGAATCTATCAAGAAAGGCCATCTATTCAAAGATCGATTTCTTTTAATAATCCTGAAGAAAGACGAATAATATATCCAATTAAAGGTGATACTTCCTTTGACCCAAGTTAGTATGGAAAAAAACATTTATCTCCAAAGCATAGCGCTATTCATTCAATCATTTTCAACGACAAACATAATGATTTAATGCAGTAAAAAGATTAAATTGTAAAAAAACTTTCTTTAAATAAAAAAAGTTATGAAAGATATCGACAAAATGTTAATCCGAAAGATAACTTTAAAATCAATGATAGTATTGACAACTTTTTAAGAAAGTAAGAAATTTACATGAAAGACAGTAAGATATTTTAGCGATCGAAAAGTTTCCATGATGAAATTAACTTTAAAAATGTATAAAAAATTCAAAAAGGTCATCCTTTTAGGCAAAATAGTATCAATTAAATTCTTAAACCGTTTGGATAACACTAAAAAAGTCCCTAAAAATCTTAAAAATCAAGCCTATTGCAATCGAGAGTGTTAAATAATTCAAGTTTATTTTCTCCAATTAAGTCGAATAAAATTGATTTTAAAGAACATGAAATCTCATCCCTAAAAAATGATTTCCCAAGGTACATTAATCCTAATAACCTCAACTCAATATTCTGAATTGCATAAAACTTTTAAAAACTCAAAAAAAATCAACATAACTTGAGCCCTAATCGTTAGCATCAAAATCTTCAAATTTGTAGGTTCTTGATTGATCGACTCTTTGACTTCTTGATACGGAGTTTGATTTTGATATGTTCTCTGATTTTTTTAACATTTATTCATTCTTTGAAATTTAATTCCTTTTTTCAAGAGGATTTCCAATTTTTGTGAAAGGATTTTACTTTTTGAATGCATTAGAATTTTCATAATGGCTTGCTTGATTAGATATTTGTTGACTACCTTCACTTTAGTTAAATGTAAGCCACTATCGAGTGGGGAAACCTTTATTGCTAGGAATTACTTTAAAACTATTGTTGGACTGAGAAGGGTTCTTAGATTCGAAAAAGAATTTGTTGCTTTCAGTGGCAATTTATTGAAATGGGTTACTATTTTTGTTCATATTATTAATTGAATGAAGTTGCTGATCTCCTTTTAAATAGCCAACAGTTTTTGAGAAACTAATTTACTGTCTTAATTAGGATTATTTAGAAGATTTTTTATTATTTTATTGAGGCTTCATTGTTTTATCGTAAATTGTTTTTTACATGAAGGGCGACAAAAGTTATTGACTATTTTCGTTCTATTGGGACAAATTTGACTTTTTAATAAAATTTGGCATAACATTATCTGAATTATCAGAAACGAAACTATTTTAATGAGATATGTATTTTAGATTTGATGACATGTAGCTAATTTGTTAAATTTTAGGCAACTAATTTCTATTTGCATATTCACTCGGAGTTTCAGGCAATATTGGAATGCTTTATTTCATAAGGGATCGATTATTATTTTGACTTAATTATTATTTTTCAAAAGGAGATTTTGGAGTATCTAAATTCACAATTTCGACATTGTTATTATTTCTATTTGTTAACTCATAACTTTTTATCTTTTTTTGAAGATTTTAGACTTCCTACGCTAAATTTTGATTTGATTTTTTGAGTTCTACATTTTATCTTCTTAATTATTCACTTAATCTTTTGTAATTCTCGAGTTATTCTTTTACTTTTCTTAATGAGACTTCATTCGAAGTTTGGCTTAATTTTTTATGATCAGGAAATTCATTATTTTAGCTTAAAAAAGTTCTTTCCGGGGTTCTGCTTTTCTTCTAATTTACGCTTAAGTTTGATGTGCCAAGAATGAGTTTATTAAAATGTGTATCTTACATCGGTTTTGAGGCATAATTAACTTTATTTGAAGGTGATAAACTGCTTTTGACTTGGAATTTTTGAAATGATTGAATTTCATCGTTAAATGTAAGTTAATGCAAAGTATTTATACTTTTGTTATTTGGATCTGCATTTCTATTGGTATTTTTTATAAAATTTATTTTACCAGCTTTTTAAGGCGTTTTATTGAATATTTTTTTTCTTGGAGTTGTAGATCTAGGGCTTAAATCTTTCTAATCTTTTTATGGAGAGGGGACATGATCTGCATGGGTTTGAGTATCCTTTTTAAGGAAGCTTACTATATTATCGACTAAAGAAACTTATTTTGTTTTTAGTCTTATTCCCTTTTTATTGTCCATTTTAAACAAAATATATTTCAAATTAAAAAA
>Ga0102832_1001577_pt1 | contig 16708 bp, 10 predicted proteins | sample EBPBio282013_DNA_FD_88942 | JGI IMG/M metagenome (GOLD analysis project Ga0102832, IMG submission 88942) | Wastewater treatment Type I Accumulibacter community from EBPR Bioreactor in Madison, WI, USA - Reactor 2_5/28/2013_ DNA (Illumina Assembly) | ecosystem: Engineered > Bioreactor > EBPR >...
GCGGCGATAAGGTGCTGATGACGCAAAGTGTCGCCGTCGGTTATCCCGATTCGCCCAAGCCGCTGTTCACCGTGCCGGATATTACGCTGTGGCGGGGCGAGGTGGCGGCGCTGATCGGGCCGAACGGCGTGGGCAAGAGTACCTTTCTCAAGACGATGATCGGTGATCTGCCGCCGCTCAAAGGTGAGTCACGCTTGGGTGCTTCGGTGCAGTTGGGCTACTTCGCGCAGGCGCACGAGCTATTGAACCCCAAGAACAGCATCATTGACGAGATTATGAACGCCAAGCCGATGACCCCCGGCGAGGCGCGGTCGTTCCTTGGGCCGTTCCTGTTTCAGGGCGACGATGTGTTCCGCCCGATTGGGACGCTCTCCGGCGGTGAGCGGGGGCGCGTGGCGCTGGCGAAGCTGGCATTATCGGGCGCGAACCTGCTGCTGCTGGACGAACCGACGAACCACCTCGACATCGACAGCCAAGAGGTGCTGCAGAACGTGCTAGCGGGTTTCACCGGAACGATTTTGCTCGTCAGCCATGACCGTTACCTCGTGGACGCGCTGGCGACGCAAATCTGGGCCGCCAGCCCCGGCAAGCTGGACGTGTTCGAGGGGACGTATAAGGAATATGTGGCGGCGCGGAATGCTGGCTTAACAACCCCACCCCTTACCCCTCCCCGTACACAAGGAGGGGAACCTGAGAGCAGCAGGATACCCGCTTCGACCAACGGCAGCAGTACCCCCGCGCCCAAGAAAAAGGGTAACACCTACCAGTTGGAGAAGCAGATCGCGGCAGCCGAGGCCAAGGTGCATACGTTGGAAACCAAGCTGACTGAATTGACGGCAGCTATCGACAAGGCCAGCAAGGAAGGCAACGCGGCGATCATCAATAAACTTGGCGCGGAGTACACGGCGACCGAGCAGGCGCTGGATACGGCGATGAACGAGTGGGCGGAACTGGCTGAGTAAAGATTTAACCGCTGAGGCGCAGAGATCGCAGAGGAATACGGAGAGTTTTAACACAAAGACTCAATGACTCAGAGGCACAGAGGATCAAGTTTATGGTGGCGAACGCACGCAAAAAGTGGACGGTTGAGGAATATCTCGCTTTCGAACGTGCCAGCGAGGCAAAGCACGAGTATTTTGACGGTGACATCTATGCGATGTCTGGTGCAAGCCGTGAACACAACATCATTGTGATGAACACTGGTGCGAGCCTGAATAATCAACTGACCAGTCGCCCATGCGAAGTCTATCCGAGTGATATGCGTGTGAAAGTCAATGCGCTGAAATATAGCTATCCCGATGTAACGGTTGTCTGTGGCGAACCTCGGTTTGCTGACGGCGAGTTTGATACCCTGCTCAACCCGACGTTGATCGTTGAAGTCCTATCCGACTCAACAGAGGATTATGACCGGGGTAAAAAGTTCAAGCATTACATGGGCATTGAGTCGCTGAAAGAATATGTTCTCATCGCGCAGGATGAGATGCGTGTTGACCATTACACCCGCCAACCGAACGGCGACTGGCTGCTCTCTTACGCCACCATGCCGGATGTGGCGATCCAGCTACCCGCTGTCGGCTGCACCCTGCGCCTCGCCGATGTATATCACAAAATCACCTTCCCGACACCGGATGCCTGAAAGAACTCCATGACCTCACCGACCCGTGACACGCGCATTACCCACACCCAACGCGGCATCAAACGGCTTGAAGCCCGCCTACAAATCGCCCGATACCACAACAACCGGCTCGTCGGGGCGCGGCTGGCGGTATTCCTCGCGGCGGCTGCGCTGGCGCTGGGGTTATGGCCGGGCAACAACGGGCTGGCGCTGGCGTGTGCGCTGGTCGGCCTCGTGGTGTTTAGCGTGCTGGTCGGGCGGCACAACCGCGTGCGGCGGGTGATCGCGCGGCTCGAAACGCTGAACGCCATCCGCGAGGCGCATATTGCCCGCGCCGAACTGGATTGGGCGTTCATCCCGCAGCCGCCCACCTTCACGCCGGATGATAACCACCCGTTTGAGCATGATCTCGATATTACGGGAGCGCGTTCCCTGCATCACCTGTTGGATACCAGCGCCACCCTGCAAGGCAGCGCCCGACTGCGCGGTTGGTTACTGGCGACCTCACCAGACGCGAACGCCATCGGGCAGCGGCACGCCCTGCTGGATGAACTGTCACCCGCGTTCTGCGACCGGCTGACGCTTGAAGCGCGGATGAGCAGCGAGGGCAAGCGTTTGGATACGCGCCCCCTCAGCGCGTGGATCACGGCTCCGGCTACGGCCAGCGGCGGGGTGTCGGGGCAGTTCGTGGCGCTGTTGGCGGGGTTATGTGTACTGACGGCGGTGCTGTTCGTCCTGTGGCGGCTGGCGGTGCTTCCGCCCGTGTTCGCGATCAGCTTCCTCGTGTACTTCGGCCTCTCACTCAGTCGTGCCACGCGGGTCATTCCGGTGCTGGATGAGGGCTTCGCGGTGCAGGGTATCCTCGGCGGGCTGACGGGCGTGTTCACCACCCTCGAACAGTATCCGGCGGGGCGCAAACCCGCGCTCGGTCGGTTGATCGCGCCGTTCCAAGGGGCGGAACGTCCATCGGCACAGCTTCGCGGCCTCAACCGGATCGTGTCGGCGGCGAGTTTACGCGGGAACTTCATCCTGTGGGGCGTGTTGAATGGACTGATGCCGTGGGATATGTTCACGGCCTACCAACTCGGTCAGCTCCGGCGTAAGCTGGCGGGGTTGATGCCCGCGTGGCTGGACGTGTGGGCAGAACTGGAAGCACTAGCGGCCTTACGTCTGTTCGCCTACCACAATCCGGCCTATACCCGCCCAGCCTTCACCGAGGAAATGACCTTCACGGCGGTACAGATCGGGCATCCGCTCATCAGCCACCTACAGCGGGTGGTGAACAGCTTTACGATGGATACCCCCCGTGTGACGATGCTCACCGGCTCGAATATGTCCGGCAAGAGTTCGTTCCTGCGGACGATGGGCGTGAACCTCGTGCTGGCGAACGCGGGCGGCGTGGTGGCGGCGGACAGCCTGCACACCAGCCTCTACCGGTTGTTCACCTGCATCCAGATTAGCGACTCTCTGGCGGAAGGTTACTCCTACTTTTACGCGGAAGTGCGGCGGTTGAAGGCGTTACTGGACGCGCTGGAGAAGCCGGATAAGCTGCCCCTGTTCTTCCTGATCGACGAGATTTTTAAGGGGACGAACAACCGCGAACGGCTGCTGGGCAGCGCGGCCTATATTCGGGCGCTTGTGGGGAAGCGCGGCACGGGTGCGATTTCGACCCACGACCTCGAACTGGCGGCGTTGGAAGGCTTGAGCAACTACCACTTCGCGGATCAAGTGAAGGATGGGCAGCTCACGTTTGATTACAGGCTGCGAGCCGGTGTTTCGCCCACGACGAACGCGCTCCGCATCATGCGGCTGGCGGGTTTGCCGGTCGGGGATGAGTAGGCTTCTAGAAATTGGCAAAATTGGCGAACCTTCTGGCAATAAAAACACGTTTTGGTGGCGATTCGGCGGATTGCCCGGCTGGATTCACGGCAATTTTGGCGAAAAGGCTGCCGCCGCCAAGATTGCTAAAAGAAGTCCCCAGTCTATAGTCGACAGTCATTAGTCTAATACAACATGCAGAACAAGCGGCAAATGCGGCACGAAAAGTCAACAGTCAGCAGTCAGCAGACGACAGTCAAAGGCAATACGAATCGCCAAGCACGCCAAGAACACAGAGAACGCCAAGGGTGGATGCAGTTGTTAAGGTGCGTGAGGTTGGGAGCGCGGACGAGATGTATCTCGTCCCTACAACCATCTCTTTCAATAGCATAGTGGAAGTTGGCGTATTAAGGGTGAACATTTGTCAGAACATTTGGTCCCTTTTAAGCGGTGGTGGCGCTAACGTTGCGAGGGAGGGGAATTGTTAAGACGGTTGGTGGAGGGTTAGAAAAGGGTTTGTTGGGTTAACCGAAAATAAACCTAGAAAATAGTTTTAAGTTTCAAGTGACAGGCAAAAGGCAGGGACTATCCAAGGATTACACAATCCTGTAAGAAGGAAAGTAACTTTCTGTTTGTCCTGCTGTTATTGACTCTTTTGCTTTTGGGTCTATAGTTGATGGATAGATTACCGATTTAACAAAAGCGTATGGGTAGGGTTTTACAGCGCCGCGTATCCCGACTGCTCCTGCTTGGCCTGCTGGTTATAGGCTGGCAACCGCTTGCCGCGCAGGACGAGCCTATTCCTCCCCCTACTGAAACGGTTATCCCAACGCTGCCACCGACCGAGACGGCAACCGAACTGCCGAGCGCGACACCGCTGCCGACCGAGACCCCGACCGCTTTGCCCACGCTCACCGAAACGCCGCTGCCGACCGCGACGGAAACCGAGACCCCGCTGCCCCTGCCAACCGCCAGCGAAACAGCGACCGCAACCGCGCTGCCGACGGCGAGTGAGACGGCGACGCTGATGGCGAGTGAAACACCGAGCGCAACGGGGACGGCGATCATATCCGAAACGCCTGTGCAGTATGCGCCGACCATTACGCCCAATCCTCATGACACTCTGGGTAACTTTGCAGTTCAAAGTCTTAGCGCTGGCATAGTTTACGAAGTCAATGTCACCAACGTGACCGAATTTATGGCGGCGCTAAATGCTGCCAATAGTGACTGCTCGAATACCTATGTCATTTATTTAGCTGCTGGCCCATACACCGTGATGCCGATTGAGACACGCGGTTTGATTATTTCAGGCAAAGTTGTCCTTGTTGGCAATCATCTTTCTCCTTCTGCTATTGACCCTACGGTGCCTGACAGTAATAAAGTTATTTTTACCAGTGGGGTTAGTAATACAGGTATTTTTTTCATCAATAATGGTTGTGCCAGTTTAACGCTCTATAACGTTGTCCTGAAAGGGAACAGTTTGCCGGCAACTTTCTCTGGTGGGGCGATCACGAATCAATACACCCTCCATATTTATAATTCCCATTTCCTGATGAATAGGGCGGAAGGATGGGGGGGTGCGATTTTCAGTGTCAACTCAAATTCCTCACCAACAAGTGTTTCGATTATTAACAGTGTGTTTGAGAGTAATCGCAGTACGGGCAACTACCTGAATTCAGGGGGCGGGGCAATCGCAACCCAATATGGTTCATCGTTATCAATCAAATGCTCTACTTTTAAGAACAATGACTCCCGAAATGTCGGCGGCGTATTCTACTTTTTCCCTGACAGTGGCACGATCACGTTACAGCATTTATCGGGTGGGAATGTGGATAACACGCTCAGTAATAATTTCTTGTCGAATACAGCGACGAATGGTTGGGGGAGTATCTACAATTTGTCTTCCACCATTGTGAATGCGGATAATCAATATTGGAATCCTGCCGCTTCTTCTACAAAAAACAATGTTAATTCAGCATTTGGCGCAACCTTTAGCTCCGCTTTGGGAAGTGCTGTTGAACCCAATCCTGCCCCCGGTAACTGTATTATTCCTGCGATACCTTCATCGGTTACATGGTCGGCAAATGGAACGGTCTTTATTGTTCCAGATCAACCTATTCCACCATTACAAAAGTATTATGAACCCTGCGATGACGCTTTTCGTCAGACACAGGAGGCAAAAAGAAGTGCATCCAGAGTTCAGTGTGCTGTAGACACTTATCAGAGATATGTCAATAAGTTTGGGGGATCCCTAACTTGGGAACAGATCGTTTCATTATTGATGTACGAAGAAGGAAACAGTATTCTGTTAGGCAATTGGCATGGCGGTCAATATGTAGTTGGCAATCCCCAGAGCCAAAACAAAGGAACTTGTTTTAATAATTCAGATGCTCCAAACAGCAATGGTTATCCTCAAACATCAAGTGCAGCACAATGTACTCCTCTGCAAAATAACTTTACATATGCTGCTGTTGAACTTCTTTACAATAAATGTGCATTTGGTAATTATTCAAATTATCAAGGTACATGTACAGAAAAATCTTTGTTTGAATTTGCTGGTGACCCAAAGAATCCCGGATATTTGGCAAGTTCACAAGGTTTGTTTGACGATCCTTACGACGATGAAAACAATGATGGCGATGTGCTGGATGCAAATATTTATGCCTATCTTTCAATAGCGAGAGCACGCCTTAATCAGTTTGCATATACCTCACCTAATGTACCAGGCAATCCAAACTGGGGTATTTGTCCATGCGGCTGGGAAAATATTGAGCTTTTGCTGGATCCTAAACCTTATGGAACACGATGGACTTTCTCGTATTATCAAACCGCTTTGGACTACTTCCGTATTTACGGCCCGAAATGATCTATGTTGCATCAACTGTTAAATCATATTAAAGCAGTAGAAAGAAATTCTCTTATGTATGCCAAACATGCAGTATGGCTAGTTTTCATAATGACAGTCTTATTGCTTCCCAATGTTACCCTCAGTCAAGCTACAAGTGGCAATTACCAGCTTGTATTTGCGTCGGAGCGAAGTGGCACACAAGGGCAAGTCTTTACTGCCAATACAGATGGCAGTTCAGTAACTCCTTTTGAATTTGGGAACAGGCTATACATTGCGCCAGCATGTTCTGCTGATGGAGTTTATTTGGCATCGGTTTCAGATACGGTTTATCTAACGCGATTTGATCTCGGGAATAGTCAGCGCATTGATGTGGGCGAAATTGATCCTTATAGCGGACTAGCGGTATCCAATAATGGCAGCAAAATCGCTTTTAGCTCCAGACGGGACGGAAATAATGAACTCTATGTCATTAATCAGAATGGAACGGGTCTTACTCGTTTAACTAATAACATTCGCAATGATATTCTACCGAATTTTTCGCCAGATGGGACAAAAATTGCTTTCGAGTCGAAGCGAGATGGATATACCAGTATTTATACTATCAATGTCGACGGAACGAACTTGACCAAGCTCGCTGGAACAGGACAGTTTGATGGTACGCCAGCTTGGTCACCGGATGGGACAAAAATCGCATTTACATCTGGGCGTGACGGAAATTTCGAAATTTACACGATGAACTCTAATGGCTCCGGGATAATTCGCCTTACAAATACGCCGTCAATGGATTACTGGGCAACTTGGTCACCGGATGGAAATCAGCTTGCTTTCGTTTCTGACCGAAATGGCAATATGGACATCTTTGTAATGAATGTAAACGGTAGTAATGTCCAACAAGTAACAAATAATTCGGAATTTGATGATGCGCCCTGCTGGTTAATAACCAGTAATTCTCAAATTCCTACTCCCACACCCTACCCTTGTCCCTGCTCCCTCTTTGGCAGCACCACGCCCGCCAACCCCAGCAACATCGGCAACCCGCCTGCGGTTAACTTGGGGGTGGTGTTCAAGCCGAGCGTCAACGGGCAGGTGATGGGCATCCGCTTTTACAAGCTGGCGGGCAACGGCGGCACGCACAAGGGCTACCTGTGGTCGGCTGCGGGGACGCAGTTGGGGACGGTGACGTTCAGCGGCGAGACGGCGACCGGGTGGCAAACGGCGACCTTCGCCACGCCGATCACTGTGACGGCGAACACGGTGTACGTGGCTTCGTACCACGCGCCGCAGGGACGCTTCGCCTATGACCTGAACACGTTCACGAGTGGGCGAAGTGTGCTGCCGCTGTACGCGCTGGCGACGGGCGAGACCAGCCCCGGCAACGGGACGTACATTTTCGGGGCGGCGGGGTTATTCCCGAACGCGACCTTTACCGCGACGAATTACTGGGTGGATGTGGTGTTCAGCCCGACATAAACCCCACCCCAACCCCCATCAGCACGTTCGCAGGCTCACTCCGCTGATAGCCCGTAGTAACAGGGAGGGGCTTTAAAATCCCTCCCTCGAAGACTCGTGTGGCTTACCCCTCGTCGGTGAAGTCGAGGTCGCCGGAGGCGGTGCCGGTCGCGGCTTCAGCGATCAATAGGCGAGTTTTGTGCATGAGTTGCATATTGTGTATTGCTACAGATAGCCCTGCATAATACCGACCAACTGCCGCGCCCGATGCTGGAAGGTATGCTCTTTGAGGACACGTTCGCGGGCAGCAGCCCCCACCGCTTGGCGCTCCCCATCGTGGGTGAGCAGGTAGCGGTAGCGGTCAATGGCCTCGTCCCGCGAATGGACTACGAACACCTCTTTCCCCGGCTCGAACCATTCCTCGATGCCCAAATAAGGGTTGGAGACGATGCAGCAGCCCATACTCGACAGTTCAAAGGGGCGCGAGGACGAGGAACCGTAGACGCTGGCGTGGGCTTGCCGCGTGATACACAGGTTGATTTTCGTGCGGCAGGCGTACTCCCGCAGCTTGCTAAAGCTCAGGTAGGGCAGAAGCTGCGTCCGTCCGAGGTCGCCGAGCTTCGTACCCCGCGCGGCGAACTGTGCTTCCGGCATCTGTCGCGAGGGTTCCGCCAGCATATCCTCGACCCACTGCCAGCGGTATTCCCGCCCGTGACCGTAAAACAACACGTCAATGTCCTGCGCCGGAACCGGAATCGGGCTAAACACCCCGGGGTCAGCCCCATAGTAAACGGTATGCACGGCCCGCGCACCCAAATCCTTGAGCGCCGCCTCGCCGCCCTTGCTGTTGCTGATGATCGCCGTGTATTCGGCAGCGTCAGCCCCTTGGTAGATACGAAAGCCGCTGGCGAACCCGCTCATGCTGGGTAAGCTGGCGGGCATATCCCCATCGTAATAAAACACCGGCTTATGATGCTTCCGTTGAATTTCCGCCGCGATTCCAACAAGGTGGTTCAACGGCGCGGTCAAAATCAGCACCGCGTCAATATCCGGCTGGTCGGTCAGCATCCGGTCGAGGTAACGCGCCCAGATCGGGGTAATCAACGTTTGCACCGTGGAACGTACAACCTTGTCGCTGGCGGACTCGCTCTCGTTGTTGGCTGGGGTTGTGGTCGCTGGCACGGTCGGGGGTTTGGGCTGTCCACCAACCTTACGTACCGTATCGCGCAGCGACTTGAACAGATCGCCCTGCCACTGCGCGGGGTTAGGGGCGGCTTGCCACCACAGCGACTCGATGGCCGGCCCTTGATACGGCGCAGCAATCACATCCACGCCGATTTCATAGAAGGCTTTGAGGAGCTGCCACCATGCCGGTGTAGCGCTGAAAGGTTGGGTCAGGTCAAGCGAGGCACAGACGACGAGTAGTTTCATAGGTTCGCTAGGGCTTCGTACCGGATAATCCCTCTAGTCTATAGTCGCCTGTCTATCGTCGCCAGTCGAAATAAAGGTCATGAACCCAAAATAAAAAGGAATGGCCTGAGACCATTCCCTACAGACTCCGATATAGGCGGTGATGACTTATGAACTCGGCGCGGCAGGCGAATTGCGGGTGATGTTCGGCACTTGCAGCGCGACGTTATACTGTGTATCGCCTTCAACGAACTGGATCGTTTTGGGCGAGGTCAGGAACATATTCCAGAATACGCCTACGTTACGCCCGGTAATCCACTTGGGCTGTCCGCTGTCCGCGATTTCCTTCAGGCTCAGGCTGTTCGCCACCGCATCCCACGGTTGACGCGGCATTTGCGAATCGTACTCAACCGCGCGGGCGGAAATCCACGCCCCTGCGGGAACGTATAACACGGGCGCGGTGCTAATCTGGCGGCAGTTCAGCAGCACTTCTTGGTAATACGCCGAATCCCACCCGCCGAAAGCATCCGTTTTGTGGTCAACATTATTGACGAACAAATCGAGCGTTTCGACGACGGGCGGTGCGCTGCCGCTCAGTGGAAGGGTGTCGGCCTTCGCGCTGTAGTTGTAAAGCTGTTTGGTGAGGGCAACGTAGTTCACGAAGTTGACGATTTGACTATCGGTCACGCGGTCTTCAAGAATCTGAACGTTATTCACGCCGAGTTCGTTTGTCCAAACGATGTGGTTATCCCCATAGATGGTACAGGATGGAACCTCACTCAACACATAGAAAGGATCGGTGCTGCCGCCGGTGACATCAGCACGAAAAACAACCGTATTCGGGTCCCGGTTCCAATCGATAGGATTGGTTTGTTGGCTGCCACCACCAACAGGCGCGTTGTTATTGTTACCACCGAGGCTACCACAAGCTGAGAGTGCGACACTGAGCAATCCGAGTCCGATCACAAGGCGTTTCATCATATATTCCCTCTAGCCAACCGTCCGCAAAAATGATGCCCGACAGGCTGCATCATCGGGATAGACTTTGATGGGTAAAGTATCCCTTACCGCTGTTTATAGTCTGATTGTAGTACAGACTTGGAGTGAGAGATAGTTGAGTTCTCGGCGGTCAAGCGTCCTGTAGGCGTGGGGAAAACAGCAGCCAAGCAGTGATTGTACACGAACTCTAACCTCGTTTTCGCAAAGCGTTGTGCTATCCTTAGCCAGTCGGCAGCCCGTAGGAGTCATATGTCGCTCGAAAACCCTACAACGGATGTGCAGTCCAACGTCCTTCTACCCGATGAAGTCCCAATCCCCACACAGGAAGAAACCAATGCCGGAGTCGCGCGCGCCAGCAGCATTATCGCGATGGGCAACCTTGCAGGGCGTGTGTTGGGCTTGGTACGGGAGATCGCCCTCACCAACTTGTTCGGTGCGTCGCGGGCGGTGGATGCGTTCAAGGTCGCAACCAGTGTGCCGACCGGCTTTTACGACCTGCTGATCGGCGGTCACGTCAACAGCGCCATCATCCCGGTACTCAGCGAGATTACCACCCGCGAAGGTCAAAAAGCCTTGTGGGGTGTCATCTCGGTACTGCTCAGTTTGGTCACGGCTGTGCTGGCGCTGCTGATCCTGCTGGTGACGGTACTCGCGCCGCAGGTGATCGGCATCGTCGGCAGCGGCTTCGACCCTGAAAAAGCGGCGCTCTCCACGCATTTACTCCAACTTATCGCGCCTTCGCTGCTGTTCATGAGCCTGTTCGCGGTCATCAGCGGGGCGTTGTATGCCCTGCGCGAGTTCAAGTGGACGGCGTTTTCCGGCGTGGTGTTCAACGGCAGTATCGTCTTAGCGACTATCCTGCTCGCCCCGCCCCTACAACTCCTACCGGTTGTCAAGGCGACCGGCGTACAGTGGACGATGACACGTCCGGCTTACGGCATCTCGGCAGCAGCAATTGGCTGGCTGATCGGGTCGTTGGCGCAGTTGGCGATCCAAGTACCGGGGATGAAGGGCGCACGGCTGCGGCTGAATTTCAACTGGCGGCATCCGGCGGTGCGGCAGATCGCCAAGCTCTACGCGCCGGTTATGTTCTCGCTGATTATGGACATCCTGCTGATTCGCCCATTCAGCTTCAGCCTCGCCAGCCAAACGGGTGACGGCAGCATCGGTTATATGAACTGGGCAACCACCCTCATCCAATTTCCACAGGGTCTCGTCGCGACCGCCATCAGCATTGCCATCTTACCGACGCTAGCACGGCAGGCCGCCATCATCACCGAGGAAAGCAGCCGCGCCTTCAAGGATACGTTGGGCTTAGGGCTGCGGCTGGCAACCACGTTGATTATTCCGGCGACTATCGGCTTGCTGGTGCTGGCGAACCCGATTATCGCGCTGTTGTTCCAGCACGGCGCGTTTATGGAAAAAGATACCATCATCACCGCGATGACGCTGCGACTGTATCTCATCGGCTTGCCCTTCGCGTGCCTTGACCTGCTGTTAGTGTATGCCTTCTATGCGCGGCAGGATACCCTGACTCCGGCGCTGATCGGTGCGGGCAGCCTTGCGGTTTACGCCGTCACAGCGATTGTCTTGTTCCCGCGTTTTGGCCTGTTTAGCCTGATGCTGGCGGACAGCCTGAAACACGTCACTCACGCGCTGGTTTCCGCCGTCCTGCTCTCGCGGCGCATGAATGGCTTCGGCGACCAACGGCTGGTGCAGACGGTGGTCAAAACGGGCTTGGCCGCAGGGGTAATGGGACTAGCAGCCGGTTTGATACTGCCCATCCTCACGGCACGTATCGGCACGGCAACCCTCGTGCGCGAGGCGCTGCTGGTCGGCATCACCGGCGGCATCAGCGTTGCGGTGTTTCTCGGCATCGCGGCACTCCTCAAAATAGAAGAACTCCGCTGGATCGGCGGGCTGCTGGCACGGCGGTTGGGGCTGCGAAGTTAAGAGAACGTTGAGATTATTTTCATTTTCAAATACATTCGTTGACTTTTCGATCTTACTAATGTTACAGTAAATCTTGTGGCTTAAAGGGTTGTTTGCGTTCTGCTCCGCGCCAAACTTTTATCGCGCGGCCAGAAATTGAGACAGCACCCGCTGTTTCATTCTTGTTTATTATGATGAGGGGTTAAGGTCCTGCGCCCCGGCCTGTGCCACCGTTGTTCCCCAGCCCGGTGTCCGCCCATATTTATTCGCGGATCACGCAGCGTCGTAACTCCGGGAGAAACCCATGACAATCGATTTCATTTCCCGCATGATCGGTACGGTCGTTTTTGCGTTACTCGGTGCGCGGTTCGGTGTAGAGTCGGCAGGCGCGGTTGGGCTGCCGGTAGACATCACCTCTGCGATTTTCGCGCTGGTTGGCGTACTCATCGGTCTTATCTTAACCCCGTGGCTGACGATCCGACCGCTGCGTCGTATCCGCCAAACCATCACGGAATTACCGGTTGATATGCTGCTGACCTCACTGGCGGGTATGAGCATGGGCTTACTGCTGGCACTACTGCTGGCTTATCCGCTGGCACAGCTTGAAGAACCGTGGGGGGAACTGCTCCCGGCAGCCGTTTCGCTGGTGGCGGGGTATTTGGGACTCGTCATTTTCCGCACCCGTTCGCGTGAAATCGTGGGCTTACTGGGCGAACAAGGGAATAAGCGCAACCGAGGTCTTTTCGTGAGCGGCGACCGCACCATTTTGCTCGATACGAGCGTGCTGATTGATGGGCGGATTGTGGACATCGCGAAAACCGGCTTCATCGGTGGGACGCTGGGTGTACCGCGTTTCGTAATTACCGAACTCCACCAAGTCGCCGATTCTTCCGACACGCTGCGGCGCAACCGGGGGCGGCATGGCCTGACCAAGCTGAACGAACTCCAACGGGACGCGGTGATGCCCTTCAAAATATTGGAGGAAGACATCCCCGGTGTGGTTGAGGTCGATGACAAGTTAGTGGCGCTGGCGGTCAAAATGAACGCGCCGATCATCACGAACGACTACCCGCTCAACCGGATTGCCGAGACGCAGGGTGTTACGGTATTGAACGTCAACTCCCTGTCAAATGCCGTGCGTTCGATCTACCTGCCGGGCGATACCCTGCCGATACGCATCATTCAGGAAGGCCGCGAACCCGATCAAGGCGTGGGCTACTTGGAAGATGGAACGATGGTCGTGGTCGAGGGGGGCAAGCCGTTTATGGATCGCACCATCACGGTGAGCGTAACCAAGTTCATCAACAAAGATACGGGGCGCATGTTCTTCGCCGTCCCCGATAAGGAGTAGTCGGCTGCGCGTCAGGTGGGCGTTGGGTGAGGCGTGATCCCGCGCCTCTATAATGTATCCTATGAAGCACACAAGCCTACTCTTACTGACCTGCCTTTTACTCTTGGCTTTCGCACCATTACGGGCGCAAGATGATACCCTGCCGGACGCGACCGTTATACCGATGGATACAAGGCTGCGCTTGCGGGATGCGCCGTCTTTTAGCAGCAACACGTTAGATGGTATCGAACCGGGGACAGCGCTGACGCTGGTCGGGCGGACGGCGGACTCGAATTGGCTGCATATCCGTACACCGGACGGCGTGGTCGGCTGGGTATCGGCACCCTTCATCAGCGTGAATGTCGACTTAAATGACCTGAGCGTGACCACCAACCTCGACTCACTGCCGCACCCACTCCGGTTGGCGGACAATGTGGCTGAAAACGTGCGAGCCATCTTCGCGCGTGGGCAGGAACTGGGCAATCGCGCGGATGTGTTCTCGAAGTTGGGCGACAGCATCACGGTCGCACCCCATATGCTGACACCCTTAAGCGATACGGCGTATAACCTCGGTGACTTCCAATACCTCGAAGGGATCATCGAGCGCTTCTCGGCTGAACCGGCCCGTGACGAGAAAAGCTCATTCGCCAACGTGTCGATGGCAGCAGGCATCGGGTGGACGACGGACGCGGTCTTAAAGTCGAAGTTCACCGACCTCGAATACTGCCAACTGGACGAGGCGGCGCTGGATTGCGAGTACCGGCTGGTGAAACCGGCGTTCGCGCTCATCATGTTCGGCACGAATGACGTGGCACATCTTTCACTCGAAACCTATACCTACAATATGGGGCGCATCGTTAAAGCGTCGATTGAACAGGGCGTTGTACCGATTATTAGCACCATTCCGGTACGGGTGGGGTACGAAGAACAGACGGCCAAATTTAACGAAGGGGTGGTGAAGGTGGCGCGGCGCTACAGCGTCCCCCTGTGGGAATACGGCGCGGCGATGCAGCCACTACCCGACCACGGACTCGCGCCGGATGGGGTACATCCGTCGATACCCCCGAATGGCTACAAAGGGGCGGCGGATTTCCGCGCGTCGAACCTGTACTCCGGTTATGTAATCCGCAACCTGACAGCACTCCAAATTCTGGATGCGGTGGTGCTGGCGGTGGAGGCTGAGGCGGGTTGATTCACAAAATGCACAAATTTTGCAGTTTTCGCATATTTCCCGCCGAAGTGGCAGGCGGCTGGCTCTCGTATATCCGCTGAATTGACATTTTGTGATGGCGGGATTCCCGGCTAAAACCGCTGCACACCGCGAGTGCTACCGGGACTGCCGCCGCTGTGACAGTTCGAGGATGTCGCAGCGGAAACACGGGAGCGACTCGCGGCGGACAACGCAGATGCAATCGTCAGTTTGGGGGGCTTTACCAAAGACTGAAATCAGGGTTAGAAGGCATTGCATCATGGTTATTATTTTAGAACAAAAAATCTAAATTGTCAAGGGTTTGACACGTAGGTAACACCACACTAAACGGTGGAAATTCATTTTGTGTCGATTTCATCGCAAAATGAACCATAAAAGTCTTTAAAGTCCCTCGCCCTGAGGGAGAGGGATTTAGGGTGAGGGCTTAAAATAATCATCCACCACTTAATGCAGTCCTACCGACACGTAAGACTACCTTAAGTGGTGGAGGGTAAATTCGACCCCACCCCAACCCCTCCCCGTAGTAACAGGGAGGGACTTTAAAGACTTTTATGGCTCACCATACGTAGGAGGTTGCCATAAAATTAGTATCCACCGCTTAGTGTGGTGCTACCTTTATGTTCAGCGGTGATAGACCCCACATTTGTAGGGCGTTGCAGGGGAGGCGTGTTTCCTTTAATCACCATACTTCATAAATGGAAGTAAAATACTATTTTGTAGTTAAAAATTAAAAATTGTGACTGTTCACGCGGTCGAGACTCCGCTAAAGTGACGGTGCCAATTTATAAGGGGGAAGATAACTTAACAATGTCCGAGTTCACGGTAGTTACACTTGACCAACGTCCAGACCTCATCGACGCAGCCGATACATTAGCCAGTCAATCCGGCGCATGGCCGGAGTTTATGCTTCACGATCCCATCGCTGACGAGCATTTCTGGCGGCTCTACGATACCTTTCCAGCTTACCAAGTGGTGCTATTAGACGAAGAAGGCGAAATCGCCGCATTGGGCAATACGATTCCCGTGACATGGGACGGCCTCGGTGACAGTTTGCCAAACGAGGGCTGGGATGCGATTATGCAAATTGGTGTGAAAAACCACCGGAGAAAAATTAAGCCGAACTGTGCTTCGGCCATTCAAGCGGTGGTTGCCCTCAAGTACCGGAGGCAAGGGGTCAGCCAAGCGCTTATCAAGGCAATGCGCTCGGCAGTACGGCAGCAGGGTCTCAGCCGTTTGATCGCCCCCGTGCGCCCGAACCATAAGCACCTGTATCCGCTGACCTCGATGGAACGCTATATTGAGTGGCAGCGCGCGGACGGTACGTTGTTCGACCCGTGGCTGCGTACCCATGCACGGTTGGGAGCGAAGATTATGAAGGTCTGCCCGCGCTCGATGACGATTTCGGCACCGCTTGCAAAGTGGGAAGGGTGGACGGGTCTGCGCCTGCCGGAAAGCGGCGTGTATATTATCCCCGGTGCGCTGGTTCCGCTGGGGGTTGACCGCGAACGGAATGTGGCAACATACGTCGAGCCGAACGTGTGGATGCTGCACGAGATCGGTGAGGCGTAAGCGGGCTTTTAGTCGGTAGTCTTTAGTCAACAGTCATTAGTCAGAAGAAAAGATTAACCGCCAAGTCGCCATCCACAGGAGGCTTCGCACAGAACGCCAAGATTTTAGGGAACACGGGAGGGTCTGTGATCATCCCCTACGAGAAACCCGTTATAACCACAATGTAAGATGCCCTTACCGCAGGGCGGCTTCGGCGAGGGCGCGGACGGTGCCGAGTTCGCCGCGATGTTCGGCCTCGTGTTCGATCAGGTGATAGATGACCCACGCGGGTGTGACATCATAGCGTTCAAGCGTGCGGGGACGGCGGAAGTCGTCGAGCGTCATAGGTTTGAATGCTTCCAGCAGGAGCTTACGTGTCGCATCCAGACGTTTGTAGTGGGCATCCAAGCTGATACCCGTTACCACATTTAAGCGTCCGTCTTCGCCGCGTACAGGGTACGGGAAGTTATCCCAAACCGACTGCGGCATCTGGCCTTCCATGACCTCATTAAAAAGCCAATCCATTTCGATGATGGCAATATGGTAAAG
>Ga0102832_1001578_pt1 | contig 16701 bp, 12 predicted proteins | sample EBPBio282013_DNA_FD_88942 | JGI IMG/M metagenome (GOLD analysis project Ga0102832, IMG submission 88942) | Wastewater treatment Type I Accumulibacter community from EBPR Bioreactor in Madison, WI, USA - Reactor 2_5/28/2013_ DNA (Illumina Assembly) | ecosystem: Engineered > Bioreactor > EBPR >...
CCACGATGGCGGCATCCACCCCATCCATGGACGTCCCGCTCATCAAGCCAATGACGCGGAAAATGCGGTTTTGAGCAGCAAATGAGGGCATTTCGACACCGGGCGCGATTTGTCTGGCCGTGCGCTTTATGATAACACCCCGGCCCGAACTAATCATCACCCGTAGACCCCGAGCACACCATGGCTGCCTACAAATCCGAATTGATCGAGACGCTGACTTCGCGCGGCTTCTTGCACCAGTGCACCAACCTTGAAGGCCTGGACGCAAAGGCCGCCGCCGGTGTTGTAACCGGCTACATCGGCTTCGACGCGACAGCCGACAGCCTGCACGTCGGACACCTTGTCCAAATCATGGCTCTGCGGTGGATGCAGAAAACCGGTCAGCGCCCCATCGCGCTCATGGGCGGGGGCACCACCAAGGTCGGAGATCCTTCCGGCAAGGATGAATCCCGCAGGCTGATGGACGATGCCACCATCATGGCAAACATCACGTCCATTCGTCAGAGCTTCGACCGTTTTCTCACTTTTGGGAGCGGTCCGCAGGACGCCATTCTCGCGAATAACGCGGATTGGCTGGACAAGCTGCAATACATTCCTTTCCTGCGCGACATCGGCCGTCACTTCACCATCAATCGCATGCTGACCATGGACAGTGTCAAACTCCGATTGGAGCGCGAGCAGCCGCTGACGTTCCTTGAGTTCAACTACATGATCTTACAAGGCTACGACTTCGTTGAACTTCACCGCCGGCATGGCTGTACATTGCAACTTGGCGGATCGGATCAGTGGGGCAACATCATTCAGGGCGTTGAACTTGGCCGACGCATCGCGGAAGCGGAGCTATTCGGCTTTACATGTCCGCTCATCACCACGGCGTCCGGCGCGAAAATGGGTAAAACGGCATCGGGTGCGGTTTGGCTAAAGGCCGAGCGCTTCAGCCCCTATGACTATTATCAATACTGGCGAAATTCAGACGACGCCGACGTCGGCCGTTTCCTGAAGCTGTTCACCGACCTTCCGCTTGATGAAATCGCGCGTCTCGAAAAACTCGCGGGAAGCGAGATCAACGAGGCGAAAAAAGTGCTCGCGCTGGAAACCACGCGCCTCCTGCACGGCGACGCAGCGGCGAACGACGCGGCCGAAACTGCGCGCAAGACCTTCGAGCAGGGTGGTATCGGTGACGATCTGCCGACGATCGATATGACCGCGGCCGATTTCGCGGCGGGTATTCCGGCATGGAGCCTATTCCAGAAGGCAGGCCTCGCGGACAGCAATGGTGAAGCACGCCGTCTGATCCGCGGCGGCGGCGCGAAGCTCAACGATCAAAAGCTCGACGACGAAAATCTCAGCATCACCGCGAGCACCGCCGTGAACGGTGTCATCAAGCTGAGCGCGGGCAAAAAACGCCACGCCATCGTCAAAGTCGGATAGGGCTTATTTCGAGGGGGATTCGTCAACGCGCGCGCCGGGCGGCGACGCCTTTGCTGCCTGCTCGCGCGAATTCGCGCGGAAGATATCGAAGATGTGCCTGAGGAAGCCGGGCGCGAGCGCGGCGAGCGGGTTGACCGAAGGTTCCGCTGAAGCGATCGGGCCGCGATAGGTATAGGTGGCGGCGAAGATGCCGCCGCCCTTATCGCCACCCGTCAGGAGGTCGCCGATCAATGGAACCGAATTTAAGGCGGCGTTGATCGAATAGGCGGGAATCAACGTGCCTTCCATATCCATCGCCGAATTCGTGAAGCTGTACGTGCCCTTGGCCGTCAGCCCCAAAGAGCTTCCAAACATCTCGCCATCTTGGATGGAAAGCTGCGAGTTCGCGTAGGAGAACGGCAAACGCAGGGTGCTGAACGAGATCCCACCACCCCGTAATTCATCCAAAATGCCGGTCAACGTCGCGACCGAAAGCAGGCGCGCAAGCACCGGCGCCTGCACGAGCTGGAAATTGCTGATGCTCGCCATCCCCGTCACGGTGCCGTCCGGCGCCACATCGCCGTTCACCTCCAGCTTACCGCCGACGATATCCTTGAACAAACCAAGCGCACGGACGACAGAACCACCATCTGCACTCTCGGCCTTGAAGGTGCGCACCCCATTTTCGGATTTCAGGACGAGAGACACGGGAACGGTGCCGTTCACGGATCCTTTGAAGTCGATGGCTTGCACCCCGGATTTTGTGCGCTCGTACGTCAGCGTTGTATTCCGGAAGTCATCATCCTTAGCGAGCCACATGCGGTAGAAATTGGCCCGCACCGTCATCGGGAGAGGTCCCGCGGCTTTCTCCTCCGCGGTCTGGCGATCATCGCGGTTCATTTCCTTGAAGAAGTCCGTCGCATTGAACGCAGACCCCTCGGCGGCGATATCGTAGCCGTCACCGTTGCGCTTCACGTCGAGGCTCAGTTTGGACTCGCCCGCCGTGCTGGGTTTGATGATCAGCGAAGTCATCGTCTTGCCCTCGCCAAACGTGGCGGAGCCTTCAACACTAAGATCGTCCCCCGACGTCACGACAAAGGACGGCACTTCATCAAGTCGGTCGTTGGTGAAGCGCGCAATCACCTTACCCTTGGCCGGGACACCGGCTGCTTTTTTCCAACCAAGTTCCGGAAGCGACATCGCCGGCGCGGTCAAATCGACATCAGCCTCCATATGCCGAGTTTGATCCCGGAAGACTGTATAGATCACATGCGCCGAGACATCGCCGTCGAGGTAGGGCTGCGTGAAAGGCATCGTGGTGAGGCCCACGAGGGGCCGCTGCTCGTTCGAGACCACGGGATCGAGCACATAGCGGCTACGGAAGTCGCCGCCCGTGAAGTTCTCGCGCCAATCGATCTTCGTTTTAATGCCGCCGAGAGACCCTGTTCCGACGACATCCATCCCGGCGCCATCAAGCACAAGACTCATGCGCCCGTCCTCAAGCGGCAGGCCGAATGCGACATCCGCGAGCCCTACATTCTCGGTTTGCGCCTTCACGCCAACGCGCACGTCGTCGAGATCAAGATTAGAGACCAGGGGAAATTTAATGGAAAGATCAACATCGGCCACGCCCGTAGCCTTTTGGGCATCGACGCCCATTTTGGTCGAATAGTGCAACGGCTCGTTATCGATGAGCCGCATGGCGTCCCCGAAATCGCCCACGATCTTGATATCGAAGTCGGCGGTTTCCGTGCCCGAACCAAGCCCCAGCATTCGCAGATTCGCACCGGTGATCTTGAGGCCCTTACCGGAAAAATCATCCGGAACGTGCCCCGCGCTCACATCGATTTTCATGTCCCGCAGAGTGAGCGCCATGTTGCCGTTGGTGCCGCGCACCTTCGGCATGCCGCTCATGTACTCCACCGTCATGTCATGCAGCGACGAAGTCAGCAGCATTTCTGTGGCGTCGATATCGGCCATCGACGCCCCAGAAAGCTTCATACGCAGCTTGGTGCCGGAGAGACCGCCGTCCGTGAGATTGTCCGAGATCCAGCGGAGCGTGTTCGGTTTCACCGTGGGCGGCCAATAGTCCTTGAGGCCTTGGATCGAAAGCTCCTCCAATCCTGCTTCGATCTGCACGACCGGAGATGAATTGAGCTGCCTGGCATCCGCCGTCATGGTGAGCACGGGATTGCTTTCCTTGCCCCGATCGATCTCCATGCTGAAGTGATCGATCTTGATCTCATCGAACGCATCGCCCGCGGACCCACTCAAGCTCGCTTTTCTGATCGGATAATCCTTGGACACCGGCTCTGGCAGCCGCAAGTGGCCGTCCTGACCTTCCACATCGAATTTCACACTGGAAATCCGCGCGCCCTGATCGGTGAGCGCGAGACTGGCGAGAATGGTTCCGCTCAAGCGCAGATCCACCATCGCCAAAGGAGCAAGTTGTGGCGCGAGGACAGCGAGACGCGCCGGACGAATACCATCGGCGTCGATACTGAGGTTCAACATACGGCTACCCGCCGGGATCATACCCTTCGCGGTCAATTGCCACGACTTCCCATCCTCGATGACCGGCAACGTGGCCTGAACGAGCATTGCGCTGCTATCGCGTGTGAAGTCCAACGTAGCGTCTGGAACCAGCCAACGCTGGCCCGAGGCTTCATCGACCAAGACCAACGTCGTGTGATCGATGGAAACGGTTTGCAGGAACGCAAGGCCTCCGGTGGCCTCACCATTCAGCGCATTGAGCAGCGTCACGGTGAGCGCGTTGCTGCTGGTTTCGGATGCGCTTGGCGCCGCGGCAGGCGTCGGGCCTTCAAGACCGAGACCGAACGTACCATCGGCGCGATGAACGAAACGGATGATAGGATTGGAGAGCCCGATGTGCCTGGGCGCGATTTCGCCCTTGAGCAACGCCGAGGATTCAAGCCGTACGATCATTGTCGGCAGCCCGGCGACAACGCCGCCGCCGGCATCAAGCACACGGACATCACGCGCCGTGATCTCGGGGCTGCCCTTGAAACCCTGCCAGCGAAACTCCGCGCGTTCGATGCGAAACCGGAGAGAAGGGTTGAGATCGCTCAGGAGCGAGGCGACGTAGGGGGCGACGGAATTAAGCGCGACCGGCCCCTGGCTCAGGCGCCACGCCAGAATGGCGGCGCCAAGCAACACCACAAGCAGTGTTGCTTCGACGACGCGAAGCAGAAATCTGACTGCGCCGTGTGCCAAAATCCCGGAGCCCTATCCGTTTCAAAGGACAATCGTACAAAATGTTGGCAAATTGCTGGCGCGGCACCGCAGCTTGACCACCCTGCCCTCTATATCCCACTGTATGTTGAAACAACAGTAAATACCGCGAGTCGAGCTTGATTAACCCTGATATTACAAGGCTTCCTCCACCCTTCGACGATGCGCGCGCGCGCGATCAGCGCCAGGACTGGCTGGCAGCGGCAGCCACTAACACGGACAGCGTGCAAGCCTTTGCCAAGGGCCCTGCACAGGAGCCCGTTTGGACCGCCCTGCTGGATTCCGTTTTCGGCAACAGCCCGTTCCTCACAAAACTCCTGATGGATCATCCGGACATCCTCGCGGCCTTCGCGGCGGACGGTCCCGATGCGGTGTTCACTCAGATTCTGGGGAATGTGAACGGCACGCATTACGCCGAGATTCCAGCCGCGATGCTGGGCCTGCGAGTTGCGAAAGCCCGCGCGGCATTACTGATCGCGCTGGCGGACATCAGCAACATCTGGTCGGTCGATCAAGTCATCGAAGCCTTGTCCGACTTCGCGGATGCCTGTGTGAGGAGCGCCGTGCGCTGCCTCCTCAGCATCGCGTTACGTAATGATTTGATCTCCCTTCCCGATGCAAAAGATCCCGAACGTGGATCAGGTTACGTGGTGCTTGCGGTCGGAAAACTTGGCGGACGCGAACTCAATTACTCCTCCGACATCGACCTATTCGTCTTCTATGACGAACAGCGGCTCACCTACACCGGCTCAAAGACGCCGCAGGAATTTGCGGTGCAAATCACCAAGGACCTCGTAAAGATCCTGCAGGAGCGTACGGCGGCGGGATATGTCTTCCGCACCGATTTACGCCTGCGACCCGATCCCGGTTCGACCGCCATCGCCGTTTCACGCGGCGGAGCCCAGGTCTACTACGAAAGTTACGGACAAAACTGGGAACGCGCGGCGCTGATCAAAGCGCGCGCCATAGCGGGTGACGCCGAGTCCGCGGCAGGATTCCTGCGCGACTTACAGCCTTTCATCTGGCGCAAGTCCCTCGATTTCTACGCTATCCAGGACATTCATTCGATCAAGCGTCAGATCTATGCGCACAAGGGCGGCGGCAAAGTCACCGTGCCGGGGCATAACATCAAGACGGGGCGCGGCGGCATCCGCGAGATCGAATTCTTCGCGCAAGTACAGCAGCTCATTTGGGGTGGCCGCATGGAGAAAGCGCGGGTTTCACGCACGCTGCCCGCGCTCGATGTCCTCACCGAACTCAACTTCGTAACGCCCGACGTCCGCGACGATCTCAAGAAGACCTATCGTTACCTGCGCAAGCTCGAGCATCGGCTGCAGATGGTGGCCGACCAGCAAACCCAGACCATGCCGACGAACCGCAGCGAGCTCGCGCATATCGGGTTGTTCATGGGCCACACCGACCTCGACGTCTTCATGGCCGAAGTTGAGAGCGCCTTGCGCTTGGTCGAGAAGCACTACGCGGGCCTGTTCGAGGACGCACCCTCGCTGGCCGTGGACGGCAACCTCGTCTTCACCGGCACCGAAGACGACCCCGACACACTCGCAACCCTGCGCCGCCTTGGCTATCAGGACGTGAGCATGGTCACCCAGATGGTGCGCGGCTGGCACCATGGCCGTTACCGTGCGACCCGCAGCAACCGCGCCAGGCAATTGCTGACGGAAGTCATCCCTTCGCTGCTGGCGGCGTTCGGCAAGACCGCACAGCCCGACACCGCGCTCATAAAGTTCGATAAATGCTTTGCCGGTTTGCCGGCGGGCGTGCCGATCCTCTCGGTCTTCTTCTCGAACCCCGACCTGCTCGATCTTGTGGCCGAGATCATGGGCGATGCGCCGCGCCTCGCCGATCACCTCACCCGCTCGCCGACGCTGCTCGACTATGTGCTCGAGCCCGAGTTCTATAAACCGCTTGAAGGTTTCAAGACCTTCAACGACGACCTCGCCCATACGTTGGAGCGCGCGGACGCATTCGAATTGATGCTCGACCTGTGCCGCCGGTGGCTGAACGACCAGCAGTTCCGTGTCGGCGTACACGCGCTGCGTGGACTTATCGATCCGCTCGCCGCCGCCAAGCACTTCACAGCATTAGCCGAGGCCGTGATCCGCAATCTCGTCCCGCGCGTGGCGGCGGAGTTCGCCAGGCAATACGGCGACGTCCCCGACGGCCAACTCGGCGTCATCGCCTACGGGAAACTCGGCAGCCACGAGATGACGCCGACCTCGGATCTCGATCTCGTCATCATCTATGACGCGGCCATGGACGCTTATTCAGGGAATGGTCCGCGTTCCCTGCCCGCGCCCGCCTATTACATCCGGCTCGCCCAGCGCATCGTTTCGTCCTTCACCTCGCTGACGTCCGAGGGAAAGCTATACGCGGTGGATATGCGCCTTCGTCCCAACGGCGATAAGGGGCCGCTGGCCACGAGCCTCGAAGCGTTCGCCAAGTATCAGATCCAGGACGCCTGGACGTGGGAGCATATGGCTCTGACGCGGGCCCGCGTGGTGCTGGGCGAGGAATCCCTCAAAGCCAAGACCGAGGCGGTGATCGCCGAAGCTCTGGCGAAATCCCGTGACCCGAAAGCCCTGGTTCTCGCGGTCGGCGATATGCGGGCCCGGATGCGGAAAGACAAAGGCGAACAAAGCGCCCGGAGCATCAAATATCGGCCGGGGGGCCTCGTGGACGCGGAATTCATCATCCAGTACCTGAAGCTCGCCACGCCGGACTCCAAGCCAAAGGACACCGACCCGCCGTCGATCGTCGAGAGCCTGGTGGCCCATAAAGCCCTTGCCCCAGCCGACGCCAAAATCCTTCTGGATGGCGTGGCTTTATGGGCAAGATTGCAGCAAATGCTGCGCCTGACGTTCGAAAGCGATATCGCCCCGACGGATATCCCGCCCGGTCTTAAGCAGAAATTGGCGCGCGCCGTGGGGGTCGACGATTTCGCCGCATGTGAGCGCTTGATGGAGGACGAGGCCCGGGCTATTTCCGAGCTGTTCAAGCGCCTCATCGCGGATCCCGCCGAGCGAGCCCGGCCGGATTTCACAGAGGTTCCGCACTAATTCGACAGGGGTGAGCCATGGCGACCAAACGCAAAGCAAAAGCCGCGACACCGAAAGCGGCCAAGAAAAAAGCCGTGAAGAAGGTTGTCGCGAAGAAGGCCGTCAAGAAGGCGGCGCCCAAAGCCGCCCCCAAAAAGGCCGCGGCGAAAGGGATCATAACCCTTGCCGGTAAGGCCGCGCCCGCGTTCACGCTGATGAACGATGGGGGCAAGAAGGTTTCGCTGAAGGATTTCCGCGGCCAGCGCGTGGTTCTGTACTTCTACCCGAAGGACGACACCCCGGGCTGCACCACGGAAGCCTGCGCCTTCCGTGACGCGGAAGCAGACTTCTCCAAGGCCGACGCCGTGGTGCTCGGCGTGTCGAAGGACACAGTGAAGAGCCACCAGAAGTTCAAGACCAAGTTCAAACTGAACTTCCCGCTGCTGGCCGACGACGCCGGTGTGTGCGAGGCCTACGGCGTGTGGAAACTGAAGAACATGTATGGCCGCACCTACATGGGCATCGAACGCTCAACCTTCCTGATCGATGAAGACGGCAAGGTCCGCGCCGAATGGCGCAAGGTGAGCGTGCCGGGCCACGCCGACGAAGTCGTCAAAGCGCTTCGTTCGCTGTGAGCCTGAGAGACGACGCGGTCCGGATTCTTAGGGCCGCCGATCCTACCGAGAAGGTTGCCTTGACGGCCGAGGCCGCCGCGCGCTGGCGCGGCGGCGCCCGGATGATCGGAACCGCGATACCGCCGGACCATCCGGGACGTCCCGCACGTCCCGAGTTACGGCGTCCCGGAGACATGCCGAAACGCTCCTCCGGCCCGAAAGGCCGCATCGCCCTCGTACACGCCCTCACGCATATCGAATTCAACGCCATTGATCTGGCCTGGGATATCATCGCCCGCTTTGGCAATGAGGACCTTCCCGAGGCCTTCTTCGATGATTGGGTGAGCGTGGCCGCCGAGGAGGCGGAGCACTTCGATCTTTTACGTAAACGCCTTGAACAATGGGATGTGCGTTACGGCGATCTGCCCGCTCATAACGGCCTCTGGGAAGCCGCCGAGATCACGGCGGACGATCTGGTGGCGCGGCTTGCTATCGTACCCATGACTCTGGAAGCGCGGGGCCTGGACACCACTGTGGTCGGCGCCGCGAAGCTGCGCCAGAACGAAGACCAGGAGACCGCCGATATCCTGGCGGTGATCTATACGGACGAGATCAAGCATCTTGCGGTCGGGGTGCGCTGGTTCGAGCATATGTGCGCAAAACGCAGCCTCGATCCCATCGCCACCTATAAGAAGGTGCTCGACGAACGCTTCACCGGCAAACCCAAGCCGCCGTTCAATCTTGAAGCGCGCGCGCAGGCTGGCATGAGAGCGGACTACATAGCGCCCTGGATGTAGCTAAGCGTTTGCGCATATCGCTTCGATGCAGCCATGCTCTACAGCGCTTTTGTCTGCGACACTTGCGACAGGCGACACTTTCTGAATGTGCAAGTCGCATCAAGAGGTTGTTTGATTTTCCGCTTGTGCGACACTTGTGCGACACTTTGCGACACCTACGGCGTTTGCGCATAGGTGAAGCGCGAGCCGCGCACTCTGATCGCATCTATTTACAATGTCAAAGAACATCGCGCATTAGAATGCGCTTATTGCGTTGTAATGTGGGTAAATAAATTTGCGGGCGAATCAAATTTGATCGCCCACGAAAAATCAGAAATGTGCTGCGGACGAGTCGGGGTTCAGCCTCTGCCATTGCCCGCTTTAGGCGGGCAATCCATCGTTCAACAAACACCGATGTGAGGTGGTAAATGGATCGCCCGGTCGCGCGAAAGCGCGCGGCAGAAAGATGGCGGGCCTCCGCCCGCCGGCCGGGCGATGACAGTCCCATTGACTATATACCGCCAGAGGGCTCGAACCACTTGCCTCGACGGGCAACCTCGGTGATGTGCGCCACGGTCAGGCGTTTATACCGTTTATGCAGGCCCGTAAGGCGTAGCAGCCAATATGGAGCGGTATCCCCTTCGCTGGGGAAGAACTGAGAGAAGTCGAAGCCAGTCGCATCTATGGGAAACCGCTTTACGATCCCGTCCATAAGCTCCCACGCGTCGTCACCGGCAATTCGGAGATCGTGGAAAAGAGCGGTTTCGTCGTCAGCCGGCGGCTCGCAGGCGATGATCTCGCGGATCGCGTCCCTCACCCCAACTCGCACTACATCGGATTGAGAGCTGGTGATCATGAATGCCTAGTGCGTTAAGTCGCTTGCGGTTTTGATGCGTGACGCTAACGACGCGGCCATGAATTTGTCGAGGTCGCCGTCGAGGACGCCTTGCGTGTCCGAGGTTTCCACTTCCGTGCGCAGATCCTTCACGAGCTGGTAGGGCTGCAGCACGTAGGAGCGGATCTGGTGGCCCCAGCCGATGTCGGTCTTGGCGGCTTCGGTCGCGGCGGCCTTGGCTTCGCGGCGCTCCAGTTCCTGTTCGTAGAGGCGCGCGCGCAGCATGTCCCAGCACTTGGCGCGGTTCTGGTGCTGCGAGCGTTCGTTCTGGCACTGCACGACGATATTGGTGGGGATATGCGTGATACGCACCGCGCTGTCGGTCTTATTGACGTGCTGGCCGCCCGCGCCTGACGATCGATAGGTGTCGATGCGGCAGTCCTTTTCGTTGATCTCGATGTTGATCGTTTCGTCGACCACCGGATAGACCCAGGCGGAGGCGAAACTGGTGTGGCGGCGCGCGTTTGAATCGTACGGCGAAATGCGCACGAGGCGGTGTACGCCGCTTTCGGTCTTCAGCCAGCCATAGGCATTGTGGCCGGTGATGCGGAAGGTGACGGACTTGATGCCGGCGCCGTCGCCGGCGCTTTCTTCCAAGTACTCGACCTTGTAGCCCTTCTTTTCGGCCCAGCGGGAGTACATGCGGGCCATCATCTCGGCCCAATCCTGGGCCTCGGTGCCGCCCTGCCCGGCGTGGACTTCGAGATAGCAGTCGTTGGCATCCGCCTCGCCGGAGAGGAGGCTTTCAAGCTCGGCCTGTTTCACGCGCGCGATCAGCTCAGCGATCATGCGGCGAGCTTCTTCGATGGAAGACTCGTCCTTCACCTCGTCGGCCAGCTCGGCGAGGGTCACCGCGTCGTCGAGATCGCGTTCGAGTTTACGCGTGGCGTTGATGCCGGATTCAAGCTGGGTCCGCTCGCGCATAACCTTCTGCGCGTCGGCGGGCCGGTCCCAGAGCTTCGGGTCTTCGGCTTTGGCGTTCAGTTCATCGAGACGGAGGAGGGCACGATCCCAGTCAAAGATGCCTCCGGAGCAAGTCCAGCGAGCGCTTGATATCGTTGACCTTATTTTCGATGTCCGGGCGCATGGGGAACCTGCTCACTATAGAAAGGAGCGCTCTATTTATGAAAGCGGCGGGCATCTGACAAGCGGGCCTTGCCAGCGTCCTGCGTGAACAGCAGGCCTGGGTCCCATTTGAATGGCGGGCCTTGTAAGACCCACCAGGTCATGTTACGAATCGTCACATGTGACGGAATGTAACATGACAAAAACGCTTCCCCCCCCTTGGGGATCTTGAACACGAAATTGCACAGTTAATATGGACCCATGGTCCCATGACCGCTGTGGCCGTGCGCAAAGCCCTGCCGCGGCCCTTGAAGGACCCGACCATCCGCACGGTGCTGCGGCGCCTGGAAGAAAAGGGCTATCTGCGGCACGTCGTAGAGGCCGGCGCTTTCATTTATCACGCTGTGGAAACCCGTGAGGAAATCGCGGTAAAGGCGGTGAAGGAGATCGCCGATCAGTTCTGCGGCGGCTCGCTCGAGGCCGTCATGAACCTGATCAAGGCGGCCGCGAAAACGCGCCTCAAGGCGCGGTGACGTCATGGCCATTGCCCAGCTCAAGGTTGCTCAATCGGCTCCTGGCGCGGCAATGGACACACCGATTGAACCGAATGTGTGGATGCGCCAGCCCTTGGGCGTGCGCGTGGCGCTGGCTTCGGGCGGCGGCATCACCGCCGTGCTTATCCTCATCGCGGTTTTCTTCGGCTCTAGCGCGCGCACGCTGCGTATCCCGGCTGTACATGTCACCATCAAGCCGGTGGAACAGAGCGTTTTCCGCGACCTGATCCCGCTGCGCGCCAAGGTCGTGCCACGCGACACCATTTACCTCGACGCGGTGGAAGGCGGGCGGGTGGAGCGCGTGCTCGTACAGCCGGGCGAAATGGTCGAGTCCGGCCAGCGCATGATCGAGTTCGGAAACACGAATCTCCAGTTGCAGGTGATCCAGCAGGAATCACAGCTCAATCAAGCGATCTCGCAGCTTCAGCAGAATGAAATCGCGCTGGAGCAGAACTACGCCGCCAACGCCCGCCTGCTGGCGGATATCGACTACAATATTCTGCGTCTCACACGCTCGCTGGATCGCCGCGAGACCCTCGCGGCGAAGGGTGTCGCGTCGGTGGAAAGCCGCGAAGCCGTCGCCGACGAGCTCGCACACTACAAGCACTTGCGCCCCATCCAGGCGGACAGCAACCGTCAACAAGCCGATTTGCGCGCCCGCCTTCTGCCGGCCATCCGCGATCAGCTTGATAAGCTGCGCCAGAATCTGGAAGTGGTCCGATCGAAACTCGACAACCTCATCGTGCGCGCGCCAGCGGCGGGCCGCGTCACGCATATCGACCTCAAGATTGGCGAAAACCGCAACCCCGGCCAACGCCTGGCCGAGGTGACGCCGGAAACCGGTTTCAAACTTTCGGCAGAGGTGGACGAGTTCTACCTCGCCCGCGTGCACACCGATCAGACCGCAACGACCGAGCTGAACGGCACGCCGGTACATGCCCGAATTTCGCGCGTCTATCCGCAGGTGAACGACGGACTCTTCATGATCGATTTGGCTTTCGACGGCGCGGATCCGGCGGGCCTCGTGCCCGGCCAGGCGCTGCAAGGCCGATTAGCCCTCGGCGATGACCGCGCGGCGCTGGTGCTGGCGTCCGGCGCCTTCATCGAGCGCACCGGTGGCGACTGGGCCTTCGTGATGACGGACGACGATGTGGCCGAACGGCGGCGCATTAAGATCGGGCGGCGCAGCGCCGAACAAGTCGAGATCATCGAAGGACTGACGGCGGGCGAACGCGTCATCACGTCCGATTACACAGGTTACGAGCGTTTGGACCGAATTGTTCTGTCGCACTGAAGGGGTGTTGGGATGCTGAAGCTGAATAATATCGCGAAGGTCTACCGCACCACCGATGTGCAGACCCAGGCCTTGGACGCGATCAACCTGGAGATACGGCCGAATGAATTTGTCGGCATCATGGGGCCTTCGGGCTGCGGCAAATCGACGCTTCTGAACGTGCTCGGCCTCGTCGATCAGCCGACCTCCGGCGAATACTGGTTCTACGGCGAGAATGTCGCCGGCTACAGCGAAGACCAATTGACCGCCGTACGCCGCAAGATCGGCGTCGGTTTCATTTTCCAGAGCTTCAACCTCATCGACGACTTGAATGTCGCCGAGAACGTCGAGGTCGCCCTGATCTATCGCCGGGTTGCCGCCGGAGAGCGCCGCCGCCGCGTCACTAAAGTGCTGGAGCATGTCGGTCTTTCCCACCGCGCGAAGCATATGCCGCAGCAGCTTTCCGGCGGCCAGCAACAGCGTGTGGCGGTCGCGCGCGCGCTGGTGTGCGAGCCTAAGCTGATCCTGGCCGACGAACCCACCGGCAATCTCGACACCGCCAACGGCGAGGCCGTGATGCAGATGCTGGAGCAATGCGTGGGCAACGACACCACGGTGATCATGGTGACGCACGCGGAAGCGTTCGCGGCGCGGGCGCACCGATGCATTCATTTGCTGGATGGGCGGATCGTGGATCCGATTTCGGCGGCGGCGTAGCCCGTTCGGCCGCCATTCTCTGGGAGGGGAAGCACAATGCTGCGCAATTACCTCGCCGCCGCGCTGCGCAATTTGGCCCGCAACCGGTTATACGCCGCGATCAATATTATCGGGCTCGCGGTGGGGTTTGCAGCGACAATGCTGATTGCGCTGTTCGTGCGCGATGAGTTGACTTATGACCGGTGGATTCCAGGGCATGAGAGTATCTACCGCGTGTCGGGTTACACCGCGGTGGCGGAGATCAAACAGGCGCAGGATGCTCTGCCCCGCGAGGTGGCCGAGGCGCTGACGCAAGAGACGCCTGAAATCGCGGCGCTCGGCCAACTCAGCTTTACGGAGCATTACAGCCTCCGCAAGGGCGAGACAGAGGCCACCGAGGAAATCCACTTCGCCAATTCACAGTTCTTCGCGCTCTTTCCGCTGCCGGTGATCGCAGGGAATCTGCAAACGGCGCTCGCCGCGCCGAACAGTATTGTCCTTACGCGCCGTTTCGCCCGTAAATATTTCGGCCGCGACGCTCCAGTCGGCGAGACAATCGAAGTGAACCGCGACGTGGTCCTGCGTGTGACGGCGGTGCTGGAGGATCTGCCGTCCAACACACATCTGGACCTTAGCATCGTAATCCCGATCGAGGCCATGGACGCGATCGTCACAGAAACCTACCGCCGGGATATCATGTACGCCTACGTTCGGCTGGCACCTGATGTTTCACCAACTCGGCTGCTTGCGGCCCTGCCCGCTTTCAACGAACGGCATCCGGCCTTCACGAAAGCGCGCTACCCCTATTGGCTGGATACCGTAACGCCTATCGCGGACATTCACCTGCGCCCGGACAACGCTGGCTCCATGAAACCGAGTGGGAGCGCTGCGACGATCGCGAACGCCACCGCCATTGCCGTGCTCATTCTGACAATCGCCAGCATCAACTTCGTGAACCTGACGACGGCACGCGCCACCCGGCGGTCCGTGGAAGTCGGTGTGCGCAAGGTTTCGGGCGCCGCGCGGCGCCAGTTCATCGCGCAATTCATCGGCGAAGCGGTTTTCTATGCCGCCCTGGGAATGGCTGCCGCCGTCGCCATGACAGCCCTAGCGTTACGGTCGTTCAACGGATTCTTGCAGCGTACTGTCACACTGGATTTCGCGAGAGACCCGATCCTTATCCTCCTTCCGACGGTCATCGTTCTGGTGGCCGGCGCAGCCGCCGGCGCCTATCCCGCGCTGGTGCTCTCACGATTCTCACCTGCCAGGGTCCTCAAGGGCGAGCCGCGGACGCGCGTGGGCCGGAGCCGTGGGCGGCACATCCTGGTCGCCGCGCAATTCGCGGCTTTGATCGCACTCGCGCTGGTCGCAACAGCGATCACGCGCCAGGCGCGCCATACCTCGACGGAGGCGCTACGCCTCGACACCGATCAAATGCTGATCGTGCATGAAGGACCGCGCGGCAGCGGCTGCGCGCCGGAATTCGCCACGCATGTGCGTGGACTGGCCGGCGTGCGCGCCGCGGCCTGCATAATGGGGCCTGTACTCGGCGGACCGAGCCTGCTCATGGATGTGTCGGCGCCGAACGGTATGAGCGCAAAGTCTCAGTACATCGTGATCGAGCCGGGCTCGTTCGAGCTTTACGGCCTTCGTCCAATCGCGGGGCGCTTCTTCTCCTCGGTCTACGGAAGCGACGCACCTCCCCTGGATGGGAAGATCGATCTCGCGCAGAACGCCATCATCAATGCGGCTCTGGCGCGCGGTCTCGGCTATGCCAATCCGCAGGATGCTATTGGAGAGACCATCCGGTTCACGGCAACGATTGCGCGGAGTGCGACGGAGAAACGGCCAAACGCGGTAACGGAGGTCGTGGGGGTCGTATCGGACTTCGGCGCGAGCCGGAATCTGAAGGAAAGCGCGCCGCCGCGGGTATTCTTTATCGAACCAGACACATTGCAGACGTCCGGCGCACTTCATGTGAAGCTGACGGGGCGCGAGATTCCCGAAACGCTTGCCGCCATCGACGAGCTTTGGAAGAAACTGGGGCCGCCGCAACCCATTGAACGCTACTTTCTCGCGCGCGACATCGAGGCGCGATACGGCCAATACGCGCGCCTTGGGGAGATGGTCGCGACGTTCGCGGCCCTAGCGGTCTTCATCTCGTGCCTTGGGCTATTCGGCCTCGCGGCCTTCGCGGCGGAGCAGCGCACCAAAGAGATTGGTGTGCGCAAATCCATGGGCGCAAGTGGCGCGGACATCGTGCGCCTGATGCTGTGGGATTTCAGCAAGCCCGTGCTGTGGGGTAGCCTGATTGCTTGGCCTGCAGGCTATCTGATCATGCGCCGGTGGCTGGATAATTTCGCGGATCGAATCGACATCGAGTTTTGGATGTTCCCAACCGCGTCCGCGCTCGCGCTGCTGATCGCGCTGCTCACCGTTGTCGGGCATGCGCTGTTGGTCGCCCGCGCGGAGCCCGTCAAAGCTTTGAGGTACGAATGATCGTACGGTCGCTTTTCATCCTCACTCTTTTCACCCCGAGCGCCGCCTTCACCGCGTGCCGGAATGACGAAATCCGCCCACCCACCGCGCGCTACGAGCTGCGCGGCGAGACCGCGCTCGATAAGAAGACGCGGCTGGAATGGCAGCGCTGCGCGCTGGGACAGACCTGGAGTGAGGCGAAGGGCTGCGAGGGTGAGGTGGTCGGTCTGACCTGGGAGGAAGCGCGCTCATTGGAGACCGACGGTTGGCGCGTACCGACACGGTTCGAGCTGATGTCCCTCATCTCCAGCAGTTGCACACCCGCGCTGAACTCGATTGTGTTCCCAGGCATGGAAGAGCCGTTTCTCGTCTACTGGACGACCAGCAAAAGCGGGCGCAAGGTCTGGATGGTCAACTTCCGCACCGGCACCGTGCGCACCTACATTGGAAAGGGCCTGCTGGCCCCAGTCCGCCTTGTGCGCGGCGGCCGGGATCGCACTTAGGGATTACCGTCCGGACCGCACGATTGAATTGTTAGATAGGCAGATTTACGGTGAACGCGCGAAACCGTAAGGGGCCAAGGCAATGCGTCGTCTCAGTGTCCTTCTCACCGTGCTTCCGCTGCTCGCCGG
>Ga0102832_1001579_pt1 | contig 16698 bp, 16 predicted proteins | sample EBPBio282013_DNA_FD_88942 | JGI IMG/M metagenome (GOLD analysis project Ga0102832, IMG submission 88942) | Wastewater treatment Type I Accumulibacter community from EBPR Bioreactor in Madison, WI, USA - Reactor 2_5/28/2013_ DNA (Illumina Assembly) | ecosystem: Engineered > Bioreactor > EBPR >...
TCTTGCCATGGTCAACGTGACCAATCGTGCCGATGTTGCAGTGCGGCTTAGTGCGTTCGAACTTTTCCTTGGCCATCGTCTCTACCTTCGCGCCGGCGGCTGGTTGTTGGGGATAACTCTCGGGGAGCTGGAGCGGGTAGCGGGAATCGAACCCGCATCCTCAGCTTGGAAGGCTGCTGCACTACCATTGTGCTATACCCGCCCAATCACCCTTCGGGGGCTAGCGGGGTCGCGATCGGCTCCCGGTTTTCGGCTCTGGGACGCCCCCTATGCTTTTAAAGGGCGCTGCCTTCCGGAACTCATCGCGCGCATGGTGGGGGAAGTAGGACTCGAACCTACGAAGGCTTACGCCAGGGGATTTACAGTCCCCCCCCTTTGCCACTCGGGACATTCCCCCAAGCACGCGATGGAGTTCCGAAGCCGGCGGCCTTTATCCGGTTCGATGGCCAACGGCAAGCGCTGAACTTCGAACTGGAACAAAAGCTTCTTGGACCAGTGACGGACGATGCTAAGAGCAGCGCCGGCCGGCCGAGAAACCCTTGGGGCCCCAAATCGGAGCGCGTCTTATAGTGTCCTCTCATTCCGAACGCAACGACCGGAAGCGACCTTCTGCACAAGGACGCGATTTTCGTTCCAAGCCTCGGAAACAAAACGATTTTTCGAGAGGCCAAGGCGACGCTAAGGACTGGATTTGGGGGACTCACGCCGTCGAAGCCGCCCTTTCCAACCCCCGTCGCCCCGCTCCGAAGCGCCTGTTGGCGACGCCCGACCGGGCCAAGCGACTCGCGCCGCATCTGCAAAAACTGACCTGCCTGCAGGTGATGGAAGGCCAGGAGATCGCCAAGCAGCTCCCGCCCGGGGCGGTGCACCAGGGTCTCGCCCTGAAGATCGACGAGCCGGAGCCGTTGACGATCGCCGAACTGGGAACGCCAGCGAAGGGCTTTCTGGTCATGCTGGATCAGATCACCGACCCGCAGAACATCGGCGCCATCTTCCGCTCGGCGGCCGCGTTCGGGGCGAGAGGCGTGATCCTTCAGGATCGCCACGCCCCCGCCCTGAGCGGGGTCCTGGCCAAGACCGCCGTCGGGGCCGTGGACAAGGCGCCCTATGCGCGCGTCGTGAATTTGTCCCGCGCTCTTGAGGAACTCGCCGACATGGGATGGCGAGCCGTCGCCCTGGCTGGCGAAGCTGAAGAAAGCCTCGAGGCGGTTCTCGACGCCCAGCCCACCGTCCTCGTTTTGGGGTCGGAAGGTGAAGGGGTGCGCCGCCTGGTCGCCGAGCATTGCGACGCCTTGGGAAAAATCCCTATGCCGGGCGGATTTGAAAGCCTGAATGTATCAGCCGCTGCGGCGATCGCCTTGTATGAAGCTTCGAAAGTTCGCGCGGCGGACGAAATCGTTTCGTGAATCTCCCTTAACCGTTTTGATTTCGTCGCAAGCTCGTGCTCTTCTCGCGAACAGTGGTCCGCGAGCGCTGCTCCGCGGAGGAATCTGACATGGGATCGGGGGACCCGATGTTTGGACGTAAGTTACGCTTGGTCGCTTTGGCGACGTCGGCGGTTGGTGTTCTGGCGCTCGTGGGATGTAGCGCTGGCGAACCCGCCGCTTCGGCGCCGCCGCCGAGCGATCATCAAAGCGCATCGTCGACGCCGGAACTGATGGGCGCGCCGCCGCCGCCCAGCGCGACCGAGGCGCCGGATGGGTTGCTGGGGGGGCCGACCGCGTCGGCTTCTAGCCAAGCTCAGGCCCAGGCCAAGGCGGATGCTGTTCGCCCGCTGCCCGCGCCGACGCACAATTCCCGCCTGCGGACCTGGCGCCGCCCCGATGGCACGTTGGTTACCGCCATGCGGCCGATCCCCAATCCGAAGCACCATGCCGCGCCGGTGCGGCCGCACCGCGTTCACGCCACCGTGCAGACCCAGGCCCCTGTCGCGCCGTCGTCGAAGCCTGTCGCCAAGCCGGCTGTGGTCGCAGCTGTCAAGCCGGTGACGCCGAAGACGGTTGCGCCCGCTCCGGCGCCGGTGAAGGCCGTTCAACCTGCGCAGCCCGCCGCGCCGCTGGCCAAGCCGCCCGTCGTGGCCGCCGTCCCGCCGAAGGCGCCCACCGCCCCCGCCAAGCCGCCGACCAAGCTCGAGCAGCTTCAAGCGGCCGTCGCTCCCGCAGCCACCAACGGCGCGGTGCTGGCGACTGGTGAGAGCCTTGGCAAGGGTCAGCCCGGCCAGGTGACCCTGTCGCTGCCCGCGACCTTGGGCGACATGATCAAGAAGGAAGCCGCCAAGCTCGGCTTGGGCAAGGCGGCCAAGAAGACCAGCGCCTACGCCGAACTCGAAGGCGAAGGCTACGAGATCACGCCGAACGGTCGTCAAACCGCCGTGGTCAAACCGGGCGAGCCGACCACCTTCGCCTGGCAGGTCAAGCCAGGTCCGGACGCGAAGGGTCAGTTGAAGTCGGAGTTCGGCGTCGAGATGACCGGCGCGAAGGAGCCGCAAGGCTTCTCGCTCGGCGAGATCAGCAAGCGCGTCGCCGCCCTGCCCGCGCAGGCGAAGAAGGGCCTGGACAAGCTGGATCTCGGTGCGCTGAACGGCAAGGTCTCGCTGCCGGGCGTGGGTCCGACGTCGATCAAGACTGTGCTTGGCGCGGCGTTGGTGCTGCTGGCGTTGATCATTCTGGTCGCCGTGTCGCGAAGCGCCGCCGCCGCGCGCCGCAAAGCCGAGCGCCAGAGGAAATATCGCACGCTGACCGACTATGGCCGCAACGAGATGGAGTTCGACGCGCCGCCGGCCAGCACGCACGTGTCGCACGTCAACCCGTTCATGGCTGCCGCCGGCGGCGCGGCCGCAGGTGCGGTGGCGGCTTCGGCCCTGTCGCACCATGACGATCACCAGGATCATGCGCATGGCCACGAGACCCCGGCTCATTCGCACGACGATCACGGCCATGGGCACGACGCCCACAGCCATGACGATCACAACGGCCACGACCTGCACGCTGGCGCGCATCCCGAGCCTCACGCGCCGGCCGAACATGTCTCCTATGTGAACCCGATGGTGGCCGCGACGACCGCCAGCCATCACGACGATCATGGTGACGCGCACGACCACGGGCACGACAATCACCAAGGCCATGATGGTCATGCAGACCATGCCCAAGCGCACGATGATCATGCCCATGGCCACGACCATCACGACGCTCATGGGTCGCACCACAAGGAGCCTGAACTCGCCCACCACTAGGGCGAGCCTCGCCGAAACGATGGAGCTCCGGGTCCTAGGATCCGGAGCTCTTTTCTTTTGCCGGCGGACTGCTACGCCTTTTGCGCCTTGCATCGTTGGGCGCGTCACCGCATTGAGATGACATGTTCGACGCTCTGATCGCCCAGCTCGGCGCCTTCCAAGGCCCGCTGACCGCCCTCCTGCAAGTTCTGATGATCGACCTCGTTCTGGCGGGCGACAACGCCGTCGCCGTTGGCCTGGCCGCAGGGGGCCTGCCGGCCAAGGATCGCAAGAAGGTCATCCTCTACGGCCTGGGCGCGGCGGTCGTGCTGCGGATCACCTTCGCCCTGATCACGACCTGGCTGCTCGGCGTGGTCGGACTGCTTCTCGCCGGCGGCTTCCTGCTGCTGTGGGTCTGCTGGAAGATGTGGCGCGAGCTGCGCGAACAGGCCACGCACGACGAGGCCGACGCCATGGCCTCGATCGACAACGACCCCAACACCGAACCGCGCACCCGGCCGGCCAAGACCTTCAAAGCCGCCTTCCTGCAGGTGCTGATCGCCGACGTCTCGATGTCGCTGGACAACGTCCTTGCGGTGGCCGGCGCGGCCCGCGAGCATCCCGGCATTCTGGTGTTCGGCCTAATTCTGTCGATCATCCTGATGGGCGTGGCCGCGACGGCGATCGCCAACCTGCTGCACAAGCACCGCTGGATCGGCTTCGTCGGCTTGGCGATCGTGCTTTACGTGGCGCTGCACATGATCTGGCAGGGTCACCGCAGCGTCGTCATCGATCTCAACCAGACGGCGGCCTACAACGCCGCCGCGCCGGCCCCGCTCGACATCAAGCCGGACGAGATCGTCCAGCATAACAAGCACCGTTGACGAGAGGTCAGCGGCCCGGCAGCGGCGGCAGGTCGAGGCGGCGCAGCTCGGCCATCTGGGCGTACAGCTGAAGGATGCTAGCGTGGCGAACCGTGTCGCCGCGCTTCTCCACCGCTTCATGCAGGCTGATCAGCGCCAGGCGCAGCGCAGCGTTCACCCGGTCCAGGCCGCCGATCGTCAGCTCGACGGGGTCGGCCGGCCAGCCGCCTTGCAGACCGTAATCCAAGGCGGCCTCGGCGAGGATTTCGCGGATGGCGGCGTTCTCGGTCACCCGCGCCGCCGCGCCGCGTTCGGCCTCCTGGGCGGCGAGCAGCGATAACAGCGCCACCACCCCAACCTTGCCAGCCATGAACTCGCCCTGCTGTTCTGGCGGCCCCGGTTCGGCCATGCACAAGAAGTTGCCGACCAGGATATCGGACACGCTCGGCGTCATGACAGCCCCTCCATGCGCATCAGCGCCTCGGCCAGGATCTGGTCGTGGCGTCGCGCGGTGTACCAACCCGAGATCGCCAGGACCGGGTCCTTGAACCCGCCGTCGCGATACTCCTTCGCGGCAGACGTCCAGATGGCCTGCCCCTTCACGGCGTTGAACAGCGACCACCAGGCCAGCGCCGTCTCATCCACCTGAAGTCCACTGGCCTCGCGCCAGAGGGCCAGGGCCTCTTCGCGCGGCAGCATGCCGCCGACCTTGTCAGCCTCGAAATGACCCCACAGCGGATCCATCGCCCAGCCCAGATCCTCCAGCGGGTCCCCCAGATGGACCATTTCCCAGTCGAGGATCGCCAGGATCTTGCCCGCGCCGTCATGTAGGAAGTTGCCGGTACGATAGTCGCCATGGACCACGCGTACCGCCTGGGCCGGCGGTGGCGGCCGGCGTCGCAGGGCGCGGATCGCCGCCCAGACGATCGGTTGGGGATGCTGCTGGTCGTCTTCGATCACCTTGGTCCAGTGCTCGAGCGCGATCCGCCAACAGTCGTCAGGCTCGGGCCGCTCGGCCTTCTTGGCGAGCGGCAGATTGGTCGGATCCGCGCCGGCGATGGTCCCCAGGATCCGGAAGAACTGTTCGCCGATCGCTCGCGCATGGTCGCCGTAAGGCAGCACAGTGAAGGGAGACGCGGCAGCGCCTCCATCCACCCGCTCCATGATGAAGAAAGGCCGCTCGAGTTCCGCGCCCCCGGGCTCCATCGCCACCGGGCGTGGGACCGGGAGAGCGCCGTGAAAGGACTCGAACGCCAGATACTCAAGATTGCGGTCGGTTTCGATCAGGCTGCCCGGCGGGTCGCGGCGCAGGATGAGCGGGCGCGTTTCACCGTCGGCCCTGGCGTTGAAGCGATAGGTCTCACGGCTGGCGCCGCCGGGAATGCGCGAGAGGTCCGACACCGCCACGGGCGTCGACCAGATGCGCGATAGATACGCCTCCAGGCGCTCGGTCAGGCTCATGGCGCCAGATCCAGGATCGAGGCGAACCCCGAAGGCGCATGCGGGCCGATGGCGAGCTGCTCGAAGACGCCACGACCGACCCGAGACCTCCCCTGGCCGTCGACATAGGTCACACGGCTGAGCGCCTGAACGTGGAGGTGATGCGGCAGGCGACGATCGACGTCCGCCAGCACGAAGTCTTCGCGCTCGACCTTCAGTTCGCCCTGATTTTGGCCATGGCCCCAGACCGGATGGGTGTAGCCCAGGCCCAGCATGAAGAACTCGGTCTGCGGCTCGATGGCCACCGAGCCGCCCTCACCCAGGTCAAGGGCCGCCGAAGCGGCGTGACGCGTGCCGCTCTTCCAGCGGATGGCGCAGGAGGACTCGGCGAAGCCGCCAAACGTGTCCTCGCGGCCGCCGTCCTCCAGCCACACCGCACGCCGGTTCCAGGGGCGGCCCAGGTCGTCGTCATTGGTGTGGAAGAAGAAGCTGCCGTCGGCGAAATTGCAGGGACTCCACAGCCAGAAGAACTGCGGCGGAACGGGCGGAACGGGCTCCTGTGGATCGCGCGCGCCCACGGGCCTCACGCCCCAAGATCGGTCACGCGTGCCGACGAAGCCGTCGACGGCGGTGCGGACACCGTCCACCTCGACCCAGCCGCTGTAGCGGCCGTTCTGGGTCAGGCGCGTGTAGTCCATGAAGGCGCGGGGGCCGTTGCGGCGGATGAACCGAGGCTCCTCGATCGGGAAGGCTCGCCCCTCGAAGACGATCTCGGCGGCGACGCCCTGCTCGGGAGCCTGCACGACCAGTTTCAGCCGTTGCAGCGGCTGCAGCACCTCGATCGCGATCGGGCCGACCCTCAGGTCCATCCGCTCCATGCCCAGCCAGCGGCTGGCGTGAAGGTTCACCTGCTTGCCCTCCTTCATCACGCAGAACGAGGCGTCGGCGATGTTCAGGTGCGGATAGACGCCGAACGCGGCCGCGAAGAACAGGTCGGCCCCATCCCCCTCGGGCGCGTAGCCGTTGAAGAAGTAGCGATCATAGAAGTTCCGATCCGTCCCGGCATAGGCCACGGGCTCCGGCGTCTGATGGATCGGATAGTCGTCGCCCCAGGTGAGCGCCATGCCGTTCCTCCCCTGTTCGCGCCGACGCTCTGATGGGCCGGCTTTACGTCCAGGTGATCGACGTTAAGGTCGCGCAAGACGATTGCAACGGTGACGGAGCGTAAATCCGATGGAAGGCTGGACTCCTCGGACCTGGATCGGCCTAGCGGCCGCAAACGGCCTGCTGGCGGTGGCGTTCGGCGCCTTCGCCGCGCACGGGATCGACGGCTGGAAAGCCGTCGAGTGGCTGAAGACCGGCGCGCAGTATCAGATGATCCACGCCCTAGCCGTTTTCGCCGCATTCACGCTTCATCGCGCGGGGGCCAAGAGCATGGGGATCGTGACCGCGCTGTTCTTCGTCGGCGTTCTTCTGTTTTCGGGATCGCTCTACGCCATGGCCTTGGGCGCGCCCCGCACCCTGGGCATGATCACGCCGCTGGGCGGACTGTCGTTCATGGCGGGCTGGGCGCTGATGGCCTGGCGAGGCTTTGGCCTTCGTCAGGCCTGAAGCTTCTTGGCGCCCGGCAAGGCCAGCAAAAAGATCGCCAGCGCCGACCCGACCAGACAGGCGAACATCACGCCGGCTACTGGGCGGGGCGTTCCGTCATGCAGCGCCGCGCCCGCCCAAGAGGCCAGCGCCCCCGCGCCGAACGAGGCCGATCCCATCAGCGCCGAGATCGAGCCTGCGCGCCGGGGATCCACGCTCAACGCGCCGGCCATGGTGTTGCCGCCCATCAAGCCGTAGATCGACAGGGCGGCGAACAGCAGCGGCAGCACGGTCCACTGGCCGCCCCAGCCGGTCCAGGCCGCCAGGGTGAGCAAGAGCGCCGCGACGATGGAGGCGATGCTCGCCCGCGCCAGCACCTGATCAGGTGTCGCCCGCCGCAGCAGCCAGCGATTGACCTGGCTGGCGCCGATGATCCCCACGGCGTTGAAGGCGAAGACCAGGTTGAACACCAGGGGGCTGTGGCCATAGGTCCCCATCACTAGGTCCGGCGCGCCCGAGATGTAGGTGAACAACACCGCCCCGTTCAGCGCGCCCGCCAAGGCGTAGCCCATCAGCCGGCGCATCCCGAACAGGGCGACATAGGCCTTGAGCGGGTTTTCACTGCGGGCCTGCGCCTCGGTCGCCGCCGAGCGCGACTCAGACAGGCTCAGGACAACCCACGTCGCGATCAGCGCGCCGAACACCGCCAGGGTCCAGAACACGCCGCGCCAGCCTGCGATAAACTGGACGACGCCGCCCAGTTGCGGCGCCAGCACGGGGGCTAGCCCCATGATCAGGGTCATCAGCGACAGGACGCGGGCGGTGTCGGTGTGGCTGAAGCGGTCGCGCACCACCGCGCGGGCGATTACCGGGCCCGCGCAACCGCCCAGCGCCTGAGCGAAGCGCGCCGCGATCAGGGTCTCGATGTTGGGCGCGAGCGCGCAAACGATCGAGGCGACGATGAACAGGCCAATCCCGATCAGCAAAGGCGGTCGACGGCCGAAGCGATCCGAGGCGGGCCCGTAGAACACTTGGCCAATGGCCATGCCAGCGAAGAAGGCTGCCAGCGTCGCCTGGGTCTGGTCGGGCGCCGCGCTCAAGGTGCGTCCGATCGACGGAAGGCTCGACAGATACATGTCGATCGACATCGGTGCGAAGGCCGTCAGCGCGCCGAGAAGCAGAACAAGGCGCCACGGAACGTGGGCGGGCGGCGGGCTGGCTTCGGTCATGCAGGCCTTTTACCCCCCTTCGCCCCTACGGAAACCGGAAATGACGCTTGCCGGGCTGGCGCGGGCGCAGCAGCTTATCGCCAATCACATAACAATTGCGGGAGATCGAGCGCTCATGACGGACACCCTTGCGAAGACCCCCGCTCTCCCCGCGCCGCAGTTCGCCGAAGTGAACGGCATCCGCATGGCCTACTACGAGGCCGGCCCACGCCAGGGGGTTCCTATTGTCTTCTGTCACGGCTTCCCGGAGCTGGCGTTCTCGTGGCGACACCAGATCGCTGCGCTCGCTGCGGCGGGCCGCTGGGTCATCGCGCCCGACCAGCGCGGCTATGGCCTGACGCCAGGTCCCGAGGCGGTCGAAGCCTATGACATGGAGCACCTGACCGGCGACCTCGTCGGGCTTCTCGACCATCTGGGCGTCGAGAAAGCGATCTTCGTGGGTCACGACTGGGGCGGCATCGTCGTGTGGCAACTGCCGCTGATGCATCCCAGCCGCGTCGCCGGGATCATCGGGCTGAACACGCCGTTCTTTCCGCGCCTGCCCCTGGATCCCATCCAGATGTACCGGAACGCCTATGGCGACGACATGTACATCGTCCATTTCCAGAAGCCGGGCGTCGCCGATGCGGAATTGGGCGCAGATGTCGAGAAGACCATCCGCTACTTCATGCGCAAGCCGAAGGGTACGCAGGAAGACTTCCTGGCCCAGCCGGCCGAGCGCCGGAGCCTGGCGCTGCAGACCGCTCTCGCCCACTACGAGCCATCGACCGACGACAATCAGTTCCTGAAGCCCGACGAGCTGGCCTTCTTTGTTGAGGCCTTCCAGCGCAGCGGCTTCACCGGCGGCATCAACTGGTACCGCAACTTCACGCGCAACTGGGAGCGCTCGGAACATCTGCCGCGTCGGGTGGACGGCGTCCCCTGCCTGATGATCATGGCGGAGCTGGACGTCGTGCTGCCACCGTCCATGGCCGACCGGATGGGCGACCAGATCAGCGACCTCGAGAAGGTGCTGATCGAGGGCAGCGGACACTGGACCCAGCAGGAGAAACCCGCCGAGGTGAACGCCGCGATTCTGGACTGGCTGGACCGCCGGTTCCCGCTCTAGATCAGTTGCGCGCCGCGATCATCGCCTGGGCGCGGCGTCGCATGGCGGCCGCCAGTTGCAGCATGGCCAGGGCCGAGGTCTCGTCGCGCTCGGCCGCACGCATGGCGTAGACGTTGGCCATCGCGAACAGGGCCTCGGCCCGGTCGACGCCCTCAGCACCGAACATCTCGCCGATCTGGCGGTCCAGCTCGGCCAGTTGCGCTGGCTTGAGCATCGCCAGCAATTCGTCGTCGGAGAAATCTTCGGGCGGAGTCTGAGTCATGGGCGCACCATACAGAAGGCCGTGAAAGGCATGAACCCGGCGCGATCCGCCGTTCACAAGCCAACGCGGAACGCGCTAGACTCCGGCCATGGATCGTTACGCCTCCGCCGCCGCCATGAGTTCCGTCGGTCGCCGCGGCCTCTATCGTGAGGTCGAGCCGTTTTCGTTCGGCTGGATGCCTACCGGCGGTCCGCACGAGATCTACTACGAGGAATGCGGCAACCCGCGCGGCAAGCCGTGCGTCATCCTGCACGGCGGCCCCGGCGGCGCGGTCAACCCGACGATGCGGCGCTTCTTCGACCCGGCCAAGTGGCGGATGGCGCTGTTCGACCAACGCGGCTGCGGTCGGTCGCGTCCAAACGCCAGCCTGGAAGACAACACCACCTGGAGCCTGATCGACGATATCGAGCGTCTGCGCGAGCATCTCGGCGTCCAGTCATGGACCGTGTTTGGCGGATCTTGGGGCTCGACCCTGGCCCTCGCCTACGCGATCAAGCATCCTGACCGCGTGGACAGCCTGGTGCTACGCGGCATCTTCCTGCTGACCCAGAGGGAGCTGCGCTGGTTCTACCAAGACGGCGCCTCAATGCTGTTCCCTGACGCCTGGGAGCGGTTCCTGGCCCCGATCCCCGAGGAGGAGCGCGGCGACCTGATGGCCGCCTATCACCGCCGCCTCGTCGCGCCCGACCGCCGCGTGCAACTCGAAGCCGCCGCTGCCTGGAGCCAGTGGGAGGGCGACACCATCTCGCTGCGCGGACCCGAGGCGCGTCCCGCCAAGTTCAACGAGGAAGACTTCGCAATCGCCTTTGCGCGGATCGAGAGTCACTTCTTCACCAACAAGGGCTTTTTCGACGAGGACGACTGGATCCTGAAGAATATCGACCGCATCCGGGGCATCCCAGGCTGGATCGTTCAGGGGCGATTTGACGTCGTCACGCCCCTGGACAGCGCCTGGCGGCTGCACAAGGCCTGGCCCGAAGCGCGGTTCGACATCGTCTGGGACGCCGGTCACGCCTCGACGGAGCCCGGCGTCATCGACGGCTTGGTGCGAGCCACCGATTCCGCGCTCGTCCGTTAGAGCGTGACCGTTCGACCCTCGCGGGCGGCACGGTAGATCGCTTCGATCACCCGAAGATCCTTGAGGCCCTCCTCGCCTCCGACCAGCGGTTCGCGGCCGGTCAGAATGCACTCGGACAGATGATCCAGCTGGGCCGAGAACTGGTTCTTGGGCTGCGGCGTCGGCTCGCGCGGCGCGGGCGGCCCGCCCAGCTGCGCCCGCATGGCCTGACCCTGGTAGCTGGTCGCCGGGTCGATCTCGACCCAGCCCTTGGAGCCGCTGACCCGATAGCGGTTGCAGTTGACGCTGTAGGCCGACACGCCGTTGGCCGTCGCGCCCGATGGGAAGAGGAGCTGGAAGTTGATGATGTCCTCGACCTCCCGGAAGCGCGGGTCGGACCGATCGGTGGACTCCATGGCGTTGACCGCCACGGGCTCCTCACCCGTCAGATAACGGGCGGCGTTCAGGCTGTAGATACCGATGTCCATCAGGCTGCCGCCGCCAGCCAGCGCCCTGTTCAGACGCCACTGCTTCGGGTCGCCGATCGTGAAGCCGTGATCGGCGACGACGGTGCGCACCGGTCCCAGCGCACCGTCCCGCACCAGCTTGATGGCCTCGATGTTGTGGGCCTGGAAGCGGCTGCGATAGCCGATCATCAGCTTTCGACCCGCCTTCCGACAGGCGGCGATCATCGCCTCGCAGTCGGCGACCGTGTTGGCCATCGGCTTCTCGCACATCACGTGCTTGCCCGCCCTCGCAGCGCGCTCGGTGAAGCTCCGGTGCAGGCTATTGGGCGTGATCACATAGACGATGTCGACGTCGGGATTGTCGATGATCCGATCGAAGGTCTCGTAGCTGTAGCGATGGGTCTCGGGGATCCCGTACTGGTCGCCGTAGGTCTTCAGCTTCTCGGGCGTACCGCTGACCAAGGCCGCCAGGCGCGAGTGCTCGCACTCGGCGAAGCGCGGCATAATGATCCGCGTAGCGTAGTAGCCCAACCCCAGGATTGCGTAGCCCAGCTTGCGTCGGGGTTCGGCGGCGAAGACGCTCAACGGCAACCCGGCCATCCCGGTCGCAAAGCCCGCGCCCAAGAGCGTCCGTTTGCTGATCGCGTCCATGCCTAGACTCCCAGTCCCTGGGTTTTGGTGCGCACGCGCGCGACGATGTGGTTGGAGGTGATGAACAGCGTCCGGCCGTCCTCCCCGAACACACAGTTGGCGGCCGGGAAGCCGGTCTCGATCACGCCCAGCAGCTTGGCGTCAGACGTCAGGACCATGATCCCGCCAGGGCCACTGGCGAATAGCCGGCCCTGCGCGTCGATCTTCATCCCGTCCGGCAGGCCGGGGCCGCCCGCCTTGAGCAGGTCCGAGGCGTCGAAGAAAACGCGGGAAGCGGTTGGGAGCCCGTCGTCGGCCAGGTCATAGGCCATAATCACCGGGCGCTTCGGATCAGAGACAGCGACGTACAGCCGGCGCCCGTCCGGCGACAGAGCCACGCCGTTGGGGAAGCTCAGCGAACCATCGACCAACGCGACCTCGCCGTTCGGCCGCAGCAGGTAGACGCCATTGAAGGCCTGCTCCTTGGCCGGCGAGGCGTCCATGCCTTCGAGGCCATAGGGCGGATCGGTGAAGTAGAGCGAGCCCTTCAGCGGTCCGTGACGAACCTCGACCAGATCGTTGGGACTATTGAATTTCTTGCCGTTGAAGGTGGTGGCCAACAGCGTCTTCTTGCGGGTCGCAAGGTCGATCCGCGCCACCGCGCGGTTGCCGCAGTCGCAGACCAGCAGCTCTCCCGCCGTGCTGATGATCGCGCCGTTGACGCCGGCCTCGCGGAAGATCTTGGTGGGCGGGCCGTCATAGCCCGACGGTCGCAGGAAGTCGGTCTTGCCGGTCTTGGCGTCCCAACGGTGCATCACATTGCCGGGCACGTCGGAGAACAAGAGATAGCCGCCGCTGGCGACCCAGGCCGGGCCCTCCGCCCAGGTTATCCCGTCAGTCAGTTGCTCGATCGGCGCGGTCGCGTCGAGAACCGCCTCCAGTTCAGGCGAGAGACGGCGGATCTGGCCGATCCTCGGATAGGGCGCCGCTTCTGCCTTAGCCGCCGCCGAATGCGCCCCTGCGAACAGGGCGACACCCGCACCCAGCATGGCGCGTCGAGTGGTCATGGCGGCCTCCGCTTGTCATTGTTTGCGGATTAGAGACCATGACAGCGATGTCACCGCAACCAGCGATCGACTAAAGTCGCACGCGTGGCACCGCGTCGAGCCAGCGGGCGTAGGCGGCTTCCCGCGCATGCTCGGCCAAGGTGGGCGCCAGGGTTTCGGCGGCGGGACTGGCCTCGGCCGCCTCCTCGATGGATCCGTAGAGCCCCGCACCCACGCCCGCGAAGAACGCCGCGCCCAGGGCGGTCGTTTCCTGATAGCTGGCCCGCCGCACCGAAAGCCCGGTCAGATCGGCGAGCCGTTGTGAGAACCAGGCGCTTTTCGACATGCCGCCGTCGATGCGCAGCTGCGCGGCCTCGCCAAAGGCCGAAGGGGCGTCGGCGCGCATGGCTTCGATCAGGTCCCGGCTCTGCAGCGCACAAGCGTCAAAGGTCGCCGCAGCGATCTCAGGCAATCCCGCGTCGCGGGTCAGGCCAAAGATCCCGCCCCGCGCCTCGGCGTCCCACCAGGGCGCGCCAAGACCCGTGAACGCTGGAACCACCACCACGGCGTGATCGGGTTTGGCCGCCCGCGCCAGGGCCTCGGCGGCGCGGGGACCGCCGGTGATCCCCAGCCCCTCGCCCAGCCACTGGATCGCCGCGCCCGCGACAAAGATCGATCCCTCCAGCGCGTAGGTGGTCTTGCCGCCGACTCTCGCCGCGACGGTAGTCAACAGGCGGGCGCGAGACACCGGTCGCTCAGCGCCGGTGTTGATCAGCATGAAGCAGCCGGTGCCATAGGTGGCCTTCATCTGGCCGGGGGCGACGCACCCCTGCCCCATCAGCGCGGCCTGCTGATCGCCCGCCACGCCCCGGATTGGAACCGCTCGCCCGAGGATGTCGGTCCGCGTCGCGCCATAGTCGTCGACGCAATCCAGCACCTTAGGCAGCATCGCCGAGGGCACATTGAACAACGCCGCCATCTCAGGCGACCAAGTTTGCGCGCCGATATCGAACAGCAAGGTTCGCGAGGCGTTGGTGGCGTCGGTTGCGTGGACCGCGCCGCCGGTCAGCCGCCAGATCACCCAGCAATCCATGGTCCCGCAAAGCAACTCACCGGCCTCGGCGCGAGCGCGGGCGCCCGGAACCTTGTCGAGGATCCAGGCGATCTTGGTCGCTGAAAAATAGGGGTCCAGCAGCAGGCCCGTCACCTCGGTGACCCTCGGCTCATGGCCGCCGGCCTTCAGGCGCGCGCAGACATCCGCCGTGCGGCGATCCTGCCAGACAATGGCCGGATGGATGGGCCGACCCGTCGCGCGGTCCCAAACGACGACGGTTTCGCGCTGGTTGGTGATCCCCATGGCGGCGATGTCCGCCGACCGACCCGACGCCTCACTCACCTCGCGCAGCACGGCGACTGCGGCGGCGTAGATCTCCTCGGCGTCGTGCTCGACCCAGCCGTCGGCCGGATAGCTCTGGCGCAAGGGCCTCGACGCCTCGCCGAGCGATACGCCAGCGCGGTCGAACAGGATGGCGCGCGTGCTGGTGGTGCCCTGGTCCAAAGCCAGGATCAGTTCTTGCGCCATTGACGGGTCCTCCACTCAAGCTCGCGACGTCTCGACGCGTGTCATCGCGTCGGCGTCTTTGGTCTGTTTAAGCATGTTTTCATTTGAGGGCCGCAAGGTCATCCTTGTCGAACCTTCCGGATTCGTTGAGGGCGGGGCCATTCAGACCGTCGAGATCGCTTCGCTGATGACGCTGGCGCGTAGCCGCGATCCCAACGATCGCGAGCGCCTGCTCAGTGGCATCATCGATCTTTGCGAGGCGGGACGAGCCCGAGGCGAGCCGACCCATCCTGATATCCAGGCGCTGCTGAACTCCATTTTCATGACCCTGGTGGTCGAGGCCGAGCGCGATATCCGGCGACGCCTCTCCGAGCGCTTGGCCGACGCCGAATGGGCGCCCCCCGCCTTGGTCAACATCATGGCCTTGGACGAGATCGAGATCGCCCGGCCGATCATCGCGCGCAGCCCCGTATTGCAGGATCACGACCTGATCCGGCTTCTCGTGCAGGCCACTCTGGAGCACCAGATCGAGATTGCTCGCCGCCCGCACCTCAAGGCGCCGGTGGTCGAGGCGATCATCGGGCAGGATGAACCCGCCGTCCTGACGGCTCTGGCCTCAAACGACAGCGCGGAGGTGTCGCCCGACGCGATGCGGCGTCTGGTGGACCGGTCGCGGGACGTAGTGGCGCTGCGCTCGCCGTTGGCCCGCCATCCCAAGCTGTCCAGCGACCTGGCCGAGCAACTCTACCTCCTTGTGGGCCGAGCCCTCAGGGACGCCCTCTCGGCGCGCTTCCATCTGGACGCCGCGCAGATGCAAGCCGCCGTCAACGACGCGCTGCAGGCGGCGCACAAGGGCGACGGCGATGCTCCGGCCGATCCCACCGAGCTCGACGAGGCTCGCGAGGACATGGAGCGGTCCCTGATCGAGAAGCTCGATTCGGCCGGACAGCTCAGACCGGGCTACCTGTTGCGCGTTCTTCGCGAGGGGCGCCTACCCCTGTTCGTCATGGCCCTGGCGCGCCTAGGGAAGTTCGAGCCGAGCCAGATCCGCCGCGCGATCGACTCGAGCCGCCCCGAACTGCTGGCCCTGGCCTGCTCGGCGGTCAGCATCGATCGCAGTGTCTTTCCGACAATCCTCGAGCATGTCCGCCAGTTGAACGGCGGCCGACCGGGCGGCGGCGATGAAGGCGTTCGTCGCGCGGCCAACGCCTTTGGCCCGTTCACACCCGACATCGCGGGCATGGCTTTCCGGCAGGCTGTCGGACAGGTTTGACAGAGCCGCGGTTTGACAAGGCTGCGGCCTTCCCGCCTCTTGGCCGCATGTATCAGCCGCAACCGTTCGTGACTCGTCTGGCTTTCAAGTCCAGCGACCGCCCCGAGGCTCAAGAGGCTCGTGAGCGTCTTGCGGCGCGTTATGGCGACGTGGGGGCTGAGAACGCCCAGGTGATCGTCGCTCTCGGCGGCGACGGCTTCATGCTGGAGAGCCTTCATGAGGCGATCGCCAGCCAGACGCCGATCTACGGCATGAACCGTGGCTCGGTCGGCTTCCTGATGAACGAGTACAGCGAGGACGGCCTGCTGGAGCGGATTAACGCCGCCGAGCGGGCAGTGATCCATCCGCTGGCGATGGTCGCGATCGATGCGCGTCGCACCCAGCATCGGGCCTTGGCGATCAACGAGGTGTCGCTGCTGCGTCAGACCCGCCAGACCGCGAAATTGCGAATCTCGATCGACGGCAAGGTGCGGATGGGCGAACTGGTCTGCGACGGCGCCCTGCTGGCGACCCCGGCCGGGTCGACCGCCTACAACCTTTCAGCCCACGGTCCGATCATTCCGATCGACGGCCGCGTGCTTGCGCTCACGCCGATCAGCGCCTTCCGGCCCCGCCGCTGGCGCGGCGCCCTGCTCCCCCAGTCCGCGCGCGTGACCTTCGAGATCCTCGAAGCCGACAAGCGGCCCGTCAGCGCGGTGGCCGATAACTTCGAGGTGCGCGACGTGATGGAGGTTCACATCTCCGAGGATCGCGGCACCTCGCTGGCGATGCTGTTCGACGCGGGCAGGAGCCTTGAGGAGAGAGTTCTGGCCGAACAATTCTCGGCCTGATTTGAAAGATGAGACGTTGGGTCGCACGAAAACCCTGGTCTCATCTAATGTTAACTGTAGGGACGCGCAATAGTGAACGGCTCGACGCGAGATTCATGACGCCTTTCGACGCACATTAGCTGAGACGTTCG
>Ga0102832_1001581_pt1 | contig 16657 bp, 18 predicted proteins | sample EBPBio282013_DNA_FD_88942 | JGI IMG/M metagenome (GOLD analysis project Ga0102832, IMG submission 88942) | Wastewater treatment Type I Accumulibacter community from EBPR Bioreactor in Madison, WI, USA - Reactor 2_5/28/2013_ DNA (Illumina Assembly) | ecosystem: Engineered > Bioreactor > EBPR >...
CTACGCCAACGAGAAGGACGAGCGGCGCACCGTGAAGATCGTCGGCGTCGACGAGGTCGACCCCGGCCGCGGCCACGTCAGCTGGATCTCCCCGATCGCCCGCGCGCTGCTGCGCGCCCACGAGGGCGACGTCGTCCGCATGCGCACGCCCTCGGGCGAGGAGGAAATCGAGATCGTGACGGTGGCGTACGTCTGACACCCCGCACCCTGCCATGCCGCGGCGAGAGAGTCAATAACTGTAGTGCTTGTCGGGAGTTTCTTGGGTGCCGTGAAAGGTCCCTCGCTGCGCTCGGGATGACAGACCTTTTTTTTATCCCGAGCGCAGCGAGGGACCTTTCATCACTTCACGGGACCGCGCGCGTCCCGCGCGCTCGGACCGCTCACGGGCGCCGTTCCAACCGGGCCGTGAACCCGTAGCGATTGCTGCCGCTGATGCCGATCGCGACGAACGTCAGCGCCCCGTCGGGCAGCGCCTTCACGATGTACAGGGGCTTCGCCCGCGCCCCCGGCTTCCAGTAGAGGCGCTCACCGCTACCGTCCCGTTCGAACGCGAGAGGCTTCATGAGGTCGGCCGGGCCACCCCTGAGCTTCGACAGGTTGTACTGGGTGATCCGGAACCAGAGGACGTCCGGCTCGGCATCGACGGCATCCAGGACCACGTGCGTTCCGTCCTCCGCCTCCCCCTCCCATGTGCCCCAGAAGCGGCGGAAGGCGGGATCGGCCAACGGGGGCAGCGGCTTTTCAGACGCTCTCGCCGAAGCTGTCGCCGTGAGGACTCCAGCTGTGACCAGCAGTGCGCGTCGCGACATTCTCATGAGAGAAGGCCCTTCCATCGCCGTGCACACGGCCACGACCGTAGGCACCGCCGGGCGATGGGTCAATTGCATAACCCACCCGCATACTACTCATGGTTGCTGCGCGGCCGATTTCGAGCGGGCCGGAGGCCCGCGCTCCGGAATGGCTTCTTTAACCGTGCGCCTGCCGCCCCCGAGTCTTCGCCTCGCATGACTTCCGCGACCGTCCCCGTTCGCGCCGAGCGCCTGTGGGCGGCGCTGCTGGCGGCGACGCTGATGAACCTGCCGCTGGGCTCCGTCTACTCGTTCAGCGTGCTGCTGCCGCCGATCGAGCAGGATCTCGGGATCGGGCGCTCGGCGCTGTCGCCGGTGTTCGGGCTGGCGACCGTCGGTTTCACCATCGGCTCGGTCGGCGCGCTCGGCGGGCCACTTTCCTCCGGAGGGCGCGGCCCTTAGAGTCGCCCCGTTTCCGGAGAAGTCTGCCTTGATGATTGGCGCCCGCACCGTCCTGCTTTCGCTTCTGCTCGCCCTGTCTTCCACCGTCGTATCGGCACAACAGCCGCTCACGGTCGTCGCCGCGGTGTCCGCCGACCCCGGCCACCTGAACCCGGCGATCACTACCGGATCGCCGACGCACGCAGTCGCCGACTCGCTGTTCAACGGATTGCTGTCGCTCGACGCGAAGGGCGAACCGCAGCCCGATCTCGCGGTGCGCTGGTCGCTGTCGGAAGACGGATTGCGGGCCCGCTTCGAACTCGCGAAGGATGCGCGCTGGCACGACGGTCGGCCGGTCACCGCCGAAGACGTGAAGTTCACCTTCGAGTCGGTACTGTTGCGCCACCATGCTCGCACCCGTGCCAGTCTTGGCCCGGTGCTGGACGCCATCGACGCGGTCGATCCCGCGACCGTCGAGTTCCGCTTCAAGCGCCCGTACCCCGCGCTGCTGCAGCAACTCGACGTCACCGAGGCGCCAATCCTGCCGCGCCACGTCTACGGCAACGGCGATATCGAGCAGAACCCGGCCAATCTCAAGCCCGTCGGGTCGGGGCCGTTCCGCTTCGAGAGCTACGCCAAGGACGATCGCGTGGTGATGGCTCGCAACCCGGCCTACTTCAAGGCCGGGCTGCCGCGCATCGACCGGCTGGTGTTCCGCGTCATTCCGGACGGCACGACGCAGGCCCAGGCGCTGGCCGCCGGCGAGATCGACTTCGTCGGCCGCGTCGCGCCGTCCGAGATCGCCCGCCTGCAGCAATCAGGGCGCGCCACGCTGGAGGACGTGACCTTTGGCCCAGGCGGCGGCAACTGCATCATGACGCTGGGTTTCAACCTCGACCGGCCGGCCCTGCAGTCCCGCGAGGTTCGGCAGGCCTTCGCCGCAGCGCTCGATCGTCGGCAGTTCGTCGATCGCATCCTGCTGGGCCATGGTCGCGTCGCCGATGCGCCGATCTCGAGCGGTATTGGCTGGGCTCATGCCGCCGGCACGTTCCCGGCGTCGCTGTTCGACCCGGCGCGGGCCCGCGCGCTGCTCGACGCCGCCGGCCTCAAGCCCGACGGCGAGGGCGTGCGACTCAGCGTCGACCTCGTGCAGTTCGCGAGCTTCGGCCGCTACGCCGACCTTCTGCGCGAGCAGCTGGGCGCGGTCGGCATCCGCGTGCGGCCGCGCCTGGTCGATCCGGCGGCGATGGTCGACGCGGTGTTCCGCCAGCGCAATTTCGACCTCACCCTGGTGTCCTACTGCAACGGCAGCGATCCCGAGATCGGCGTGCGCCGGATGTACGTGTCGGGCAACATCGGCAACATCCCGTTCTCCAATGCCGCCGCCTATCGCAATCCCGAGGTCGACGCGCTGTTCGCCGGCGCCGGCAGCACCGTCGACCGCGATCGACGTGCCGCGGCCTACCGCGCGATCCAGGAGATCGTGGTCAGGGACCTGCCGTACCTGTGGCTGGTCGAGACCGACTTCACGGTGGCATGGCGCAGCGGTCTTGCCGGCTTCGCCGGCTGGAGCGGCCAGTTCGCCGAGCGTGCTGGACCGCGATGATGCTGGCGTGACCCGCTACGTCCTGCGCCGCCTGCTGCAGGTGCCGATCGGCCTGGTGGTCGTCGGCTCGCTGGCCTTCCTGTTGATCCACCTCGCGCCGGGCGGGCCGGTGACGGCGTTGAGTGGCGAGTTCGCCACCGCCGAGCTGCGGCAGGAGATCGAGGCGCGCTACGGCCTCGACCGCCCGCTCGGTGAGCGATACCTCACCTGGCTGGGCGCCGCCGCCCGCGGCGACCTCGGCCGGTCGTACCTCTACAAGGCGCCGGTCCTGCAGGTGATCGGCGAGCGACTGCCGGCCACACTGTCGCTGGTCCTTCCGGCCGCCGCGCTGTCGCTACTGATCGGCAGCGCGATCGGCCTCGGGTCAACGTCACCGCCCGGCGCACGCCGGCGCCTTCTCGGGCCGCTGCTGGCGCTGGTCGGTCACATGATGCCGACGTTCTGGGTGGCGCAGGGATTGGTGCTGCTGTTCGCGCTGACGCTCGGCTGGCTGCCGGTGCAGGGCCTCGACGACCCGCGCCTTGCGACACCGTCGCTGTTCGACCGCGTGCGCCATCTCGTGCTGCCGGTCGCCGCGCTCGCGATCCACCAGCTGGCGATGACGGCACTGACGCTGCGCGCCGCGCTCGGCGCCGAGGTCGGACGTCCCTACATGACGACCGCGCGGGCCAAGGGTCTCGCCTTCCCCCGGGCGCTGCGCCGGCATGCACTGGCAAACGCGATGCCGCCCGTACTGGCGGTGCTGGGCGGACGCATCGGCGCGGCGTTCGTGGGGGCCATCGCCGTGGAAACCGTGTTCGCGTTGCCCGGCCTCGGCCGGCTGGTGGTGTCCGCCGCCCTCAATCGCGACCATCCGCTGGTGCTGGGGATAGCACTGTGCGTCTGCGCCGTGGCAATGCTCGGCAATCTCGCGACCGACCTGGTGATGAACCGGCTCGAGCCGCGCATGGGGCTCGACCGGGACGAGGCCCATGCGGGCTGAGACAGGCGCTTCGCCGCGCGACCGGCGGCTGGCCGGCTGGCTGGGGCTCGGCCTGCTGCTCCCGCCGCTCGCCCTCGCGCTCGCTTCCCTGGCCCTGGGCAAGCCGACGATCGGCCCAATGCTGGCGCCGCCCAGCCTCGCCCATCCGCTCGGAACCGACGATCTCGGCGCCGACATGCTGGTGCTGCTGGCGCAGGGCGCGCAGGTGTCGTTCGTGATCGGGGGACTGGCCACCCTGCTCGCGCTGGCGCTCGGCGGCGCGCTGGGATTGTGCGCCGCGTTCGGTGGACGCCTCGCCGACGACGTCGTGATGCGGGCGGCCGAGATCACCGTCACCGTGCCGCCCCTCCTGCTGGCGGTGGTCCTGGTGTCGTTGCTCGGATCGGGTCCCCTCCTGACCGCGGCGGCGCTGGGCTTCGGCGCCTGGCCGACCGTCGGACGCGTCACGCGCGCGGCGGCGTTCGGCCTGCGCGGGCAGCCGCACCTGCTGTCGGCGCGCGCACTCGGCCTGTCGCTGCCGCGCATCGCGCTTCGCCACGTGCTACCGGCGATCTTGCCGATCGTTCTATCGCTGACGGGCGTGCTGTTCAGCGGCGCGGTGCTGGCCGAGGCAACCCTGTCGTTCGTCGGACTGACCGACCACGCCATGCCGGGCTGGGGTCACCTGATGGCCCATGCCGGCCCCTACCTGCGCGACGCCTGGTGGATGTGGCTGTTTCCCGGGATGCTGTTGATCATGGCGACCGCCGGCGTGGCGCTGCTGGCCGAAACGCCGTAGCGAATGAGCGACTCATGACCCCCGCGACCTCCGCCCTCCCCGTTCGCGCCGAGCGCCTGTGGGCGGCGCTGCTGGCGGCGACGCTGATGAACCTGCCGCTGGGCTCGGTCTATTCGTTCAGCGTGCTGCTGCGGCCGATCGAGCAGGATCTCGGGATCGGGCGCTCGGCGCTGTCGCTGGTGTTCGGGCTGGCGACCGTCGGCTTCACCATCGGCTCGGTCGGCGCGCCGCTGGTCTATCGCCTCGCCCCTGCCCCCGTCCTGCTGGTCGGCTGCGCGCTGGTCGCCGCCGCCGGGCTCGGCCTGGCGGCGACGGCGACCACGCTCGTGCCGCTGCTCGTCGGCTACGGCCTCGCCTTCGGCACCGGCGGCGGCGTCGCCTTCATCCTGCTGCAGCAGGGCGTGAACATGCTGGTGCGGACGCGGCAGGGGCTGGTGAACGGCTACGTCGTCAGCCTCTACCCGATGGGCGCCATGCTGGCGACGCCGGCCTTCCATGCCTGCAACGAGGCGTTCGGCTGGCGCGTCACGCTGCTGGGCCTCGCGAGCGTGTTGCTGGTGGCCGGGGCCGCGGCGGCGACGCTGTCATGGCTGAGCGGCGGCCGGCTCGCGCCGCCGGAGCCCGCCGCGGGCGCCGCGACCGACGCCGAACCCGCGAAGCCGCCGGTCTGGAGCCCGACCTTCTTCAAGCTGGCCGGCACGTTCTTCTTCGCCGCCGCGGCCGGGCTGATGGTGTTGAGCCAGGCGCGCGAGATCGTCGCGACCTACGGCGGCGCGCCGGTGCTGGCGGTCGCGGCGACCACCGGCCTGACCGGCGCGATCGCGCTGGCCCGCATCGGCGGCGGCTGGCTGACCGACCGCTTCGCAGTGCCGTTCGTCATGGGCGCGGCGCAGGCGCTGGCGCTGGGCGGCGGCCTCCTGCTGACGCTGTTCCCCGCGCCGGTCACGGCGGTCGCGGGGCTGGGCCTCGTCGGGCTGGGCTACGGCTTCGTGTCCGGCGCGACCGCGGGCGGCATCGCGCAGTACTGGCACCAGTCCGACTACGGCCGCGTCGCCGGCCGCACCTACATCGCCTGGTGCCTCGCCGCGATCAGCCTGCCGGTTCTGGCCGGCCACCTGTTCGACCTGACGAAGCAGTACGAGACGGCGGTGCTGATCGCCGCGGCGGCCAACGTGACGGGACTCGCGCTGGCGCTTACGCTGCCGCGCAAGGGGTGGCGGGACCGCTCCTGAGGGGGAGACCGACGATGTCGTTCCAGGCCTACATCGACAACATCCGCGACAAGACCGGCAAGACGCCCGACGACTTCCGCAAGCGCGCCGAGCAGAAGGGCTTCGTCGCCGGCGGCAAGATCAAGCCGGGCGTGAAGGCCGGCCAGATCGTCGACTGGCTGAAGGACGAGTACGACCTCGGCCGCGGCCACGCGATGGCGATCTACGCGCTGCTGAAGGGGATCAAGAAGTGACGCTGCATCGCTGCGACAACCAACTTCGACTACTCTGGCCAGATCGCTAAGGACGTGGCCTTCGTGCCGGGGGGGGGCGGAGGCACCCCTACCAAACGCAGGCAGGAAGCGATCTGCTGCTATCGCGCGATTAGGTAGCGCTGCACGTAGTCGCGCAGTTCCGTATGGGCCAGTCGCCGCGCATCGGCATTGGGCCCCCAAGTGACGCCCGTCGTTCGGCAACCTGCCATGGCCTTGCTTTCTGCCGCGGCATTCCACCGACCATCGGGGCCCGAAACGACAACACCGGTCTTTCGCTCCACCCAGGAGCCGTTGGCCTGTTGCTGGAAGACGCATTGAGACGTGTTCTGCGCACGTGGATCGCCACCTGCCTGGTCACCATCGTAGCCATGGGGAGCGTCCGGAAAGACTCGGACTTCGATGTCCGCGCCGGCTGCTCGCAGTGCCCCACCATAGACCTGGCAAGGCTCGAAGCCGACGTAAGTGTCGGCGCCACCGAGGAGCATCAACATGGGGGCCCCCGTCGTGAGCGGCCTGTACGGCTGCACGGCACAACTCGGGTAGAACGCCACGTGGAACGCATACTTCACGTGCTGCGGCACCCCGGCGGCCGCACGCTCGGCAAGAAGAGCCGCTGACAAGGCCGAGCCAGCCCCTTTCGAGAATCCCGCGATGCCGATCCGCGATGGATCGATTCTCGGGTGACTTGCCAAGACCTTCAGCACAGCAAGCGCATCGAGATTGAAGTCCTCCCGCGAGACCGCATTCTGGTCTTGCACGGTCGAGCTGACTCCACGCCCCTTGAAGGAGTCGATTACCACCGTCGCCACGCCTGTTCCGGCAAAGCGCTTCGCCATCGTGACGAGGCCCGAGTTGACGCCCGTGCTTCCGTGATGAAGCACCAACGCAGGCACCCTTCCTCCGCCAGAAGGCCAATAGATCGCCGCCGAAACCGGGACCGATCGACCCTTCTGAAGGCCCGACGCTGAAATGGTCTCTACATCTTGCGCAATTGCTGTCCGGATAATCGTGTTCGAGAAGGCCAGCAAAAGCGAAAGCACTCCGACAAAGTACTTCATCATGCGCGCCTTTCGAATGACCTAGACGTCGAAGAACACCGTCTCCTTCGGGCCGCCGATATGCACCGGCAGCAGCCACGTGCCGTCGGGCGTCTTCTTCGCGATCAACGTGGCGCGGCGGTCGGCCGGGACCAGCTTGAGGACCGGGTCATCGCCGAGCGCCGGGTCGCCGTCGAAGTAGAGGCGCGTGGCGAGGCGATTGAGGACGCCGCGGGCGAAGATCGAGAGCACGAGGTGCGGCGCCTGCTGGCCGCCGCCATTGGCGGCGGGGACGCGGCCGGGGCGGATGGTGCTGAAGCGGGCGATGCCGTTGGTGTCGGCAGAGGCGCGGCCGTAGCCCTCGAAGCCGGCGTCGAGGGGCAGGTTGCGGCGGTCGTCGGGGTGGTTGTAGCGGCCGTGGCTGTTGGCCTGCCAGACCTCGACCACGCCGTCGGGGATCACCGCGCCGTCGGCATCGTGCAGCTGGACGGCGACCTCGATGCGCTCGCCGGCGACGCCGTTGGGCGCGAGCTGGGCGTGGCAGGTGCTGACCAGGGTGCCCCAGTAGAACGGGCCGACGGTCTGGGACGGCGTGAGCTTGTGCGTCGTCATCGCCCTACTCCATCGGCGTGGCGTTGCGGCCACGCAGCACGATGTCGAAGCGGTAGCCCAGCGCCCACTCGGGCTCGGTCAGGCCGATCTCGAAGCTCGACTGCAGGCGCTCGCGCGCGCCGGCCGGCACGCTGTTGTAGATCGGGTCGAGCGCCAGCAGCGGGTCGCCCGGGAAGTACATCTGGGTGATCAGGCGCGTCGCGAAGGACGGGCCGAACAGCGAGAAGTGGATGTGCGCCGGCCGCCACGCGTTGTGGTGGTTCTTCCACGGGTAGGCGCCGGGCTTGATGGTGACGAAGCGGTAGCGGCCCTCGCCATCGGTGCGCACGCGGCCGCCGCCGAAGAAGTTGGGGTCGAGCGGCGCGTCGTGCTGGTCGCCGACGTGGTGGTAGCGGCCGGCGGCGTTGCACTGCCAGATCTCGACCATCGCGCCCGGCACCGGGCGGCCATCCTCGTCGAGCACGCGGCCCTGCACGGTGATGCGCTCGCCGAGCGGCTCGCCCATGCGCTGCTTCGTGAGGTCGGCCTCGGACGCGCCGAGCCGTTCGTCGGCCATCGTCGGACCGGTGATCTCCGACAGCGAGTGCGGCACGACGATCGGCGCCTGGCGTGGCGAGCGCGCGACGGTCGACTTGTACTCGGGCGACAGGTTGGCCGGATGCTGGCCCGCGGCCGCCCGACGGTACGTTTCCTCTTTCATGGGCGGCAGATTAGCGCGGTTCGCCCCCTCACCCAACCTCTCCCCCTGCGGGGGAGAGGAGCATGAGAGGTGAAGCGCTCAGCCTCTTCCTCCTCTCCCCCGCAGGGGGAGAGGCCGGGTGAGGGGCAGCGACCTCAGTTGGCGTTCTCGAGGTACGTCACCGTGTAGCGCTTGCCCGCCCGCTCGACGTCGAAGCGGACCTTCTGGCCGGGCGCGATGCCTTCCAGGGTGCCGCGGTCGTCGACCGCGAAGGTGCGGGTGCCGCCTTCCAGGAACAGCTGCGGGATCGGCTTGTACTCCAGCGTGATGCTGCCGGTCGTCTCGTCGATCGCGACGACGCGGCCGCGCGGCAGCGGCTGGCCCTCGGGCAGCGCGGTGCGCGCCGGTTCGGCTTGCACGGTGGATGCAACGGATTGGGGCGTCTTTTCGACGGCGAAGGCGGCGGCGCCGACCAGCAGCGAGGCCACCAGGGTGAGACACAGGGATACAGGGTTACGCATGATGATTTACTCCGGAGACGCCATGTGGGGAGGCGCGCCGGGATTTCCAGTGGTTTCCAAGGTAACCGAGTATACGGTCCCTCATGCCGGAGCGCGGACCTCCGGTCCGCCTCATGAGCGGGCCAGAGGCCCGCGCTCCGGAAGTCACGATGCTGCGCGCCCTCCTCCTCTTCTTCCTGCTCGCCGCCTGCATGCCCGCAGCGCCCGCACCGAACACCGGACCGGGCGGCAGCGTCGCCATCGTGTCCGACATCCACTTCGACCCGTTCGCGCCCGACGGCAGCGCGCGGCTGGCGACCATCGGGCAGGACACCAACGCCGCGCTGCTGGCTTCCAGCCTGGCCGCCGCCGCCCAGGCGGCGGCCGGCGCCGACCTCGTGCTGGTGCCGGGCGACTTCCTCGCGCACGACTTCGAAACCAAGGCCAAGGGCCATCCGCCGGGCGCGGCGGTGCGCACCACCCTGCAGGTCGCCGACGCGCTGGCCGCGGCGTTCGCCGGCAAGCCGGTGCTGGTGGCGCTGGGCAACGAGGACTCGGCCTGCGGCGACTACCGCGTCGAGCCGGACGGCCCGTACCTCGCGGCGACGCGCGACACGGTGCGGCGGCTGGCCGGCGCCGACCGCCTCGCGCCCGACTTCGACGCGACATGGACCGCGACCGGCTCCTACGCGGCCCGCCATCCCGCCGTGGCGAACGGCACCATCGTCGTTCTGAACGACGTGCTGTGGTCGCCGCTCTACCGCGACTGCGCCGGGGGCCGTGCCGACAGGGCCGCCGACGCGCTGCTGGCGTGGCTGCGCAGCGAGCTGGCGCGAAGTCGCGCGGCGGGCGGCGCGGTGTGGCTGGTGCATCACATCCCGTGGGGCATCGACGCCTATGCCTCCAACCATGCCAGGGGAGCGACCTGCGCGGCGCGCATCGTGCCGCTGCTGCGCGAGCCCTATGCCTCGGCGCTGTACGCGCTGCTGGCCGAGTACCGCGACACGATCCGCGCCAGCTTCTCGGGCCACACCCACTTCGACGACTACCGGCTGCTGTTCGACCGCGCCGGCGCGGTGGTCGGGCTGGACAAGATCACGCCGGCGATCAGCCCGATCTACGGCCAGAAGCCGGGCTTCCAGCTGTTCGCCTACGACCGCGCGAGCGGCCTGCCGAACGACTTCGAGACCTGGCACCTCGTGAACCCCGGCGCGCCGGCGGCGGCAGCCGAGTGGCGGCGCGAGTACCGCTTCAGCGAGGCCTACGGCCGGCCCTACGGCGCGGCGTCGGTGGCGGCGCTGTGGCGGTCGATGATGCAGGGCGGCCCGGCGCGCGACACCTATCGCCGGCTGTACCGGCTGGGCGACGGCGAACCGGCGGCGCACGAGCTGCCGGCGCACCTGTGCTCGGTGGGCGCGGTCGATGTCGAGGGATTCGCCCGGTGCTGGTGTCGGTAGCACGACGATTGCCCATGACCCCTCCGTCCGCTGCGCGGACACCTCCCCAACTTCGTTGGGGAGGAAAAGGCCCTTTGGGCTAAGCTGTCGTCAACCAATCGGAGGAGACAGGACGTGGCGCGTTTCAAGATCGTGACGACCGGACCGGGCAACACCGACCACTCGCTGGAGATGGAGGCGCTGGCGCCGCTCGGGGCGGAGATCGTCGAGATCGCCGGCGGCGAGGACGAGCTGGTCAAGGCGGTGGCCGATGCCGACGCGATCTACGCCAAGGGCCGGCCGCGCATCACCGCCCGGGTGATCGAGGCGGGCAAGAAGCTGAAGGTCGTGTCGCTGGGCTCGGTCGGCGTCGACACCGTCGACGTCGACGACGCGACGCGGCTCGGCATTCCCGTCACCAACTGTCCCGACACCTTCATCGAGGAAGTGGCCGACCACGCCATGACGCTGATCCTGGCGAGCTGGCGGCGGCTGGTCGTGCAGGACCGCATGGTGCGCAACGGCGAGTGGGCCAAGGGCCGGCCGCACCTCTACCAGTTCCCGCGCCTGATGGGACAGACGCTGGGCTTCATCTCGTTCGGCCACGTCGCCCGCGCGGTGGCGCGCCGCGCCGCGCCGTTCGGCTTCCAGATGCTGGCCTACGATCCCTACATCGAGGAGCTGGTGATGTCCGACTACGGCGTGCAGCCGGTCGGGCTCGACGAACTGCTCGAGCGCTCGGACATCGTGTCGATGCACGCGCCCGGCACCAAGGACGCGCATCACCTGATGCAGGAGCCGCACTTCCGCAAGATGAAGAAGACGTCGCTGTTCGTGAACACCGGCCGCGGCTCGACGGTCGACGAGCCGGCGATGATCAAGGCGCTGCAGGAAGGCTGGATCGCCGGCGCCGGCCTCGACGTTCTCGAGACCGAGCCGGTCGGCCACAACAACCCGCTGCTGGCGATGGACAACGTCATCCTGACGGCGCACGTGGCGTCGGCCTCGAGCCGCTTCGACCCGGCCCGCAAGCGCCGCGTCGGCGCCGAGATGGCGCTGGTGCTGGGCGGCAAGTGGCCGCGCGCCTGCGTCAACCCGATGGTGCTGGAGAAGACCAAGCTGCAGCGCTGGCAGCCGGTGTCGATGGAGCGCGGGCCGGGCAACTGACGGACCGAGGCCCTCACGCTGCCTCATGTTCCTCTCCCCCTTGGGGGAGAGGCTAGGTGAGGGGGCGACGCGTCCAGGTGTCGGCGTTGACGGCACCGGGCGGGATCTCGCCCTTCACCAGGGCCTCGACCTGGCGGACCGTGTCGAAGGCCTGGCTCTCGGACGCGGGCGGCGTCAGGCCGCCGATGTGCGGCGTGGCGATCACGTCGGGTCGTCCGGCCAGCGCCGGCGACGGCATCTGGTCCGGCGCGCGGCCGACATCCATCGCCGCGCCGGCCAGCCGGCCCTCGTCGAGGGCGCGGGCAAGGGCCGCCTCGTCGACCAGGTTGCCACGCGACATGTTGATGAAGAAGGCGTCCGGCTTCAGGCGGGCGAAGGCCGCCGCGTCGAACAGGTTCTCGGTCTCCTCGTTGGCGACGGCGAGGCAGATCACGTAGTCGGACTCGGCCAGCAGCTCGGGCAGCGACCGCTTGGCAAAGCGGCGATCGTCGAGCTGGGCGTAGGGATCGGCCACCAGCACCTTCATGCCGAGCGTAGACAGCACCGGCGCCAGCGCGCGGGCGATGCGGCCGTAGCCGACGATGCCGGCGGTGCTGCCCGCCAGCTGGCGGCCGACGCGGACTTCGGGCGGCCCTCCGGCCCGGTAGGTCGCGACCGCGCGCGACACCCCGCGCGAAAGGTCGACCATCAGCCCCAGCGTCAGCTCGACTACCGAGGGCACGAAGCCGGCCTCGGCCTGCGTCACCAGCACGCCGGCGCGCGAAGCCGCCGCGACGTCGATGGTGCGGATGTCGATGGCGCTGCGCAGCACGGCACGCAGGCCGGGGAGCGCGTCGAACACCGTGGCCGGTACGGCGGTGGCGCGGTCGGCGATGACGAGATCGACGGCGCGCGCGGCGGCGACCAGGCCGGCCGCGTCGAGCGGCGCATCGCCCTCGTGCAGCTTCACCTCGACCAGCCCCTGCAGGCGGGCCAGTGCTGCCGCGCCGTAATACTGGCGGCGCGCCTGCGGCACGTGGGTGAGCAATAGCTTCATTCCGGCCTCCGTCATCGACGCGCCAGTGTAGCGCCAAGGGGCATGAGGCAGGCGATAACCTGTGCTAAACGACAGGCCGATGCTGCCCGACCTGATCGAAATCGTGCCGCCGCCTCCGGGGGCGCGGCAGACCACCGTGGTGCTGCCCGGTTCGAAGAGCCTGACCAACCGCGCGCTGATCCTGGCCGCGCTGGCGCGCCGGCCGGTGACGCTGACCGGGGCGCTGTGGAGCGAGGACACGCAGGCGATGGCCGAATGCCTGCACCGGCTGGGCTTCGGCGTCACCGTGAGCCCGGACCCTGCCGAGCCCGCCAACCGCACCTTCGTGGTCGAAGGCGCGGGTGGACGCATCCCGAACGGCGGCACCGCTGCCCGGCCCCTGGAACTTTTCGTCGAGAATGCCGGCACGGCGGCGCGCTTCCTGCCGCCGATGCTGTGCCTCGGCGACGGCGTCTACCGGCTGAGCGGCATCCCGCGCATGCACGAGCGGCCGCAGGCGGCGCTGGTCCAGGCGCTGCGCGCGCTGGGCTACCGCGTCGACACGCCGAACGACCGGCTGCCGGCGGTGGTCCATGGCGGCGGGCCGCGGCCCGGCGCGGCCTGCACGGTGAGCGTCGAGGAAAGCTCGCAGTTCGCCTCGGCGCTGCTGCTCTGCGCCGACCTCGGCGGCTGGAAAGTCGAGGTCACCGGCGGCAACGAGGACGAGCTGCCCTACGTCGACATGACCCGCCGGCTGGTGAAGGACTTCCCGCGCGACGGCGGCACCTACGCGATCGAGGCCGACGCCTCGGGCGCCAGCTACTTCTGGGGCGCCGACTGGCTGCTGCGCCGGACAGGAAGCCGCGTCCATGTCGCGCCGGTGCCGCGCTCGGGGATGCAGGCCGACCAGAAGTTCCTCGACCTTGTCGCGACGCCCGACGACTGGCAGCCGGTGTTCTCGCGCCAGTCCGACCTCGCCGACAGCATCATGACGGCGATCGTGCTGGCGCCGTTCGCCCCGGCGCCGACGCGCTTCACCGAGCTGGGCCGGCTGCGCGTCCAGGAGTGCGAGCGGGTGGTGGCGCTGCGCACCGAGCTCGCCAAGTGCGGCGCGACGGTGGTGGAGAGCGGCGACACGCTGGCCGTGACGCCCGGTCCGCTGCACGGCGCGGAGATCGAGACCTACAACGACCACCGCGTGGCGATGTGCTTCGGCATGCTGGGGCTGGTCGTGCCCGGCATGGTGCTGCGCCACCCGGCCTGCGTGCGCAAGACGTTCCCCAACTTCTTCGCCAAGCTGGCGGAGGTCGGCGCGACGGTGCGCGATGCGAAGACGGGGAAGGCGCTGGCGGGCGACGACCTGCTGGCCTAGTGGGACCGCGCGCGTCTCGCGCGCCTCATGAGCGCGCGGGACGCGCGCGGTCCCATTTCACTTCCTCATCGGCGTCGCTTCGCCCAGGAACGACACGTGCGCCGCGACGATGCGCCAGCCGTCGGCGGTGCGCATCCAGGTGTGGCTCTGGCGGCCGATCCTGGTCTGGCCGTGGCGGCGGAACTCGCAGTTGGCGGTGCCGAAGTCGCGGCCGTAGGTGACGATCCAGGTCTTGAGCAGGTCGCGGTCGACCACGAAGCCGGGATCGCGGCCGGCGCGGAAGGCGGCGATCTGGTCGTGACCGTAGAGCTGCTCGCCGATGCCGTAGCGCAGCGTGTGCGGGCTCTTCCAGAACAGCGCATCGAGCGCCGCGACGTCGTTGGTGTTGAGCGCCTTCTCGTAGCTCATGAAGGCGGCGGTGACCTCGGCCACCACCTCGGGGATGTTGATCTCCATCTCTCTCCTTACGCGGGAAGCGCCGACGCGACGCCCGTCTTCTCGAGGTGGCGCGCGACACGCAACGCCGCGGCCTCGTTCCAGTGGTTGGCGATGAGCTGCACGCCGATCGGCAGCGCGCCCGGCTTCTGCAACGGCGCGACCACGACCGGCAGGCCGACGAACGAGATCGGCTGGGTGTAGATGCCGAGGTTGGCGCGCACCGGCAGCTCGACGCCGTCCAGCGTCATCATCACCTGGCCGAGCTTCGGCGCCGGGCACGGCGTGGCCGGCGCGAGGATGATGTCGACCTCGCCGAACAGCTTCTGCAGCGCGGCGCGGTACTGGCGGCGGAAGCGCTGCGCCTTGACGTACCACGAGCCCGGCAGCAGCGCGCCGGCCATGAAGCGCTCGCGCGTGTCGGGATCGAAGTCCTGCGGCCGCTCGCGCAGCCGCGGCAGGTGCAGCTGGCTGCCCTCGACCGCGGTGATGACGTAGGCCGCGGCCCGCGCCGCCGCCGCGTGGGGGATCGTCACGGTCTTGGTGGCGCCCAGCGCCTTCGCGACCGTCGCGACCGCCTCGAACGCCACCGCCTCGCCGCCGCGCGCGAAGTAGTCGCCGGCGATGGCAATGCGCAGGCCGTCGATGCCCTCGTTCAGCTCGGGCAGCGTCGGCACCGCCGGCCGGTCGGTGCACACGGGATCGTCGGGATCCCAGCCCTGCATGGCGTCGAACGACAGGGCGAGGTCCTCGACCGAGCGCGCGATCGGGCCGAGGTGGTCGAAGGCGTCGACGAACGGGAAGCTGCCGGCGCGGCTCAGCCGGCCGTAGGTCGGCTTCAGGCCGAACAGGCCGCACAGCGACGACGGCACGCGGATCGAGCCGTTGGTGTCGGAACCGAGCGCCAGCGGCACCTCGCCCGCCGCCACCGCGGCACCCGAGCCGCCCGAAGAGCCGCCGGACATGCGGGTCGGGTCGTGCGGGTTGCACGACGGGCCGTAGTGCGCGTTCTCGCCGGTGAAGTCGTAGGCGTACTCGCCCATGTTGAGGCCGCCGACCAGGATCGCGCCGGCCGCCTCGAGCTTGCGTACCAGCGCGCCGTCGCGCGGCGCCTTCGGCCCGTCGACGTTGATCTTCGACCCGGCGCGGGTCGGCAGGCCCTGGATGTCGAACAGGTTCTTGACCGCGAACGGCACGCCGACCAGCGGGCCGCGATGCAGGCCCTGGTCGATCTCCCTGGCCCGCTTCATGGCGCGCAGCGCGACCACGTCGGTGAAGGCGTTGACCGTGGGCTCGCTGGCGTCGATGCGCTTCAGCGTGGCGGCGATCACGTCGGCGGCCTTGGCCTTGCCGCTCATCACCGCGCGGGCGATGTCGCCGGCGGTCGCCTGCTTGGAAAGGGGATCAGTCATGGTCGCGCTCACGGCCGGAACACCGGCGCCGGCGACAGCTCGTCGTCGAGGTCGAGGTCGAGCAGCGGCTTCGCGATCGCCAGCGAGCGCTGGTAGTTCACGATCACCTTGTCGCGGTACTCGGCCGCGATCGGCAGGCCGATCGCCTTGGCCGCCTCGTCGACCAGCGTCGCGATATCGGGCTTTTCCTCGGCCATGTTGCTCTTTCCTCCCGTCGTGCCGCACCGGAACAGGCCAAAAGGCAAGGAACATGCCAAGGACCGCGCGAAACTGCCGCCTGATTTCAGCCCGCCGCGCCGCTACGATCAAGCGATGACCGCCTCCCTCGATCTCGGCCTCCACGCGCTGCGCGCCGCCTACCGCGCCGGCACCCTCGACGTCGGCCGCACGGTCGAGACGGTGCTGCAACGCATCGCCGCCGCGGGCGACGACAAGGTGTGGATCAGCCGCGTCGCCGACGCCGAGCTGCGCGCCGCGGCGCAGGCGCTCGACGCGCGGCGCGGCGAGATCGAGACGCTGCCGCTCTACGGCGTGCCGTTCGCGGTGAAGGACAATATCGACGTCGCCGGCCTGCCGACCACCGCGGCCTGCCCCGGCTATGCCTACACGCCCGACGCCTCGGCTGCCGTCGTGCAGCGCCTGGTCGCGGCCGGCGCGATCGTGATCGGCAAGACCAACCTCGACCAGTTCGCCACCGGCCTGGTCGGGGTGCGTTCGCCCTACGGCGTGCCGGTCAACCCGTTCGACAAGGAGTACGTGCCGGGCGGCTCGAGCTCGGGCTCGGCGGTCGCCGTGTCGGCTGGGCTGGTGAGCTTCTCGCTCGGCACCGACACCGCCGGCTCGGGCCGCGTGCCGGCCGGCTTCAACAACATCGTCGGGATGAAGCCGACTCCCGGCCTGCTGTCGACCGA
>Ga0102832_1001582_pt1 | contig 16656 bp, 13 predicted proteins | sample EBPBio282013_DNA_FD_88942 | JGI IMG/M metagenome (GOLD analysis project Ga0102832, IMG submission 88942) | Wastewater treatment Type I Accumulibacter community from EBPR Bioreactor in Madison, WI, USA - Reactor 2_5/28/2013_ DNA (Illumina Assembly) | ecosystem: Engineered > Bioreactor > EBPR >...
ACGCGATGTATCGCGTCCCTACACATATCGGCGTGGTTGTGCGTAGGGACGGCATACATGCCGTCCGCTGTCCCCAAATACCGACTTTAATACCCTCAAAAGTTTGAAAACTCAAACCATTCCGCCTGTTGACAAGTAATGAACTTTTGTTCTATAATGAAACTATGATTTATTCTCTACCTTTCTCCATTTCTTTGTGCCTTCGTGGTAAAAATCGTATTGCAATCTTGGCGGCAGCGAAGGTATTGCACGGCGGTGGTTTGCTCCCTTACATCCGCCGAAAGTGCGCCAGTTCAGCGCCGCGCTCCCTCATTTCCGCCGCCATAAAATGTCAACTCAGCGGCAGCACGGGAGCATCCCGCCAGCCATTTCGGCGGGAAAATGTGCAAATTATGCAAAATCTGCACTTTTCGCTGCACGTTTCGCAGTTTGTGCAATAAAAAATCCCCATCGTCTGATGAGGATTTCTTGTTTACTGTTTAACGAACCCTTGGCGCTCTCTTTAATCTTGGCGCACTTGGCGATTCGTATTTTCTCTGTATTTCTCTGCGAACTCCGCGTCGCTGCGGATAGCCTGTCTTACAAACCCGCGTCCCGACGCAGCGCGTCAGCCTTATCGGTCTGTTCCCACGGAATGTCGATGTCGTGGCGACCGAAGTGACCGTAAGCCGCCACCTGCTTGTAGATCGGGCGGCGCAGCTTCAGGTCGCGGATGATCGCCGCCGGACGCATATCGAAGTGCTTGTTGATAAGCGCCACGATTTGATCTTCGGGGATCACGCCCGTACCAAACGTTTCGACCGCCAACGAGGTCGGCTTGGCAACACCGATGGCATACGACACCTGCACTTCAAAGCGGGTCGCAAGGCCAGCCGCCACCACGTTCTTGGCGATGTAACGCGCCATGTACGCGGCGCTGCGGTCAACCTTCGTCGGGTCTTTACCGGAGAACGCGCCACCACCGTGACGGGCGACACCGCCGTAGGTATCCACGATGATCTTACGGCCGGTCAGGCCAGCATCACCCAACGGGCCGCCGGTCACGAAACGACCGGTGGGGTTGACGAAGATGCGGGTGTTCGAGTCCAGCAGTTCGGTCGGAACCACCTGCTTGATGACCTTCTCGATGATCGTCGCGCGGATTTCATCGTTGCCGACTTCCGGCGCATGTTGGGTCGAGATCACGACGGTATCAATACGCTTCGGCTTCCCGTAAGCATATTCGACCGTCACTTGGCTCTTGGCATCGGGGCGCAGCCATTCGATTTCGCCAGCTTTACGGGCTTCGGCCAAGCGTCGGGTCAGCTTGTGTGAAAGTGAGATAGTCAATGGCATGTATTCGGGCGTTTCATCACACGCGAAGCCGATCATCATACCTTGATCCCCTGCGCCGGTCGCCGCGATTTCGGCCTCGGTCATTGTACCTTCGCGGGCTTCCAACGCCTGATCGACACCTTGGGCAATGTCCGACGACTGTTCTTTGATCGAGACGATCACGGCGCAGGTTTCGGCATCGAAGCCGTACTTACCACGGGTGTAACCGATGTCGGTCACGGTCTTACGCACCAGTTTGTCGATGTCGACATAAGCGCTGGTCGTAATTTCGCCCATCACCAGCACGAGGCCGGTGGTCGTCGCGGTTTCGCAGGCGACGCGGGCGTTTGCGTCTTGCTCAAGAATCGCGTCCAGAACGGCATCCGAAATCTGGTCGCACATTTTGTCGGGATGCCCCTCGGAAACCGACTCCGAAGTAAAGAAGTAGTGGGGCGAAGTCATAAACGTGGTGTTGCTCACCTGAACCTGTTCCTTTGTCGTCATTACCTTTCCTCCAAAACAAAAAGCGCCTCTCTGGAACAGAAGAGGCGCGTATGACCGTAACCGGACTGCTCATCTTCCAGAGTATTACTCTGACGGATTTGGCACCTTCCCAATGCTTTAGGGGTTGCCGCGACTTCAAAGGGCCGTTTCCCTCCATCGCTCTTGATGTGTGCGTAACTGCACAAAACAAGCTATGAAATTGTCAACTTGAAAAATACTATATCACGCGGAGATCGTTTAATCAAGTTGTTGAACGTCATGTTAAACACAAGCACCTTGCAAGCGCCTTTAATTGAGTCGGGCGCTGGCCTCGTGCAGCCGCTGGTAGCGTCCACGACCGTAGATCAATTCTTGGTGACGGCCTTTTTCAACGATGCGCCCGCCATCCAACACGAGAATTTGGTGCGCGTTTTTGATGGTCGACAGGCGGTGCGCGATGACGATAGATGTTCTGCCCTTCATCAGCTCGTTCAGCGCTTCCTGAATTTCCGCCTCGGTTTCCGTATCGACCGCCGATGTCGCTTCATCGAGGATGAGGATCGGCGCGTTCTTCAGTACGGCGCGGGCGATGGCTAAACGCTGCTTCTGCCCGCCCGACACCTTCACCCCACGTTCGCCGATATGCGTATCGTAACCCTCCGGCATCGCCATGATAAAGTCATGGGCGCGGGCGGCTTTCGCGGCTGCGATAATTTCCTCATCGGTGCTGTTCAGATTGCTGTAGCGGATGTTATCGCGGATCGTACCGTTGAACAGGAACACGTCTTGCAGAACCATGCTGATGTTCGAGCGCAAGCCGCTAACCGTCATCTTTTGGACATCAATCCCGTCGATGGTCACGGTGCCGCTGGCGGTATCGTAGAAGCGCGGGACGAGGCTGGCGATGGTCGTTTTACCCGCGCCGGTTGGCCCAACGAGCGCCAACGTTTGCCCCGGTTGAATCTTGAACGAGATGTTCTTCAACGTGGCGACGTGTTCATTATAGAGGAAGCTGACATCGTGGAATTCGACCTCGCCGCGCAAACGACCGGGGTTGACCGCGTTCGGCGCGTCGTCCACATCGGGTCGGATGTCCATCACCTCGACCACATGATGCGCGCCGGTGATCGCGACGTGCAGCATTTCATTCATTTGGGTCATCAGGGTGATCGGTTGGTAGAAGATGTTCAGATACAGGAAGAACGCCACCAAGTCCTCGACTGGCAGTGTACCGCCGAGCGCGGCTTGCCCGCCGAACAGCACCACGATCACCAACCCCATCGCCGTCAGGAACTCAATCGAGGGCGAGAGGATCGCCTGCATCTTGAGGCCGTAAAGCAGCGTCTTGGTCGTATCGGTCGAGTATTCATTGATGCGTTCGTGTTCACGCTTTTCTTGGGTGAACAGTTGGATTTCTTTGATGCCAACGAGGTTATCCTGCACGATACCGGTCAGGATACCCAAACGCCGCGAGGAGTCTTTAATCGCGCTGTGCATCCGCTTGCCGAGGAACAAGTTACTCACCACGAGTAGCGGCATGGGCAGCAGCGTGAGCAGGGCAAGCATGGGGTTGAGGTTGAACAGGATGATACCGACCCCGATGAGCAGCAGGACGTTCACCGTCATATCGGGGATGTAATGGGCGATTAGCGGTTCGATGTCGCGGGTATCATTAATCACACGCTTGATGAGTTCACCCGTTTGTCGGTCAGCAAAGAAGCGGGCTGATAACTTTTGCAGGTGGTCATAAACGGCCACCCGCAGGTCATTGACGAAGCTGTACGCCATGACATGCGCGATATACAGATACATGAAGCGGAAAATCGCGCGGAAGATGAATACCACAAAGAGAACAGTCGCCAATTGCAAGATGCGGTTGGTCGCCGCATCACCGGTTTCCACACGGAGAATTTGGACAAGTTCGCGCACCAGCCACGGGTTGACGAGGTTCATAGCGGTGATGCCGCCAGATGAGACGATCACAACCAGCATGTGCCAGCGGTAACGGTAGAGCAGGGGAAGCAAACGCCGAAAAGCATACATGGGACAGTCAAACCTGTAGGTCTTAATAAACGAGGATAACCCTAGCTTACTCAAGGTTGGCTTAGTCCATATAGTGCCAATGTGAAATCTCGCGCAAGTGATTTAACGTTCCTTAATAAACGCTTTCCCTGCGCTATAAATCTTCAAGGTGTTCGTTCAGCCACACGGCGTAGGCTTCTCGCAACTGCTTCGTGATTGCCCCCGGTTTCCCGTCGCCAATCATAATGCCGTCAATTTCGACCAGCGGTACGATACCCCGGCTGCTGCCGCTCAGGAACGCCTCGCTGAAGCGTGGGATGTCGCGTACGTTGACAGCGGTGCGGTTCACCGGCAGGATGTTGGGCGCGACCTCGAAGATGATCTGCTGGGCGATACCGGCCAACACACCAGAACCAGCCGTACGCAGTTCGCCGTCTATGATCGCGTAAAAGTTGTTGCTGGTGCCTTCCAGCAGGTCGCCTGTTTCATCGAGCAGGATACCGCTGAAGATACCCGGTGGCGTGGCGACAGCATCGCGGTCGTGCATCCAACCGGTCGTCTTGGCGGCGGGGTTGACGCGCGTGACGCTCGGTTTGAGCGTGATGCAGCGTATGCCGTTGATGTAGGTCTCGGCGGGGTGTCCGCTGAATGGTTCAATTGATAGCGTGATGCGGTCAGGTTCGGCTTGGGGAATGGTGATGCGGAAACGCACGTCCCCATAGCCGGATTCGTCCAACATCTGTCGCAGTGCCTTGCGGATGGCTGGACGGTCAAGTTTGAACGCCATTCCCACTCGCCGCCCTGAGTCCTCCAGCCGGTCGAGGTGGGCATCCATTTTGAGTACCTGCCCGTGGTTGAAGGTGTTCGTCAACGTATAAATACCATCGTGCGGCTCGTACTTCACGGCATCCGCCAGCGAGTTAGCGGTGTAGTCCGCCAGTTGTAAGCCGTTGGGTGTTAAAATCTTGATGAGAGTGGGCGACATGAGAAAGTTCCATTTGGTGCGTTCTAAATGAGCTGTTGATGATTATAGCTTATCTAACGTACCGATTATGACAAACTGAATCTTGACCCTGCCAGTTGATGGTGCTAAAGTATAGTCATCATGTGCCTGTAGCTCAGCGGATAGAGCATCTGCCTACGGAGCAGAGGGCCGGGGGTTCGAATCTCTCCAGGCACACATTTTAAAAACGGGCGACAAGCTCGTTTTTGTTTTCCCGCCCCATAATGCTGACACCTATTCCCTATTCAGCTCTCACATTCTATTGATTTCTGTAAGGCACGTTAGGGTAGCACTACACTAAGCGGTGGAAACAGAATTTATCTTTTTCCCGTCGCAAATGTGAGCTGTTGAGACCTTTAAAGCTCCTCCCTGTTACTACGGGGAGGGGTTGGGGTGGGGTCGAATTTACCCTCCGCCATTTAACGTAGTCAATCCACCACCTGAAACAAATTAGCACAAAAATTCTGTAATAATCAATTTGTTTTCCGTTCGAGTTGGGTTTGTTTTTTCAAACGTTTGCCCAACTTCCGCCATCTCGCAGCCGAGAATATTTGATCCACATTGGGTCTTTTACTCAGTACTCGGCACTCAGAACGCAGTACTATTCCCTTACTTCTCCCTCAAACGCTGTAATAATTCCCTTAATGTTGCCTGTTATCACCTGTTTAACAGGCAATCAACCACCACTTGCATCCGTAATCACCTTCAACTGCCGCACTTTTTCCACATTCACCACACCGTTTGTCCTCGCCGCACTCCCCAAATGTACCGTATCAGGCTGCACCAACCTGATATACTCGGCTAGTTGCTCCACCGTCAAACTCCCCGAACTCACGACTGTATACTGCTCGCCAAACTGCTCAATCCACCCCCGCAGCCCCTCACGCCCTTCCCACGCCGTTGCTGCTGGCCCGGATGTCAACACCCTCGGCACTATCCCTGCCAACGCCGCCAACGCTGCCTCTGGCTCTCGGCTCATATCTAACGCTCGATGTAATGTCACTGGCAAAGGTGCTGCTTCAGCCACTAGCATCTTCATCAACGCCACGTCAATCACGCCGCTGTCATCCACCGCCCCGAACACCACACCCTCAATCCCAACCCGCTTCATGTGTTCCAGTCGTGGCATCATCGCCGTTACTTCCGCCTCGGTATACCGGAAGGTTTCGCCCTGTGGTCGTAAAATCACATACAATGGAATAGAAATGGCACTTCGCACCGCCATAATCATCTCATTCGTCGGTGTTAACCCGCCCATCGCCAAGTTGAACGACAGCTCAACGCTCTCCGCCCCACCTTCCGCTGCATTCACCGCATCCTCAACCGTCGTTACCGCTATCTCCAATGTCGTCATGAACAATCTCTCTTATCTCTGTTTTGTCTCGGCGTTCTTGGCGATTTGTATTTTTCTCTGCATTTCCTCTGTGTTCTCTGCGTCTCTGCGGTTCAATTTACACCTTGAACTGAATCACACCCCGTTTGCCGTTTACCCGCCATTTGGCATCTTCGGTATCCAATTGTGCCGCCAAGCCGCTGGCTAACCCCACCACCGCATCACTTTTCAACGTTCGCAGTGCCAACAACGGTGCTGGAAAATAGCCGCAAATCTCGGTAAATGGCGTATCACTTTCCCACAACGTATCCGACACCAGCCGCCGGTAATTCAGGTCGCCCTTGACGATCACCAACGCCGCATCCTTGAACGCTGCCGCCAACCGTTTCGGCATCTCACTCATCACATATGGGCTGTTCCAAAAGGCTCCCGGTGCTAACCGCAGCCGCCCTTCGTCAAAGGCTGTTTGCAGCCGTTGGCCCAGTTCGGTCGTCGCTTGCCCATGCTCACCAGATTGCATTGCCGCCAGCATAATATGGAAGTCCACCACAATCGTGTCGCTCACAAACGTTGGATGCAGCTTCAGGTGAAACGTAACCGGATGCCCCTTTATCAAGATGCTGTCCGCCAGCACCAAATCCATCGCCAGTTCCGTCCCCGTATTATCCGCAACGAAATGCACAGCGCCGTTCTGCCGCATCAAGTGTTCCGCCACCACTGCGCTGTCATCCACCAAAATATCCTCATGGCTGCCAGCACTCCCATGTGCCAATGATGCAGCAAAGCTCAGGTCAATCCGGTTGCCCCACAAATCCAGCCGGATCAAGTCTTGTAACCGCTGTTCGAGCGTGTTTTCTTCGGCTGCAACGGTCAACGCCTTACTCAACGTCCCCCACAGTTCCTCGCTGCCCATTTCCTTTGCCTTCTGTGGCGCAAATGGGTCACGTCCGGTTTCCCACCAGCGCACCGTGTCGATCAGGTGCCGGTAAGCCGCAAGCTCCGCGAAGAACCAATCGGTCTGCTGCCATGTATGTCCCTCGTGTGCTGCTGCCCCTGCTTCCCACGGATCTGCATCTGGCAGGAAAGGATTAAATGGGGCAATCGGCTCGTCGTTCTCAATGGCTGTCGCCAACCGATTTAACGCCTGTAGAATGAACGGTGGATAATCCGCGTTTAAGGCTGCCACCTCACGGATGTTGGCTGGAATACGCCGTTTCATGGTGTCGTGGGCAAAAGCATTGCTGTCATCGGTGCGGATCATGGCTGGGTATTTGACCATGTAGACTGTCCTTGCTGTGAACGCTGAATAAGCCAAATGGTAAATGAAATGTGCCGCCCATGCCACCTCCCTAAATGGAAAAAGGCCCACCATGTTGGTAAGCCTTTTCCCATCTCTACTGCGTAACCGGTTGGTTTATGGCAGGACGACCGGCCCCGTCAGGCCGAAGTTACCGCCGACCAGTACCAGATCACGCACATCAACAATCTTGTCTTTGTTCAAATCCGCCAGTTCCGGCGCAGGTGGCACTGGGACGTTGAAGTTCGCCCCGATCAGCCCCGCATCCGCCAGATCAACCTTGCGGTTACCATCGACATCACCCGCCCGTAGTGTGATCGTACCGATGTCCACGCTGCCACCGGCTGCCGCCACCGCCGTGTTATAGGCCAACGGGATGAAACCCGCGCCGTTCGCCCCGACAATGTAACTGCCGGGAGCAAGATTGGCAAAGTAGAAGTTGCCTTCAGGATCGACCGGCTGCTCTTGTAGAACTTGTGCGTCACTCGTCAGCAGGTAAACGGTGATCCCTGTCGCGTCCTCCCGCCCCTGATACAACGCGATACCACTGATGCTGCCCATCGAAGGCTGCGGTGTCGGTGTCAGTGTTGGTGGCAGGGTCTGTGTTGGGGCGACGGTTGCCGTCGGTGGAATGGTCGCGCTTGGCTGCGGTGTCGGTTCTACGGTGCTTACAGGCCCATTACCCGTGAACGCCCCATTGACCACCGTTAGCTGCAAATCACGCCCATTCTGGTCAACCGCCAGCGCTGTACATTCGACACTGCTGCTGCCAGCACCCGCAGTCGTATACCCTAACGTAAACGCCAGCAGATTGCCGCTGATCGGTGTCGCCGGTGAAAGTCGGCTGGCGGCAATCGTCCAGCTTCCATCCGGCTTAAAGCCTTGGTCGATGATGAAGCTGTTGCTGTCGTTAAAGCCGTCACCCTTCAGCAAGCCAACGCCGTTCAGCACACTTGGGTTGACCTTACATACCAACTGCAAACCGTAAAGGTTGGTGACGTTGAGCAGGTTGATCTGCGCCAGTACGCCTGTCCCGATGTCCGCCGTTTGCGGTACGACATCAACCTTCAAAGTCGCGCCGCCCGTTGTCGGCTGTGTCGGTGTCGGTGCTATCGTTGTGACAAGTGTTGCAGTTGGCATCACCGGAGTCGCGCTTGGCTGTACGCCGGTTGCCGTTGGGACGGCAGGTGTGTTGGTCTTGGTCGGTGTCGGCTGCGGTGTGAACGTCTTGGTCAGCGTCGGCATCACTGTATTGGTCTTGGTGGGTGTCGGTGGCACGGGTGTCGATGTCGGCAGTGTCCCCGGTACGACAATCACATCAACCCAATAGTTCACGTTGTTTGAACTCATATTGGGGAATGTGCCGTTGCTGCCATTGCGGAACACGCCGTTCGGGCTGGCGGTCGAATGCGCTGGCGCAGTTAGCGGGCCGTTCACCAGCGCCGTCGTGAAGGCATTCGCGGTGTAGCTAAACCGACCCGATGAGCTGTGGTAAGAGGCAATGTAAAGGGTGTTCGCGCTGATGGCGACCGGTGCCGAAAAGTTGACCGTTTGCCAGCCGGAAGCCGACTCATTCATGAAGGTCGCGGTCGCCAGCAGTGTTCCGGTGCTCGACCACAAATGTCCGGTGTGTGTACCCGTGTTGCTCGGTCCCTTGTAGAAGCGCAGCCCGGTCACAATGGCGTTGATGTTCGATTGGAACTTCACACCCAGTTCAATCGGAGCGGTTCCGAGGTAATCCGGTACTGCCGGTGTCGCGCTGTTCGGCCACAGGCTGCACGGGCAGGTCACTTGCCCCGGCGTGTTGGTCTTGGTCGGTGTGGGCAGCGGCGTATTCGTCTTAGTTACTGTCGGCACAGGCGTGTTGGTTTTCGTCGGTGTCGCCATCGGGGTATTGGTCTTGGTTGCCGTTGGCGCGGGTGTGTTGGTCTTGGTGGGTGTTGCTGCGGCCACTGTGTCGAGGCGGTAAATCGTGCCAGCATAACCCACCACATACAACTCACCAGCTTGGTCTTCACCAAACGAGCTGATTGAAAAGCCGGGGGTCAGGAAACGTGCCGACTGCCACACGTTGTTGCTGCGGAAGGCCGTCCACATATTACCGTTACAGTAATCTGCATACACGTAATACCCTTGAAAGGCGGGCATGTTCGCCCCACGATAAACGTAACCACCTGTCACCGAGCAGCCGTCCGCGTGCGAGTACTCGGCAATCGGGAAGATCGCGCCAGCAATCGACCCTGCCTTGTAGTTGTGGTTGCCTTCATAAGTGTTCCAGCCGTAGTTCGCGCCAGCCGCGCCGTTGGCAGGCCAGAAGTTGATTTCTTCCCAGTTGCCTTGCCCCACATCGCCCATATAGAAGTCACCCGTCAGGCGGTCGAAGCTCCAGCGCCACGGGTTGCGGATACCCAGCGCCCAGACCGATACCGGGAAGTTAGCTTGGGTGACGTTAATTCGCAGCATCTTGCCCAGCAGTGAGTTCGGATTCTGCGCGTAGTTCTGTGGGTCACCACCGGAACCGCCATCGCCCATGCCCACGTACAGCAAACCGTCCTTGCCGAAGTTCATGTTGCCGCCGTTGTGGTTGGTGTAGGGCTGGTCAACAAACAGCACCTGCGTCGCGCTGGCGGCGTTCGCCACGTTGGCGTTTGTCGTCGAAACCGTGTAGCGGGCGATGACCGTATCGCCTTGAACGTTGGTGTAGTTAATGTAGAACTGTTTACTGGTGGCGAAGTTCGGCGGGAACGCGAGGCCCAGCAAACCTTGTTCCGAGCCGCCGGTCGCGATCAGCGTTCCCACGTCCAAGAAGGGTGTAGGCAGCACGGCACCGTTCTGCCAAATTTTGATCTTACCAGACTGCTCGACGATGAACAGTCGTCCGGTGTTGTCGCCGGCGTGGGTGACATAAATCGGCTTCGTCAGGCCGGTGATCACCGATGTAAGTTTATAGTTTGCCGGATTCGGTGCGGTCGTTCCCTGTTCTGCCGGAGCAGCATATGTCGTGCTTGCCACCGCCAGCAGCATCAATATTAAAAAGAATATCCATCGTTTTTTCATACACGACCCTCTTTTCGGTAAGGTATCTTCACTACCGTTTAGATTGTCGGGTGGATACCGAAACGGGGGTATGAGAGAATAGTAATGTTGAAGGGAATAATGCTAGGCAATCAGTCCTATGAAGGTTTGTATTCGGTTTGTGAGCGTTGTCCCGCTGCAACAACGCTCACATAGATTGAACAACGGGGCTACTTTGACGGTGGTTTTAAAGGCATCGTGGGTTTAATACTCGTAATGTTTAGGCTGGTATCGCGTGGGGTTTCCCGCCGCGCCTTTCGCAGCATATCCCGCATCAGCCCGCCGATAATCTGTTTGCGCCCCAGCACACTCTCAACCAATCCGGTTTTGCTGTCGGTCGCGGATGATGCCAGCCACAGCGCCCGTTCGGCTGGCACCTCCGGCGGGTTTCCCCACCAGCGGATAATCGTACTTAGCCGTGAAAGCTGCTTCTCGTAACCCTCCAAGGACTCGACCTGCCGCAGCATATCCGTGTCCACCAGACCGGGATTAAAGGCATAGATGCCAATACCGCTGTCGGCATATTCTTTCGCTAGCGCCAGTGTGAAGCTCTTGACCCAATATTTGCTTGACCCGTAAGCGTTCTGGAACTTCACTGGCCCATCATCGCCGCGCCCCAGCAGGTTAATCAGCTTGCCGCCGCCCTGTGGCACGAAGTGTTCCAGCGCCACCAGCGACCCGTAGTAGGTTCCCATGATGTTTGTCTGGAACACGCGCTCAAACCGTTCGCGCGGAATGTGGGCGGTCGGCCCGAAGACTCCCGCCACACCGGCGTTGTTCACCCATATGTCAATCTTGCCGTAGGTTTGTACGGTGTGTACTGCCAGCGCCTTTACCTGCTCGTAGTCGCCCACGTCACAAGCCGCGCCGCTGGCTTGGTAGCCTTTCGCCCTGAGCGCTTGTACCGCCTCGTCCACCGCTTGCTGCGTCCGTGCGGCCAGTACCACCTTCGCGCCTTCCCGCGCATAAGTCTCGGCAATCGCCAAGCCTAACCCGCGGCTGCTGCCGGTAATAACCGCCACTTTACCTTCAAGAATGCCCATCTTAGTCTCCCGTGCCAATCGGTGTTGGGTCTGCCGCGCCCTTGCCCCGAATCCGGTCGTATGCCCAGATACCTATCGCGATCAGCAGCGCCAGCACGATCATCACGATGTAATAAATCCCCGGTATCGCCACCAACTGCCACACCTTGGTGATGCCGCGTTCCGGTTGGATATACACCACCGCCGCGCCAATGGCATACACTGCGAAGATCAACCACTTCACACGGTTGGAGAGTCCCAACCCGTGCATTTGCACAAGGATGAACACGCCGAAGAAGCCGAAGAAGAACATCGGCCACAGATTGTTACCCTGCACAATTGCTACAATTGTCCCATGTGCCAGTACGATAATCTCCTGCGCCAGCATCCACCACTTGTTCACATGGATGCGTGTCAGGAACAGGCTGCCTTGCACGATAAGCAGGAACGTGTAGAAGAAACCTAGCAAATGCCCGTTGGTTGTCTCCATCGGGTGATACCAGAACGTATAACAGATCGCCCACGCGAACACATAGCCGTGGTACTTCCGCGCGAATGAGATCACCCGCTTGCCAATCGGCAGCCGCTTGCCCACAATTGCCCCGCGCCGGTTGTTCTCCATCAGCATGATCCAGATCAACATTAGAATGACTGACCCCTGCGATGAGAAGATCGACACGTCCTGCGCCAAACCGTCGTACCAGATGTGCGTTTGGACGAAGTGCAGCACCACGAACAGCGCGTTCACCCCCAGCGCCGCCACATTTACACCATGCAAACCCGCCGTGTACTTCGTCACCCGCCGCTGTGCGTACCAGATTAGCCCCCACCAGATCACCTGATGCGCCGCGTATAATCCCCACACGCTTAAACGGGTGATCGCTGTCGGCTCGGCTAACTTCCAGTAATACCAGCTTGGTCCTTGATCGGGCAGCAGCGTCGCCCGTACCGGATCAAGCAGCGGCCCCGCTATAAAAATGATCGCCGTAAACACGAATGCGAACCCCACGCCCCACCACATCGCGCGTATATCCGTGCGCGGCTGGTCAGATTTGCCCCTTGTCTTGACTGCTGTTTCAATCGTTGCCATCGCTCACCCCTCAATAAAATAAACCTGTTAAATCTCTCTCTGCGTTCTCTGCGTCTCTGCGGTTAACTGGCTTTGCTTTTCTCTGTGTCCTCTGTGTCTCTGTGGTTAATCTTGTATTGTCTTTGAATGGTGATTGATTCCTTCCAGCCATGTGTCGATCAAAAACCGCGCCATCGCCGCTTTCGGTTCGCCGTTCAGGAAATGCTCTGGCAAATTGTGTACCCCCTCGATCACCGATAGGAACGCCCCCGCCAGATGCACTGCCTTCGCTTTAGCAGGGGAGTCGTCCGCCAGCCCTTCGTCGAAAGCCCGCTGTAGCGGCGCGATCAACGCCGTAAATGCGCTGACCCGCAGCCTTTCCGCCTCGTGTGCGCTGATCGCGGGCATATCGGATTGCAGCATCCGCCCATAGTTGATGCTCGGTTGCGAAAGCAGCCACCCCGCCGCCGCGTACAACTGCGCTCGCAGGCCGTCACCCGCTTCGTTGATCGCGTTGTCCAACCCGACACGGTGGCGCTCCAATCCGCGTTCGGTGACTTGCACAAATAGCTCCTCTTTACCCCCCGGCGCGTGGTAGTATAGGGAGGCTTGCTTAATGCCGAGCGCATCGGCAATATCACGTAGCGTAACCGCCGCATACCCGCGTTCGCTAAACAGGTGTTCAGCCGTTTGCAGCACACGGTCGCGCGGAGACATTGCAGGTTCAACAACAGTATTCATAACACCTACCTAATATTTGTTAGGTAACATAAGTGTACCAGATTGACTGAAAATAAACTTCACATAAATGGGAGATGAAAGAAATGGCTTACGAAAATATTCTGGTTGAAACCCCTGCCGCTGGCGTAGGTCTCATTCGCCTCAACCGTCCACAGGCGCTGAACGCCCTCAACAGCCAGCTCACCCGTGAGGTGTTCGAGGCGATGGAAGCCTTTGATGCCGACGAAACCATCCGCTGCATCGTCCTCACGGGCAGCGATAAAGCCTTCGCCGCCGGAGCGGACATCAAGCAGATGGAAGGCATTGATGCCGTGACTATGTTTGCCGGACAAGACTTCACCGACTGGGTGCGCCTCACCCGCATCCGTAAGCCGATTATCGCCGCCGTTTCCGGTTGGGCGCTCGGTGGCGGCTGTGAAATGGCGATGATGTGCGACATGATTATCGCCTCCGAAACCGCCAAGTTCGGCCAGCCGGAAATCAACATTGGCATTATGCCCGGTGCCGGTGGTACGCAGCGCCTCACCCGCGCGGTTGGCAAAGCCCTCGCGATGGAAATCACCCTCGCGGATCGCAAGCTCACTGCCGCCGAAGCCCTGCAATACGGCCTCGTCAACCACGTCTATCCGGTCGAAAGCTACCTCGACGAAGCGGTCAAACTTGCCGGGAAGATCGCCACCATGCCCGGTGCAGCCGCCAAACTCATCAAGGATGCCGTCAATAAAGCCGAAGAACTTAACCTCCACGAAGGTCTCAGCTACGAGAAGCGCAATTTCTACCTGCTGTTCGGCACGGAAGATAAGGCCGAGGGCATGAAAGCCTTCATCGACAAGCGCAAACCCGAATGGAAGAATCGCTGATTGGAGTGTGCTATGGCGTTCGCGGCGACAATCGAGCGCGTCCAAACGGAACTGAATACGGTATTTGACCAGCTTGGTTCTTACTTTGATTTACCTGATGCGATTCGCCAAATCCATCCCGCCGCGAACGAATGGTCAATAGACGAAATTCTTGAACACATCACGCTCACGGATCATTTTTTGATGCTGACGTTGCGCACCAGCTTGCGAACGGTGCTAAAGCGCTCCAAGGCTCAGGCCGTGGAAGCGGGCGAAAGTGATCTCGACTCAATCGTCAGAATTGGCGACCCCGATGCGTTTGGCTGGATACGCCCTGAGCATATGGAACCGACTCGCCTTAAACCCATGCGCGAAATTCGTGCCACAATGACAGCCCAGCGCCTTGAATGTTTAATGATCCTCGATCAACTTCCTAACGGCGAAGGTTCGCTTCACAAAGTGAGCATGTCAGTGCAATCGTTGGGTAAGCTCGATATGTATCAGTGGTTATATTTTCTCGTTCAACATGCTAAACGGCATACCGTTGAAATCGAACGTATCTTACAAAGGTTTGCAGCATGAATAGCAACCCCCTCCACATCCTCTACACCTCGAACCTGCGTGGCAGCCTCGACTTACTGCCGCGCTTGCACACCTTTATCCGCTATCTCAAGTCGCTGCCAGTGGATGACGAAGGCGATGTTATGATCTGCGCCGTGCAGCCGCAAACGCCCAGCGTGTACCTGCTCGACCTCGGTAACGCCTGTGCGTCCGACATATGGCACTGCACCGCTACCGATGGTCGCTCTACGCTCATCGCCCTCGACGCGATGGGCTACCATGCTGCCAACGTCACCAACGCCCTCACACCAGAATCCCGTACCCGCCTCCGCGATAACCTGCTTGGTATGGCGCTGGTCGATACCGCCTCCGCTTGGACGCACGAAAACATTGAATTCACCGCTAATGTGACCGATAAATCTTTCACACCTCGCCCTGAGGGAGAGGCTGCGAGCGTCTTTAGCGAGCGGGGGGTGAGGGCTGGACTGATGATCTCGCTCACACCTGCTGCCACCACCCACATCACCGATAACACACTGTACCTCGCCGATCTCACCGTGGGACAGGTTGGCACGGCGCAGGTCAGCTTCATCACCGGCGCACCCCGCCTCACCGCACACGCCGTCTTCGACGTGCCGCTCACAACCGCCCCTGACCCGACCATCGCTGCTGCCATCGACTTCATCCAAAGCGAGGCACGCTTTTACAGCCGTAACCAATCCACCAACTAAACGGTCAAACGCATCTCTTGTAGGGAATGGTCTGTGAGCGTGTGTAAAAGATTGATTTCTGGAGTAGTGACGCGATAATGCTATTTTAGTATTTAACGCGGAATACCACTCTAGGTATTGTCCCCCTCGCCCTGAGGGAGAGGCTGATGGTGGAGTGAGCCTGCGAACGTACCATCGTGGGGGTGAGGGTTTATGCGCCAACCCCCACCAAAGGTTTGCATATTCGGTGATGCCCTGCTAGAGAGTTGGTAAGCGAGAAAATTATCAGCGAGTTCTCACTCAAAACAATAACTACCAACTCTTTAGAGGTGCATCACCGAAAAAACAAACCCAACTCGAACGGAAAACTCGACGGAGTGGAACTTTTGTGCTATAATGACTTTTGTATTCTCTTGGCGATTTGGCGGTTAAATTGCATTTCTCTGTATTCCTCTGCGTCTCTGCGGTTAAGCTGCATTTGTCTTTACTTGTAACTTGCTACTTGAAACTTGCAACTACTCTCGGCGGCATTCTCCCTCACATCCGCCGAAGTGCATGCGGCGGCGGTTACACGGGAACAATCCGCTGAAATGCGAAAATTCAGCGCCGCGCTCCCTCACTTCTGCCGCCACAAAATCTCACTTCAGCGGATGCACGGGAGACTCCCGCCAGCCATTTCGGCGGGAAATATGCGAAAATGTGCAATTTGTGCAGTTTGAAACCTTAGCGAATAAAAACAGCCCCGTTTAGACCGGAGCTGTTTATAACCTTCTCTCTATGTCTCTGCGATCTTTGCGGTTAAAAATTACCCACTGGCCGTCGTTGTGGTTTGCGCCGCGCCAATCCACGTCATCGGGAAGGCGAAGCGTTGGTTGCTCACCTTGCCGTCCACCACATCCGCGCCCGTATAAAGCGTGGTCGTTGAACCGTCGTTCAGGTTGATGCTTACCAGATTGGTATACGGCTGCTGGGTCGTATCCGAGGGGATTTGCCAGTCGAGCAGGGCAACCGTGCTGCCGTCCGGTGAAATCGTCAAACCCTTACCGAAATGCCCACGCGCAATCCGCGAGTCGCGTCCGTTAGCCGTCTCAATCGCGATCAACGAATTACTCGCCGTGTCTGCACCGCCGACCACCGCCAGCAATCGACTGCTGTCCGGTGTGAACGCGAGGCTGGACACCGTATCG
>Ga0102832_1001583_pt1 | contig 16647 bp, 13 predicted proteins | sample EBPBio282013_DNA_FD_88942 | JGI IMG/M metagenome (GOLD analysis project Ga0102832, IMG submission 88942) | Wastewater treatment Type I Accumulibacter community from EBPR Bioreactor in Madison, WI, USA - Reactor 2_5/28/2013_ DNA (Illumina Assembly) | ecosystem: Engineered > Bioreactor > EBPR >...
CAAAATTTAACTTTAAATTAAAATGTTTCATGTTTTTTTATAACTAAAAATATCATTAACTTTTTTGTTTTTTTCTCAAAATACTTGCTACTTTTTCTTTGATTAATGGCTTATTTTCATAAGCAATGACTAAAATATTGACTCCAAAAAGTAGACCACCTAAAATCATATCTTTGAAATAACTTCCAAATCTTTGAACACCAAAGTATGGAACATTTTGATTTCCTACTAAAAATGTCAGAATTAAACTGAACAAAAATAACGTACTTGGTTTGATAGAAATTATAAAATCTTTAAGACTGATGTGCTTTTTTACTTCAAGATTCCATGAAATGATTATTCTGATTATCATAGATGCTGTATTCGCCAAAAAGAATGATTTCGTTCCCATGTTTAAAAATTGAATCAAGTAAAAACTTAGTAAAATATACACGGCTGTTGGGAAAATTGAAATGAATTTGTAATTTTGTAATGACTTTCCTCCCTTGGCAAATAAGAAGGCCTCCATGATTCCATTGATGCCAAAAAATGAAAGTAATACAGTGTAAACTTGTAAAGAAGTCACCGAGTCAGCATCAACCCATTTTTACCCGTATAAAAATCCAAGAAAAGCTTATGAAAAGTTATAACCAAAAGTAAGCGACAAACAAGAGAATAATGTAATCGATTTGATAAGAAGAATCAAAGTTTTTACAGATTACTTTTCTTCCCCTCGACTGAAGAAATTATACACAACTTATTACAATGGAGCGAATACATACCTGACAACGATTGATCCTAAATTTGATATAAGAGTGTATGTTGATGAAAATGAAGAAATGTCCAATGTTACCAAAGCGATTTTTTAGAATTATTGGATTGCCAGTTTTAGGATTGATAAGGTGAAGAATTATTTTGCTGATTACTTTGTTTTCTTATCGACAAGGATTGTTTATGATGGGTTTTATTAATCTTTTATTTGAACGGTTAATATTGAACGGTAATTTTTTGGGCTTGTTAAGTAACTTACGATAAGAAGTAAAAAAGTGTAAATGAATTGGCCCAAGCCGAATACTGCAATACCCCAAGTATGGAACAGTCCCAATTGAGAAGTGACAAAAATAAACAGTGTTTTTGGTAAAAATGACCCCATTTAAATCAATCCGCATTTCACGTAATTATATTTAAGAACGTTGCTGAATAACAAAAAACTTACTGGACATTAAACTTTTCATAAAAAGCCTCATTGATTGCACTCAATCCGTAAAGTATGATGGCATAATTTAAATTTGGCAATCTTTTTTCACTTTGAGTATTTTGATAATGATAAAGTTCCAATCCACTGACAATTAATGAGACAAAAATTGTGGATAAAACTCCTAAATTCATGAGATTCATTCCTGAAAATACATTTTTGTCAATTTTTTATGAATCTGTTACTTTTTGGTATGCAGGTTTAAGACAAGATTTGACAATATGAAGCGATACAGTGATGATTAAGTCAAGCTGCAACATGTGTCCAACAATTTCCTTATCGAGAAGATTTCTTATTAAGTAAGTTTTCAATATGAACTAAAACACTCTCGATAGGATTCTTATCGATGTCAATGATCCAAAACTATGAACAACTTTTTGTATCATTTTTTGATTTAATGATAACTGCTAAGTATTATTAATGGCTTGTTTTTATAAACTTTATTGATATTTTGTTTTTTAAAAGCTGAATGAATCTTTTACATTTTATTAAATTTTTTAAACAAAACAAAAAAGTAAGTAATTAAGCATTGAAAATAGTTCTTAACAGATAAAATTTACAGATTATAAAATTGAAAATAATAAATACAATAAAATATTTGAGTAAATTTGAAATCATGATCTTTAACGATAACTAATTGTCACTTTTACAGATCGACCCGACAGAAAATGCTACGCTTGAAACTCTCCTTAATAAAAATCTTACATTAAATCAATTGCTATCTGTAAAAAATATACAATCTAAAATCAAATCCAGCTTTACTTACTTCATCAAATACTGTCAAAGAAATTAACAATTTTCCAACTAACTCATCGATTTAGCAATCAAAACACCGTAAGTTTAAACCTCTGATCCCGATAAAAAACAAATTTACTTTATCGCCACAGATGCACTCACATGCGATCAGGACATTGTCGCTGACTTGTTAATACTTCCTGATAATTAAAAACCAAGAAAGACATCATCAGCAAATTAAAGCGACGGTTTTGAGTAAATTGAAGAAAATATTGAAACATAAGCAGAAGGTTCAGCAGTACCTCAATAAACATCATTGATCGACCAATCCCTTGGAGAATAATAAAAATTTGAAAAGAAGTGTAAGTACTTAAGACGAGTCTTAAACTATATTGTAGAGAATGACATTCATTAACTAAACGAGAACTGTATAAATTACATGGTAAAAGCCTTAAATTGCTTAATAAGAAAGAAGGCAGATGAATTCCTTGAATTCTTTGACAAAAAGCCCAAATATTTACAGAGACTCATTTAACTTAATAATTTTAGCAGTATCAATCAGTTTTTGATTAAAATAATTTCCGATGACGATATCCATTACAAAAATGTAAGAAAAATCAAGGAAATTATCATTGAAGGTGTATTGAATAAATTAAAAGATTCAATTAATGAAGAGGATTTTAATGAAAGACTGGATTTTCTTGACGAACTGTTCCAGACAAACAAATACGCCTCAGAAGATGACAGAACTGAGTTACAAAAGTTGTCAGATATCTTTTCATCAAAAGCCACAATTGAGTTCTTTTTTAATCATCTCTCAAACCCAAAATCAGCAACGTAATTTTACAACTCGATTTGTTACTTAAGCAACATTGTCAAAAGAATGAATGTTGACGAATAAGTTGACCCATACTCATATTCTAACGAACCTAAGGAGGAGACGATGGTTTTTTAATTGGATATTTTATTCAAAGAGTTCCCAAATATTTTAAGAAGCGAGTACTCACACCTTACTAATCTCAAGTTTGCCGATCAATATGTACTTTTTTGATAAAATTTTAAGAAATAAAAAATGGTGGAGACAAGGTTTTATGACCTTCTGGTGTTATTGACTAAGAACAGCAGATTTAGTAATTCTTCGACAGATATTAAACATCCAGTCTCTGAAATCTTAAAGGGTAACAATATCATTTTTGTAAACCAAGCATAAAAGATTAACGCCATTAAAGAGCTTATTGTATGTTTATTTTTATTATTCAGCAACAATTCTTTACCCAAGCCAAAAGTGGAATCAATCGTGTTGGAATCATTGCTTTGTTAGAAAAAGTTCTTAGTATGCAAATTTACCAATAGAAAAATCATTAATAAAAAACCCAATAAGCTAAAAATGATAACAAAGATGCTTAAATCCACAGTAAAGAGACTCAAAAATAACCTGTTATTTAGTAAGCAATCAAAGTAGAAAATGATACCAAATCTGAAGAAAAGAGTCAACATTAAGACTGTGATTAAGCAGAAGAAAAGAAGAAGAAAATCAACCAATTCAAAACGAAACTAAAACTTGATATCAAAAAATTCTCAAGTGAGTCTCATTAACAAACATAAAAGCCATAATAAAAGAAAGAAGTCTCATCTAAGAAAATCGAGTAATAAACAAACATAAAAAAACTTTAATCAAGTCTTCCAAAAAGTTAAGTTATTTTGATTTTGTAATTCCTTTCAGATATGTTCAAAAGCTCAGCTTAATTTAGTAAGGTATCCTCAAAGAAAAAGTTGAAAAACAATGACACTGAAATATCAGCATTGATTAATAAAATTATTATGCTTTTGAGCAATTCTATTGTTTGGGTAGCATCGTAAAGTGAGTAATTGACAAAGTAAAAGGATGAGTACATTAATCAAGTGCAATCTTTGTTGGGCTTCTTTAACTTTGAAGAAATCTGCAGAAACTACTCAACTACCTTGGCTACAAGCAAACACCCTAACGCAACAGCAAAGGAAAAAACAAATCCGTAATTGAACTTTATTGCAGAATTCGTAAGAAACTTCTCAAAGAGAAAAGAACAGACAGCCTAAAAGAGTAAAGAAAGCTCATCAAAAAATTTGTAACTCAGTGACAGTTAATTTAAAAGCGAGGAAGAAGACGATGAAGAGGAAATTCACGCATAAAAATGTTCGCTTGAAGACTTTAAAAGATTGACAGGGTTCAAGTTTGAAACTGATAAAATTTCTAACAAGCCACAACCTATTAATACAGACAGAAGTTCATCTGAAGCCAGGACTGAAACTACAAACTTACTTAATGAAAACAAGGTAGACACTAATAAAGAGGAGAAATTGGGAGAATAAGTAACATTAGCTCCTAAAATATAAATCGAATAAATTATTCAAGTGATTTAGGAGCCAAAAGTAGGGTCAATCCCACAAAAATAGAGCCAGCCAGCAGTAACTAAAAAGGAAGAGACTAAAACATAGATTTAGAAAAAGCCAGTATAGAAAGTTTAAAAGCCCCAAGTGCAACCAAGCAAGAACTAAACTGAAATAATAAAGATTCATTCAGGTCCTAAAATCCAGCCAGTGTAATTTTACGTACGCCACAGGGTGATCTTTGTATGAATTTGTTTTCCTAAATCGATCAAATTATGAATTAATTCAGCCATTCACTTTTTAATTGCTGACTTGAGAAGCAAAAAGAGTAAGTAAATTATTTTTAAAAATTTTAATATATTTTTTTATCAAAAATACTATCTAATTTAATTTACCTAATTTGATAAAATAAATAAAGTATAATGATTTCTATCAAACAAGAGGTAGTTTGCTTAATAAGCGTCAATTTTTATTCGATTATATTTACAGAATAAAAATTATGAAATTTGACGAACCCTAAAAATCAGAACAAATGGATAAAGAACAAAAACTCAAAACCAGAGGTGTTATCATTCTCACCGACAACAGACCCAGAAATACACCCGAAAAAAAACTCTCCCATGATTTCAGATAATCCGCCTTCAAATGTAAATTATTTTTCCAATCAGAAACCGATATCGATCCTTTGTAAGTTTGGGCCGATGTTGCCATCCAGCATGACGAAGACTAAATACTTTAAGCCCTCAATAAAAAGCTTCATGATTTGGAAGAAAGGGTAAGATAGTTGGAGAAAAGTTCACAAATGGACGCAAATGCCATGGAATCTCAAACTGAAGAAAAGGACAAAAAAGCAAGAAGAAAATTTGCTTAAATGGAGAGAAACTTTAAAGTATCTTTTTTTTAATCTTAGTGTTGCGTTTAAGAATGTGGCAGAATTTATGGTTCCTAAACATCATTGAGACATCACCTTAAGCTCAAACACAAAATTGAACGTAAAGGATCATAAAATGAGATTCTTTGTGAAATGTCAGAGCAATGATTAAGGTACCACAGCCCAATGTGAAAAGTTTCAAGTAATCTTTTGGGAAAAGTTTGACTTAATTGTTGGACTTTCCGTTAAGATTTGATAACTCTTTTTTAACTTACTTTTATGTATTATTTGTTAAACCTTAATAAAACATAAAAATAAACAAGTTGACAAAGCCAAAGATAAAAGGCTCAATAAATTCTCAAATTCTTTTCACAGAATAACTTAAGCTTTGTGTAAAAAAATTAACGACAAAAAGGAAGATTATTAAATTGTCCATAAACTATAATTATAAACTATGAGAAATTAAAATCCAAAGTCTGTTCTAAATTAAACATAATACTATGAACCAGACTTTAATAAAAGAGCAAGCTTCATAACAAATGAGGATTATTTCTCACTACTGTGTCGTAATGGACCCCTTCCTGAAAAGTATCACAAACAGACTGACTTTTTCTGTGTAGTATTTTATTTGATAACTCTTGCCTTGATGATTGTACTTATAATTTTCAATGGACTGAGTAACGAAAATTTCACATATGAAAAGTAAGCAGATTTAAAGATTGATTTACTTTATGGTCAAAGATTCTTTTTGTGGGAGATGATATTTGCAGGATGTGGATTGATAATTTTAAGTATGTTTATGACAATATTGGCGCTATTCATACCAAAAGTAATGTCATTTTTCTCAATCATAACGTTGACTGTACTTTGTGGCTTGTTCACTTTCATTCAAATCCACAGATTTTTTATTCAATAAACAACAATCTTTTTGTACTTATTCAAAGCATTGGTCTCAATCGTAATTTTAGTGATTTTACTGGGGATAATAGTCCGCAGACGATAGAAAATAATGAACTTGGGCACATTTCTTTAGTTATCATTAAAAGTAATAAGGCCGCACATATGTTTGATTTATACACAAATGATTTTATTGTCATTCTTTGAGTTGGTTGTTTGGTATGGATTTGCGAATTTGTATTACAGCGTAGCGACAGTTAAACAAACTGATTATTCGTTGGTGAATTCATTGACAAAATTAATCGTGGTCATTGTATGGCTGTGGACGAGTGGAGCGCTTATTGCCTTATCTGACTATGTTGTCACTGCCTATGCCGTGCATTGGTTTTATAACCTATCAAAAACTGAAGATCTCCCTGAGATTTAAAATGTTTACAGTCATTAGTATGAAAAAGATTATTACCAACCCCAACAAGAGACATTCAATCCCAAATACAAACCATAAACTTTCAATCCAATTTATAAAAAATTATGCTCACATATGGGAACAATCATATTCGGCTCAATTTTAAGTTACCTTCCCCTTTACTTAATCTCAAAAATACAAAAATTATTGTTCAAGTCAACATCACGATAAAGCACTGTTGTTACATTGTCAAAATATGGATATTTGGATACTATCATGGAATGGCAAGGGTTTATTAATGCTAATCATCGCATTTATAAACTGAGGAAAAGGATAAAATCTGTCATGCCACAACTTTATATGTTGGGACACATTTATAGTGACTTCACCAAACTTTCTTTGTTACTGATTGGACTGGCCATCATTCATGAACTAGTGTAATTGAAGTCGGACATTGCACATCATGGTGAATACTGGCTTCAGTACTCATTTACTGTGCTTTTCTTTGCAATTGGTGTTGGCTTGCAGATTGTAACAAATTTTACAAACTTGATTGGAAAATGTGGCGATGTTGTATTTTTCCTTTATTGTATTGACTTAGAAATCGAAAGGGTTCACTTCGCTAGAAACACAACTTACTCAACACCAAAATCAATCTGGCAAATAATCAGAAAACTTACAATCAATCGAAAATGGAAACCAGAAAATTGACTTTTTTTTATTGTATAAAGAAAAATACTTAATTATCAAATTTTCTTTACATATAAAAACAAATGATTTTGATATGATATTTAATGAGTTCAGAATTTGATATTTTGTATTTTTAGTTGATTGATAAATTATAATTAAACAAAATATCATTCCTAAACTTTTAAGAAACCCATCAAAATAATAACATGTCACTCGCTTTTCAAACTGACGATTTCAAAGACGGTTCATCATTCTTCGGCTTCATGGGAGTCAGTATGGCCTTGGTCCTTGCCAGTACCTTTTTCATACATTCAAGATCTCGGAGCTGCCTACGGAACTGCCAAAGCAGGAACTGGTATCAGCAGTATTTCAATCTGGAGACCAGCAGTTGTTATGAAGTCCCTCATTCCCGTCGTCATGGCTGGTATTTTGGGTATTTATGGAATGATCGTTGCTGTTATTCTCAGTCAAAAGAGTAATCCATTAATTAAATTCAGTCAAAAAAGGAGAGTACAATTATCATGAAGGATATAAACACATGGCTTCAGGCTTAGTTTGTGGTTTCAGCTGCGTCGTATATTTTTTGTTATAATAAAGGCTGCTGGTTATACAATTGGTATCGTTGGTGACAACGGAATCAGAGCAAACGCACAACAGGAAAAGCTCTTCGTCGGTCTCATTCTTATTCTCATTTTCGGTGAAGCCCTTGCTCTTTATGGACTCATCGTTTCACTTATTTTGGTCTCATGAGTTTATACCTTATTTTATTTCCTTTTTTATTCCAACAAATATAAACCTCATTTTATGTCAGAAAATGATATCCTTTTTTATAGTAATTTACAAATTTTAAAATTTATAATTTTTTCTTTATATTAAATTTAAACTCATAATGAAAGTAAAATCTTTTTATCATTTTTTTTATGTTTTATTCATGTTTTAACTTTCTTTTTGACAGCTTTCTTTGCAGTTTTTTGTTGAGGCTTAGGTTTTTTTGTTGGTTTGACAATCTTTTTCTGTTTTTGAAGGTTTTGTTACTCAATGTCTGAGTTAGAAGAACTGCTTTTAGATGATTTTTTCTTTTATCTTTTCTCAACCAAAGTTTATTCCTCAGCAGTCGCAGAATCGACATAATACCCATTGTCAATAACCCAGTGTTTGAGATGTTTCAAATAAGGATCATTTTTAAACCTTGAAGTTTCTAATTTAGTTTATAAAATTACTGCTTTAAAGATTATCTAAAAAGTATTTATAATCCGGTCGTACACTTCTTTGAGTACATTAACAAAAATTAACACCTTAAAGTTTTCTCAACCATTATCTCGTAGCAAAATTCACAGCCTCAGCAATATTTTTGCCTGAATTGAATCCGCAATGATAAGAACCACTGAAGACTATCATAAATTCATTTGGTCCTTGGTAGGATTTGGAAATTTTAAGATTTGGATGCTTTTGTTTCAGCCGATAAGGATTTATTAAAGTTGTTTTATGTCTTAGAAAATGTTTACAGTTGAGGTAGTTTTCAGGAAAAGCTTCACTTGCTTCCTTTTCGAGAATCTCCTGATGATCAGGCTGAATTCCATACCATATTTTTTCATTACCTTCATGGAGATAATTTATTGCTGACAAATCAAGATCCTACTTATGCCAACAAAATATTGATTTCCATGTCCCCACGTAACAGTATGGATATGTGACTCCTTTTATCAACACAGGAGCTGCATCTCTCAACAAAGAGTCGAGATCACCAAGGTTCCAACTGCCTGCTTCAGGAGACATTAAAGATTTGTGTAAATCAGCACCATAAATGGGCGGAGTGTATTTTATTGTCTTCCAAAACTGGAAATTTATTAAAGAGGTACTTTTTATTAGACTTTTTAAAGAGACTCTTCATTTATAGCCGTTTTATCAGCTATTTTTTTCTGGAATCGGGTCAGGTTCATAGATTACTGAATTATGTTACGAATTTCGTAAAAGTCGTTTTTAGTCATTCTAGCATGCTGCTCAATGGGCTTTTTAACCTTCATTTACTTTTTTAAAGACTCGTAATTGTTGCCATGAGCCTTCCAGCTTTTAGGTGGAACAACCTACTTTTAGTTAATGCGTTTACTTTAACAAATGCATAATCGTGTTTATAGGTTGCTTATAGCTTTTCGACGAATTAATAAAAGTTCTCGAATTATTTTTCAGTGGGTCTGACAATAGGACAGAACGGGATAGTAACCTAAGTTAGTAAAGAAAAAGGAGAAAGAAGAGAAAGTTAATGTAAGTTTCTTACCTTTTCGTCTTGCATTAAAGGAGCCAAAGGAACAAAAAATTATTATAATAGGTTTTTAAAAGTATATGCTTCGATCCACTTTAATTAATTATCAAATTTCAATTGATACAAACAAATACTTATCATTTAATTTACATAACGGTTTAGTGTCAAAGAAGTAAAAAAATAACATTGGTCAGCAACATGTATTTGATTTAATCTTTTTTTTGTTGAGTGAATGGATTGAAGTTACATTGGAAGGGTTGATTTACTGCTTTTATATCTTTTACTTGACCATTTTTGCAAAGAATTGAAAAGCTTAATTTATTTTTATGTTTTATTTAGCGCTGACCTAAAAGAAGGGTATTCCCAGCTTATGTGCGAGTTTCTCTCCTTCTTAGAATGACACTTATCTTTACCTGTCAGTAAGATCACACTTATTTCCCAGAATCATTTTACATATCGATTTACCAGTGTTTTACTCAACATTATTGACCCAACTTTACATGTTGTTAAAGGAATTTTTATCTGATATTGAGTACGTAAAGATGACTCCATCAGATCCACGATAGTAATTTTGTGTGATTGTTCGGAACCTGTCCTGACCTGCAGTGTCCCAAATTGTGAATTTTATCTTTTTACTGTCAACCTGCAAAGTTTTTATTTTAAAATCCACGCCAATTGTCGAGTTATGCAACAACCTGAAATGATCTTCCGTCAATCTTAATAAAATATTAGTTTTTCCAACAGCGGCATCCCCTACTATAACTAATTTAGACATGAGATCGTATTTCTTATGCTTTTCAGTCAACATTGAGATTTTTAAAATTATTATCAAACTTCATTTTCAAAGATTTTTTTTCAAATCTGTTAAGCTATTTAGATTTTCTGAGCTCTGATTGGTAAATCGGAGGTTTTTGGGAATTGATTCATCAAATATCTAAAAGAAACTTATTTTTCTGGAAGATTCCTTAATTTCTATTTAAAATTTCTGAAACCATGAAAAAAGTATTTTTTTAAATTAAAAACCATTATTCAAATTTTTTAATATAAAAAAAAGCTTTGCAAAATTATTTAAAAAATACTTTCATTAAAGGTTGGTTCAAAAGAAAGAAATTGAAAGATTGAAAACACATTCAAATCTTTAAAGCTTTTTTAAAAGTATCTTAGTTGCCAATATTTCTAAGAGAATCTTTATTTCCTCTGGCAACAAAAGTGGGTTTAAGTTGGAAGATTCTTTACATTTATTTTTTAATTTGCTCACTTGTAACTGCTTTTATTTTTTATTCGTATTCATCAAGTCTAACTCTGCCGTAACAATACAACTGAAATTAAATAAAAATTTACATGTTTTGTCATTTCTTCCAATCTATCGCCTTGTCTTTCAACATTTGCGTAAACTGAAGCGGTTAAAATATTTTTGGCTCTGTTCAATTATTATTCGGGAATCAAATGCTGAAGGCGTTTGAATTCTTCGAGTGTGCATTGAATGACTTATTTGCTCTAAAATCAGATATTTCTTACTTGCTGGTGTGGGCCACCCACTGTCAGGCCAAAAAGACCGTGATCGATGAAATGCTCATTGATGAATGATGCGTTTTCGACGCAAGGAACGCTGTTGAGCAAATTTTTTGTGCATCTTGAATGCATACCTTTTCCTGGTCCACCTGATGAAAATGAAGATGCACTTCCTAATAAAACTCTCAAAATATTGTACAACTCCATACGAGTGTCTCTATAATCAACTGAAGGAAAAGCAACTGCAAATTGGAAGAAATCCTCTTCGTCTGCTTGGTACTTTTAAAATCCTCCTTTATACGCAGATGTTGTGGTTTCAACAGCCTTTCTTGCCAAAACTAAACTTTTCATTAAAGAACTTACATTAAGGATAACTTGTTTTAATTTTTTGCTTGATTAATTCGATGTATTTTTATGGTTCTGAAAGATTGGACATTGAAATGATTGTTGAGTTGGGGTTGATTCTTTGTTGGAATTTTAAGAATTGATCATTCGTCAAAACGTTGCCCAATCCTGTGCTTGGCATACCAATGCCAGCATTTCCGAAAGCTGTTCTTCTGACAAGTTCAACAATATTTGACATGTCAGAATAAGTTTGGAAATTATCTTCAAACATACTTTTTTCTCTTAACGCCAAATCAAGCAACAAATTGATCATGATGTCGAAATCTTACTCAAAAAAGGAGCATTTAGCATATGAGTTAAGAACATCGTAATTGAAATCAAATGATGAACCTGTTTGGTGTAAGAATTCGCTTCATTATATGAGAAAGTTACTAATTTTTTATGATTTATTAAAAGCTTGGCTTCATGTGAACGTAATTTTTGAGGTAACTCAAGCTTCCTGAATTTTCAGGAGTTTAATCTTGTGTACCAACTTTAAGACCGATACCTTATTTAATTAAAAATAATTACCCAAATCACTACAGCCAGGAAAACCGCCCTCTTAAATTAAGAAGGTAAGCTTAGTTTATTGATCTTTAACAATTCTCACTTTATTTTTTTGATGTTGAGTTGTAACACAGTTCAAATCCTTTAATCATAAACAAACAAATACAGGATACTCAGTCAATGGAGGATGATTTCTGATAAGTTATTGTCTCTACTTTGAAATTGATGCATGACTTATTTGGTTGACCAGTTTAAGGCCAAATCCATATCGATTTGTAAATAATTTGCTGAGCTGATTTGCTTCAAATACACTTCGCTTAAGCATCTTTTTAATAATGTTGGATTTTTTTAGTTTTTGAATAAATTAAAATTCAGGTTATTATCTGATCTTTTTTTATTAAAATTTGTCATTAATTAAAAGTTAAAAAGTTTAAAATACTTAAAAAAATAAAGGTAAGTTCTGTAATCATAGTGACTAAAAAATGATCATTACGCAAAGCATTGATCGTAAATTGTTTGTAGTTTCTTGAACCTATTTTTTTAAGGATTTTCATGATCTTGTTGAAGTAAAAAGTCCTTATTGAAACCAATCTAAGAAAGAGATTCAGTATTTTTCCTTTCTTATTAAGCTATAATCACTTTTTGAATTTATGATGAACATTTTGACATTATTGCAATGGCTTTTTTACTGCTTTATTACTTAACTTTGGTATCAATTTGTGACATCATTTCAGTCAATAAACGGTTGTAACATTTTTATTGGATGAAGTCAGTCGAATATAAAGTTTTTGCGAACAATACAGGTCCATATGGTAATTTTGGTAACAGTTTAAAAATGTGAATTTCTTTTGTCTTTGGCTTTGCGACAGTTGGGGTTGTGGTCGCCATTGGAGGTGGTGGAGTTGGATGCATCATTGGAACATTAAATCCTGGAGAAGGCAAACCGACAGGGAATCCAGGCACAACTTTTGGTAAGGTTTTCTAAAAGTCATAAGGATTATTCATCGTTTTAGACTCACTTTTAACCTCCTTCTTATCTTTTTTCTTAATTTTACTTTATTTTTTTCTTGCTCTTTATCTCGATTAGCTTGAAGAATCTGAGGAATCTGATGAACTTGATGAAGAACTTGAATAACTTCTTTTTCTTTACTTTCTTGATTTTTCTTTTTTCTATCGTTCCCTTTCTCTCTCCCTGTCCTTATTTTTCTTCTTATCTTTTTTATCTTTACTTTTCTTTTATTTGCCCATTCTTTTTATTAAAAGAGATTATAAAATGAAAGAAAAAAATAAAAAGTAAATGAATGAGGGTCGAATTATATTGTAATAAGACTTTATTAATATTGGGAAAAGATAAAAACAAACTCATATTAAAAAAAATCAGCAAATTAATTTTGATTCATCTTACTTTAGCTTTAATTCTCAAATAAGAGGAAATGTGAATGTCCTACTTGAGATTGATACCAGAATTACCCAATGTAGTCGTTGCCGTTGTAGATCCAGTTCCATAAATGTGTTTTTTTATTGTTTATCTTTTGGATTCTTTCATTTGGGGTTTTGTTTTTGAATAGGCTTAACTCTTCTTATCACTGACTTTTTTTGTTGAAACTTTGTTATTCTTTTAAGAAATTTTCAAAATATTTCTTTAAGATTTGCAAGTTTTGTTCATTTTTAATGTATTTTTTGTAGTTTTCTTTTCTTTTTTACTGATTGATATGATTTATTTTGATATTTTCAATTCTTTAGCAACTTTTGGAATGTAGGTTTTTATTAAACATTTATTTTTTGTACTGTCAGTTGTATTCATTTATCTTTTCACTTTACTTTTAGGTTGTTTGGATTTCATTTAAAGCACGACAAACGTATCATGGAACCTATCAAAGAAATCATCGAGATCATTATTTGAGTGACTTTAAGTTGTTTGAATTCTTTGGATTTTATGATTGCTTGTACACAATGTTTTTGAGATTAATTATCGTGATAAAGAAGGAGTTTTTGAATGGACACTTCTTGAGCGTTCAATAAAATGTGAATTTTTCATAATTTTATATTTTTATAGTCGTTAATTATAGGATTGCTAATTTTTTTACTTTTGATTAAAAAAAACACTACAATGAAATTTAATAAAGTTTAGAAATAAATTGTCCATTAACCACGAGAATTTTATTTCTAAGCATCAAATTTTTAAAAAGGCAAACATTTCGTAAAAAATAAAATACAAAACAAAGAATCAAATAACTCTTTTGTTCACAACGTGTACACGATGTTGTAGACGATCATCCATGCGCATACGAAAATAAGTACACCTGATCCGATTCCACTAAAAACGTCTGCCTTTTTAACAAAGTATTGAGTAGTGTCTTTTACCTTAACAACCATAAGTCCTGTTACTAATGCGTGCATTATTATGTAAACAACTGGCCCCATGAGTTGGTTAACGTTGAGAAGACCAGTGAGGATACCACTCAATAAAGAGACAAGAATTCTGATTCTTTCGAGTGTTTTTGCGTTTTCCATCAATGCTCGTGGATTGATGAATACTGAGGGTTAAAAAATTCATTACATTCATCATGATGAGCGTTGATTTGTTAGGATTATTATTCTTTTGGTTGTTGAACAGAACTGGTTGAAGGTTGTGATCGTTTGTATACTTTTGGTGGCATTATTGTAAGGATTCTTATTTAAATGGTGATAAAGTTTATAAACTTTTTGATTGATTCAATCAATCAATCTTATATCTTATTTTTAATTTGATTTAAACGATCAAAAGATAAACTAAAATCAGTGTAAAAATTACTGACTCGTTCAGAAGGCGTTGATAAAAGTCATTTTTTTATGGTTTAAGAAGTACATTTTCGAGTCACAACTATTTTGAACTCAAGAAAAACAGAAATCTAAAAAAAAATTAAATGAAAAAAATGTAAACAAATTTTTTGATGAGATTTGATTTAGCCTTTCAATAATCTTATTGTCTAAAAATATTAGGTCTTTTAGACTTCAAGTATCTGAAAGAAACACTCATTTTCAAAAGTATCTCTTGGCGAAGCAGAAATCATTATTTTATTTCAAAAAAAGTATTTTATTAAAATAAAAAAGTCTATGAAATATTTTTGAGTGAAAGTTGTTGATGCGATTGAGAATAAAAGAATAAATTAATAATGTGCCAAAAATATGTATTTAAAAAAGCGTACTAAATTTAAAAAGAAAAAGATTCAATGTAACAACTCAAAGAATTTTGTCGAGAGTATCTCCCAAAATATTTCTCACTCAAATTTAAAAGAACCTTTCTTCGATTACAGAAAAGGAGAAAATGTATTCGAGCTTACTACAAATGTTTTTTCATTGATCGATCATCTTCATGCTGCCAACCCCTCACTCGAACCAACACAATACATCGAAGACTATTTCCTTTTCAGATTCTAAAACTTCTATAAGGAGTGTGAAGATATGGTTAAAGTTCCAGATGATGAAGGATACCACGCAATTATTAAGATCCTAGAAGGAATGAAAAGTGTAAAAATTTTAATGATAATTTAGAGAACTCGTTAATGCTTTCAAATCTATATCAGATTAGTTTACCTTTATTTTTAATCTAAGTAGAAGTAAGCAGATTTAAATCCCAAAAAAATATTCAACAGAGATTAATGCTATCAGTCTCTACCTGCGCTTTATGCTGATCTAAAGATTAAAACTATGACTGAGGAAGATTTTTAACCTGATTTTGTTTTAATAGACTTTATGGAGTATGCAATCAAACTGTTACTGAACATGAAACCTAACCAAAAATTTTTCAACTATGTCATTGATATCATTCAGCAATGCGGTTTTCCTGAAATGTATTAATAAAAAATCATGGATAAAATCAAATAAGTTAAACTGAAGCAATAAAGATAAGAAATAAAAAAGTATGGTTTTGCTCTTAAAGATAAAATTTATTAAATGCAAAATTCTGCTCCTTCTTAAAAATGTATCACAGAAACCCAAACTAAAATTGATTCCAATTAAGGAACCCCTGTAAAGTAAGAAGCTTCTGATAAAACTGACGATAAAACAGACATGAAAACACTTTAAACAAGCTAAAAGAAACAAAATGTCATTATCAGACATCGAAATGAAGATAGAAATGAGTTGGAGAGTATTAAAACATCATTAAAACTTCAACGAAAACCAACCACTCCATTCAAGTAAAGAACTCTTTATATGCGCTCAAAATATTTTGTCTCTAAAAATACTTTAATAAACAACTCAAAAGTTTCATCGCATGTTTCCAAAATAAATCAAATTCAAGAATCAAGATTCAATCAATTAAGCAGAAGCTATTCCTCACGATGTTTGGATGTAAAGTTTTAATAAGAACAATAAGTTTTAGCTGGTGCAACTCCAAAGCCTAAAAAGAAAGTTAAAACTTAAAGTGTAGAGACATCACAAAAATTTGACTAAAATGGAAATTTTATTAAGAGGCGTTGAGATCCTTCAAGAAAGTAAAGTTTTCAGCTTGATTTTCTAATATTTTTATTTTTATCAATCGATTGCAATTTTTATTTTATTTAAAAAAAAAAAGTTTTGACTTTTATGATCTTTTTCTTTTAGTTTTGGGATTTAGCCTCTTTAAATATTAAGAGATTTCTCTGTCGCAAATTTAATATTTCTTTATCTTATCAACCAAATTCTAAATTTTCGCACTATCTTTTATATTTAACTGTCATTTATTTTCTTTCTTTCAAATCTAAACTTTCATTAAATAAAAATACCGTCAACTATTAATAAAAAGGAATGTTTTAAAAAAT
>Ga0102832_1001584_pt1 | contig 16620 bp, 20 predicted proteins | sample EBPBio282013_DNA_FD_88942 | JGI IMG/M metagenome (GOLD analysis project Ga0102832, IMG submission 88942) | Wastewater treatment Type I Accumulibacter community from EBPR Bioreactor in Madison, WI, USA - Reactor 2_5/28/2013_ DNA (Illumina Assembly) | ecosystem: Engineered > Bioreactor > EBPR >...
CAGGCACCGGCATTCGATCATGCGCGGCTGGCGAAAGGGCTTGCCGCGGCCGCGCAGATCCAGGTCGTGCCCGAAGCCTTGCCCTTCGCCAGCTTCACCTTCACGCCCGATGGCAGGGCGATCAGTTTCTCCGTGAAGGACAAGGGTTGGCGTTGCTCGCTCGCCGACTATGTCTGCGCCACCATCCCGGCACCGGCGCGGCCGGGTGATGTACTGTCCCCCGACGGGCGGCGTGCGGTGTTCGTGCGCGACGACAATCTGTGGATGCGCGACGTCGAGACAGGGCAGGAAACCCGGCTCACGCGCGATGGCACGGCCGAGAACGGCTATGCGCTGAACATGGTCATCGTCACGGTGACCTCGCGATTGACCAAGATGCCGCCGCAGCCGAGCGTCTCCTTCTCGCCGGATTCGCGCCGTCTCCTCGCCTGGCGGACCGACATCAGCAAGACCAGCCGGACGGCGGTGATGGAAACCGAGATGGGCCGGCCGCCGCGCGTCCACGAATATCATTTCAACTATGCCGGCGATCCCGACATCGCACAGGCCACGCCGATGCTGATCGACCTCGACACCCAGGCGATCACGCCGGTGCAGTCGCCGCCGGTCGGCCGTCATATCGATATCGAACTGCTGACCTGCTGGGACCCGGACGCGCCGCGCGTCTGCTTCAGCGAGGATGTGCGCGGCTACAAGAGCGCGCGCATCCATGTCGTCGATGCGCTGACCGGCGCGGTGACGCCGTGGCTGCCGCCGCACGAGCGCGCCACGGCGCTCGGCAACGCGCTGGTCGCGGTGCCGGTGGCGCTGGCGATCGGCGGCCCGCTGGTGACGCACCTGCTGGCCTGGCTCGACTGGCGCGCCACCTTCGGCGTGCTGTTCGTGCTGTCGGCGCTGTGGGTGCCGCTGTGGTTCTTCCTGTTCCGCGACACGCCCGAGCAGTCGCGCTTCGTCGGCAAGGACGAGCTGGCGCTGATCCGCGCCGCCGAGGGAGCCGCTTCGACCGCACCGGCCGCCCGCCACGCCTGGCCGGGGGCCGCCGAGCTCGGCCGGCTGTTGGCCAACCGCACGCTGCTGGCCAACACCTGGGCATTCTTCGTGTTCGGCTACTTCGTGTTCTTCTTCATGTCGTGGCTGCCGAGCTACCTGCACCACCGCTACGGGCTCGATCTCAAGGCGGTCGGCCTGTTCAGCGTCCTGCCGTGGCTGGCCGCCGCGGTCGCGCTGTGGGCGATGAGCCGCTGGTCCGACCGGCTGGCGACCCGCACCGGCAACATGCGGCGGGCGCGCTCGGCCCTGATCGCCGGCAGCCAGCTGGTGGCGGCGATTGCCGTGGTCCCGGTGGCGCTGACCGGCAACCTCACCGTGGCGATCGTCGGCATCACCGTCGCCGTGGCGGCGTCGATGGGCGCCAACGCCGCCTACTACGCGGTCAACGTCGACATCGTGCCGCAGCGCGCGGCGACCGCGCTCGGCATCATGGACTTCGCCTTCGCGCTGGCCGGTTTCGCCGCGCCGGTCGTCACCGGCTGGGTGCTGCACCTGCGCGGGTCGTTCCAGGACGCCTTCCTGCTGATGACCGGGCTGGCGCTGTCGTCGGTCGTGGTGGTGGCGCTGTTCCACCACCCCGACCGCGACAAGGTCACCTGACCGCTACTTGAGCAGGATCGGCAGCGCCTGCTGGTAGGCGATCTCGGCGCGCGCCTTGAGCTCGGGCAGGGTGCAGCTGCCGATCGGGTGCTGCACCGTCAGGAAGGGATAGTCGGGCAGGCCGAGCACGCGCGCGATGTTGCGGGCCGTGACCCTGAAGGGCTCGGTGCACAGCACCACCGCCCGCTTGCCGAGTTGTTCGAAGGTGATTCCGTCGTGCAGACTGCACGTCGAGCAGGAGCCTCAATCCCCGAGGCCGGTCAGCAGGAAGTCGACCTCCTGGGCGACGTTCACCAGGGTCTGTCCGGGCGCCGGGGCGCTGGCGTTCTTCTTCGAGGCCAGCGTGCGGATCGTGCAGCCGTTCCTTTGCACGAACAGCTGCGCGACCTCGTTCAGCATCTCCTCGGCGTTGAGCTTGCCGTTCTCGAGGATGCCGATGCGCAGGCCGTCGATGCTGGCCAGCGCCGGGGCGCGCACCGACTTGCGCGGCGGCGTGGTCGAGGTCGGGGCATAGAGTTGCATGGCGGTCTCTCCTACTTCGACGTGTGGTTCGGGGGCAGCGCGATCGGCGCATGCTGGAAGATCGAGCCGCGGCCGCGGCTCCACGACGGGATGAAGCAGGAATGCCCGCCGGCATCGCCGCCGCCCATGGTGATCAGGATGTCGTCGGGCCGCATGCCGCGATGGACGAAGCCGTCCTCGACCAGCGGCGACCGGCCCTCGCCGCGCTGCGCCTCGTACTCGCGCTCGCGGAACTTGCCGACGCTCTTCATGCCCTCGACCGAACGCTTGGCCTGCGCGAACAGGAAGTCCTGCGAGCGTTCGCGGCTCCAGCCGGCGTCGGCCAGGATGGTCATGTGCTCGGGGGCGAGGATCACCACGCTCTGGCCCAGCGTGATGCAGCCGTAGTTGGCCATCGCGTCGGCGACCGAACCCAGCACCTGCTCCGGCGTGTTGCCGCCGTGGTTCTCGACGTTGCAGAAGCCACCGCCGGCATAGGCCGTGACGCTCGACGTGCCCTTCGGGTAGCCCTGCGCCTCGCACAGCAGCGGCCACGGGTTGCCGCGCGCGCGCTCGGCGATGCAGAAGCTGTACTTGCCGGGATTGCCCTGGGTCGACTTGTCGGAGATGCCCGGGATCATCTGGAAGACGTTGCGCAGGATCAGCCGCGTCGCCCGCCCGATCGTGGCGTTGGCGCGGTTGCCCGGGCCGAACAGGTTGACGTCGGAATTCATCGCGATGTCGTCGGCGTAGGGACCGCTGACCACGAGCAGCGGCGCCGACCCGCCGGTGCTGGCGGTCGAGCCGTGAAAGTTGAACGGCTCGCGGTCCATCGCCTCGAAGGCCGCGACCACGACCGGGAAATGCTCCGGCAGGCAACCGGCCATCACCGCGTTGACCGCGGCGGCGTGCAGCGACAGGTCGAGCCCGGTCGCGGGATGGCGGGCGATCACCGTGTCGGCGGGCCGCGCGTCGGCCGCCAGCATGGCCTTCACGCGGTCGACCTGCGGCGGCACCACCGGCAGGCCATCGGTCCAGCCCTGCTCGTAGCAGTAGTCGATGGCGGCCAGCAGGTCGTCCGGCACCTCGTGGATCTTCGGTGTCATCTTCGCAGCGGCAACGGCCATGCTTTCGTCTCCGGTCCCGGCAATCTAGTCGAGCTTGGCGCCGATCGCCTTGACCAGCGCGTCCCACTTCCGGACGTCGCCCGGCAGCATGTCGGCGAAGGCCCGCGGGCCCAGGAACACGGCCTCGTTGCCGATGCCCTCCAGCCCGTCGCGGAACGCCGGGTCCTCGCTCGCCTTCTTCATGGCGGCGGCGATCCTGTCGATCGCCTCGCGCGGCGTGCCGGCCGGCGCGGCCAGGCCCAGCCAGCCGTCGAGCACGAAGCCCTTCTGCGGCCCGAACACATCGAGCATGGTCGGCACGTCGGGCAGCACCTTGGAACGCTTCTCGCCGGTGACGGCCAGCGGCCGCAGCAGCCCCTGCTTCGCCTGGCCGTAGGCCGCGTCGAAGGTCGGGAAGCCGGCCTGCACCTGGTCGGCCAGCAGGGCGCGCACGATCTCCGGCGCGCCCTTGTAGGGCACGTGGGTGTAATCGATGCCGGCGGCCAGCCGGAACGCCTCGGCCGCGAGGTGGGCCGGGCTGCCGTTGCCGCCCGAGGCGTAATACAGCTTGCCCGGCTCCTTCTTGGCCAGCGCGATGAACTCCTGCGCCGTCTTCACCGGCAGCGCCGGCGGCACGACCATCAGGTTCATGCCCCGCTGCAGCAGGCAGATCGGCGCGAAGTCCTTGACGATGTCGTACTTCAGCCCGCTGTAGAGCGCCGGGTTGATGGTGTGGCTCGACGCGATCAGCATCAGCGTGTAGCCGTCGGCCGGCGCGCGCGCCGCGACCTCGGCGCCGATGTTGCCGGCCGCGCCCGGCCGGTTCTCGACGATGACCTGCTGGCCGAGGTCGGTGGTCAGGCGCTGGGCGATCCGCCGCGCCGCGGTGTCGGGCGTCGAGCCGGCGATGAACGGCACGATCAGCCGCACCGGCTTGTCGGGATAGTCGGCCGCGGCCGGCGCGGCGAAGCCCAGCACCAGCGACAGGCCGAGAAGCAACAGACGACCCACGGTCGATTTCCTCTTGGGGAGAAGGCGCCTTCTCAGAATGTTGGCTATTGAAATCAGCGATCGTCGACTTGTCTAGTCAACTAGGAGGGAAGGGAACTTCTAGCGAGCGAACACAGCAAAGCCTGTCGAAGCATGTGCATGCAAGTGGCACTGGTGTTAAGAAGCATTCAACCCTAGGATGTGCCCATCTGATCACATCTCCGCCCTCGTCGTTGCACAAGGCCAATATGTCAGTAAAGCGCGAGATACCCTTGACGAGAAAGTTCCCACCCCACTCACGCGCTTCTTCGGCTCGTTTGGTTGGGCTCACTCTTTTTAGTGGGCTCAGTTTGAGCATGTGCTCCTCAAACGCCCAAGAGCACGCGCCCCTGCCCTCGACCGAACAGTTTATCGGCGCGCTGACTGCTTGCGGTGCAGGTTCCCGCATCAACATCTCTGCAGACCTGATTGGCTCGATATCAGCTGTTTATCAAGGCAATCGAACGTCCGGTACCGCCGCGATGGAGGCGGTCGCGTCCGCATTGACCTTGCTGCCCCAGAATTCAATCTATGATGGATACCGTCTCTACATCTCCTGCGTTGTTGCATTGATCGGGCGAAGCGCACGTCCCAATCTCTCCGCTGTGTTTAATGGAGTGTTACTGGGCGACAGCTCGGAGTTCATAAGAGCCAAACTGGGTGCACCTCGAAGAATCACTCGGCTGCGAGATGGAGCAGAGGCCTTTGTCTATTGGGATGACACCGTAGCTGTATCGCTACTGTTTATTGATGGGTCCTTGGCCATTCGAACGGCTTGCGCCAAGAGGGAAAAGCAGACTGTGCTCTTTTTGACCCGAGTACTTGGGGATTTTACATTCGCAGATATCAGCACAGCTACAGTCTTCGGGTTCTGGAACTTGGGTTATTGGGGAGGATGGTATATTGAGCGGGCCACTTACCCTGGGGTGATGCAAGGAGACAGCTTCGTTTTCTGGTGGTCTTACGCATTCGCGTTCGACAATGGGCCGAAAATTGATGACTGGCTGTCGTATGACAGAGAGATGAGCAAGAGCCTTTCCGGAGAGTTCCGGATTGGGGACGATCCGGGAGGCGCAGCATTTGGGTGGCGCAACGACGTTAAGCCGAATTGTATCTCGTTTCGAGACCCACAAGTGGCAAGTATAGAGCGCAAAATTCCTGCGCGCGCCGGCTTCCCGGATCCATTTGAGGGCAACCCTGCATATTGGCAACCTACTTTTTACGGAGATTTGAACGCTTTGGGTGCTTTAAGCGAGTAGCTTTGCCAACTGCATAAGTATGATTGGGAGGAGAGAAATGCGAGGGCAGCAGAGAGTCGCACTCTTGATTTTTGGGCTGCTACTTGTCGTCTGCAGTTCACTAATGTTGTTCTCGGAGTTTCTAGGACCGACCGTAAGAAGCTCCATCCTTCCTGTGGCTAGCGAGGGCTTTAAAGTGGTTCTCGGTGCACTTGTTGGTGCGCTTTCCGCAATTCTGGGAGCTAACTCAGAAAAGTGATTCGACTCGCTACGATGGAGAAGTAGATGCGCTTTTGGTCGACCTTAGTGGGAGGTATCGCTCTTTCTTTTGGACTTGCAGCGCAACCTGTATCACTGCCCAGCACTACGGAATTCATGAATATCCTTACGGTTTGCGGCGCCGGATCAAGCTTCAAATTTGAGGGAGATGTCCGCCGTGACGCACCTAGCATCTATGAAAAGGGAAGAACCGAAGGAAAGGCCGTTCAGGATATTCTAGCAGCAATATTTACCCAACTTCCGGAAAGCGAGCGCGCTGGAGCTTTGCGAGACTACTTAGGGTGTGTTCGAGCCATACTTCCTTCGGCCAAGTAGATGGCCGTAACCCCATATGGGCTCGGAGAAGTGGGATGAGCTTCGATCGCAAGACTTTAGTGGGTCTGATCCTGTCCATGGGAGCTCTTGCATCGCCCATTGCTTCTGCAGACCAGTGCGATCTGCCTAGCTCTGACGAGTTCATTAACATTCTCAGAATCTGTGGCGCGGGATCAAACTACAAACTTGATGGCAGCATCCAACGGGAAGCCCGCAGCATTTATGAGAATGGTCGGACAGCGGGTAAGGCCACTGAAGAGATTACGGCAAGTGTAATCGCGCAATTGCCGCAAGGCGAACGACTTGCAGGGTATCGGGACTATCTGGGGTGCGTTAACTCTCTGCTCAAGCAAGGATCACTTGGAAGGGCCACACTGACCCTTGAGTACTGGAATCCCGGTGGATGGCGAGCGCTGGTCACAAATCCAACCGGATGTCCTGTAGCCATCACCGATCCGAAGCTCATAGCAGTAAATCCAAATAAAGGAAGCGGCTCTGCTCCCTACGATTTTGCATACTCACTAAAAGCGACGCTTCTGGAGAATGGTCGAAATCTAGGGGGGACAATGGCCCCTAAGCAAGCGGCCAGGCTCTATTTGGCGCTGTTTGGACCTGCGGAGCTTTGCAATAACTGGAAAGAGCTTCGGGCGAACCTGTTCACGCCGCGATCCGAGTTTAAAGACTTTGGCAAATGGACGTGCAAAGTCGAACTCAACCTAGTTTCCGCCTCGGGGACTCGCGCCCGCATCAACGAAGAATTCGAGTGCGCACGAATACCGGTACCTCCACCTCGGTGTTGACTACACTCGTCTGCTGGAAACCTGCCGTGCTTATCAAAGACAAACCAACACACGCTCCACTGCCTCGACCAGGCGGTGAATCTCGGCCTCGGTGCCGACGGTGACGCGCAGCCAGTCGGCGATGCGCGGCTTGTTGAAGTGGCGGACCAGCACGGCGCGGTCGCGCAGTCCCTTGAACAGCAGCGCGCCGTCGTGCCCGGGATGGCGCGCGAACACGAAGTTGGCCGACGACGGCAGGACCTCGAAGCCCAGACCTTCCAGCGCGCGCGTCATCGTCGTGCGGTTGGCGATCACCTTCGCGCAACTCTCGCGGAAGTAGGCGTCGTCGCGCACCGAGGCGGCGGCGCCGGCCTGGGCGATGCGGCCGAGCGGGTAGGAGTTGAAGCTGTCCTTCACGCGGGTCAGCGCCTCGATCAGCCCGGCGTCGCCCAGCGCGTAACCGACGCGCAGGCCGGCCAGCGCGCGCGACTTCGACATGGTCTGCACGACCAGCAGGTGCGGATGCTCGGCGATCAGCGGCACCGCGCTTTCGCCGCCGAAGTCGACGTAGGCCTCGTCGATCACCACCGGGATGTCGTCGTGCTCGGCCAGCAGGCGCTCGATCTCGGTGCGCGGCAGGGCGATGCCGGTCGGCGCGTTGGGGTTGGCGATCACGATCGCGCCGGCGTCGCGGCGATAGTCCTCGATGCGCACGCGCAGGCCGTCGTCGAGCGGCACGGTCTCGGCCGTGATGCCGAACAGCTGCGCCCAGACGGGATAGAAGCTGTAGGTGACGTCGGGATAGAGCAGCGGCTTCGACTGGTTGAGCAGCCCGGCGAAGGCATGCGCCAGCACCTCGTCCGAGCCGTTGCCGACGAATACCTGGTCGGGTGCCACGCCGTGCAGCTCGGCCAGCTCGGCGCGCAGCTCGGTCGCCTCGGGATCGGGATAGAGCCGCAGCGTGTCGTTGGCCGCCTCGCGCATCGCCGCCAGCGCCTGCGGCGACGGCCCGAACGGGCTCTCGTTGGTGTTCAGCTTCACCAGGTTGGCGATCTTCGGCTGCTCGCCCGGCACGTAGGGCGACAGCACGTGCGTGAGGGGGCTCCAGAGAGAGGACATGGCGACCTTCGAGACAACTGATGCAGAAGCATCTCACTGTGCTTCCGCGCGAGCTTATCGAATATGCGCGGCCAAGGCGATTGGCTTCGCCCTTCGCCCAACTAGAGCACTACGGATTGCAAGACGGCGGTGACATCTCTCACGCCCGGTAACGACCAGACTGAATCCCTGAGGTGGAAAATCCAACCATTCTGATGAGACGAGAACTTCGACCTTTGAAGGACAAGAGCGTGCGGAAGTATTGCCGCTCTGAGCACCTTGTAGTCGGCACCAAACACGATGCCGGCGAGGAAATCGAAGCCGCCCTTGTCCAACCCTCTGAGTGCGCTGAGTTGACGAGATGGGTTCTGAGGAGTCACCCGACGACCCTTGATCTGGTAGCGCACCCCTTGAGCATCGGTCGCATCAGCAGCCACGTTGGAGTTGAGCGCTTGCTGCCAGCCAAAGGCTCGGCAGAACAGCAATTCGGCTACATCGGCGGTTGGGTTGTTGGAACTGCGGACGATGCCACGCTTGCGCAGTTCTTCGCCCACGCTGGCGTGGAGCTCGAGCAACTGAAGAGGGGTCAGCTTGGCGAGTTCGTTCATGACGCGCGTCTCGTGTCCGGCCCGGACCCATCGAGGTCTGAACTTCGCAGCAACTTGCCAGCCTGGAGCAACAATACTGGGCTGCCCCCTGAGAAGGGGTGGTGTAACGACTGCAAACGACGGGAAGAAATTGGAGCGGGCGAAGGGATTCGAACCCTCGACCCCGACCTTGGCAAGGTCGTGCTCTACCCCTGAGCTACGCCCGCGCTCCGTACTCCGGCCGGGTAGGTTGCCGGAAGGCGGCGGTGATAGGGCTTTTCGCGGGGCTTGGCAAGGGCCGAGAATCGGGGCGCGGCGAGGCCGGAAAGGTCCCTCGCTGCGCTCGGGATGACAGCGGGTGGCGCTATCGCCGGGCCAGCAGGCCCTGCAGGTACTTGCCGTACTCGCTGGTCTTGATCGGCTCGATCAGGCGGGCCAGCCCGGCGTCGTCGATGTAGCCCTTGCGCCAGGCCACCTCCTCCGGGCTGCCGATCTGCAGGCCCTGGCGGTCCTCGACGGTCTCGACGAACTGGGCGGCGCGCAGCAGGCTGGACGGCGTGCCGGTGTCCAGCCAGGCATAGCCGCGGCCCAGCTTCTCGACGGTCAGGCGGCCCGCCTTCAGGTAGTGGGCGTTGACGTCGCTGATCTCGAGCTCGCCGCGGGCCGAGCGCGGGATCGACGCGGCGACGTCGCAGACGTCGGCGTCGTAGAAATAGAGCCCGGTCACCGCCCAGTTGGAGCGCGGGTCCTTCGGCTTCTCGACGATCGAGATCGGGCGGTCGGGGTCGGCGGCATCGAACTCGACCACGCCGTAGGCCGAGGGGTCGCTCACCCAGTAGGCGTAGACCCAGGCGCCGCTGCCCGTCGCGCCGCGCTCGGCCACCGCCGGCAGCGAATCGCCGTAGTACAGGTTGTCGCCCAGGATCAGCCCGACGCGGTCGTTGCCGATGAAGTGCTTGCCCACGAGGAAGACCTCGGCGATGCCGCCGGGCTTCGGCTGCACCGCGTAGTCGATCGACAGGCCCCACTGGCGGCCGTCGCCGAACAGGCGGCGATACGCCTCCTCGTCGTGCGGGTTCACGACCAGCAGGATCTCGCGGCAGCCGGCCAGCATCAGCGTGGTCAACGGGTAGTAGACCATCGGCTTGTTGTAGACCGGCAGGAGTTGCTTGTTGGCCGCCCGGGTCATCGGGTAAAGCCGCGTCCCGCTGCCGCCCGACAGTACGATACCCTTCATGCGTCCTTCCCCTTCACCGCCGATGTAACCCGATGCTCGACCCGCAACAACTCTTCGCCCGGCTCGACCAGCTGGGCATCGCCCACCGCACCGTCGAGCACCCGCCGGTCTTCACCGTCGAGCAGGCCAAGGCACTGCGCGGCGACCTGCCGGGCCACCACATCAAGAACCTGTTCTTGCGCAACAAGAAGGAGGAGATGTGGCTGGTCGTGGCGCTCGAGGACCGCGCCGTCGACCTCAAGCGGCTGGGCGAGGTGCTGGGCGCCGGCAAGCTGTCGTTCGGCAGCCCCGACCGGCTGCGCCGCACGCTGGGCGTCGAGCCGGGCTCGGTGACGCCGCTGGCGCTGGCCAACGACACCGGCCGGGTGGTCCGGCTGGCGCTCGACCGCGGCCTGGCCGACGGCCAGCCAATCAACGCCCACCCGCTGGTCAACACCATGACCACGACCCTGTCGCTCGACGGGCTGCAGGCCCTGTTCGCCGCCACCGGCCACGAACCGCGCTGGCTCGACTTTCCGTTATAATATAACGTCCGGCGATGCTCTCGCGGCGTACCCTGCTGGCGGCCCTGCCCGCCCTTCCCCTGTCCGTCCCCGCCGCCGGTCCCGTGCGGGCCCAGGCGCGGCCGAAGGTGGTCGCGACCTTCTCGATCCTGGGCGACCTCGCGGCCGAGGTCGGCGGCGACGCCATCGACCTGTCGGTGCTGGTCGGGCCGGATGCCGACGCCCACACCTACCAGCCGCGCCCGGCCGACGCGCGCACCCTGGCGGCGGCGCAGGTGCTGGTCAGCAACGGCCTGGGCTACGAGGGCTGGATCGACCGGCTGGTCGCGGCGGCGCCGTTCCGGGGCCGCGCCATCGTCGCCAGCAAGGGCGTGGCGACGCTGAAGGCGGCCGCCCAGGGCAGCCAAGATCACGGGCACGACCATGCCCACGGCGTCGACCCGCACTGCTGGCAGGATGTCGGCCGCGCCCGGCGCTACGCCGCCACCATCGCCGAGGGCCTGGCCGCCGCCGACCCGGCCGGCGCCGCGGCGATCAAGGCGCGCGCCGCCGACTACGACGGCCGGCTGGCAACGCTCGATGCCTGGGTGCGCGCCGAGATCGGGCGCGTGCCGACGGCCCAGCGCCGCGCCCTGATCGGCCACGACTCGCTGCGCTACTTCGCTTCCGCCTACGGCGTCACCTTCGTGTCGCCGCGCGGCTTCAGCACCGAGAGCGAACCGTCGGCGCGCGACGTCGCGGCGCTGATCCGGCAGGTCCGCGAGCAGAAACTCAAGGCGCTGTTCCTCGAGAACATGACCAGTCCCGGCCTGGTCGAGCAGATCGCGCGCGAGTCCGGCGCGGTGGTCGGCGCCCGCCTCTACAGCGACGCGCTGTCGAAGCCGGGCGGCCCGGCGCCGACCTACGAGGCGATGATGCGCCACAACGTGACGGCGCTGGTCGCCGGGATGCTGGCGAATTGAGATAAGGGGCTCTCGTTGATCTTCGGAGTTTTCGTCATGCGTCGCTGGTTCGCGTCCGCCGCCCTCGCCCTGTCCGCCCTCGCCTTGTCCGTCCTCGCGCAGCCGGCGGCGGCGCAGGAGATTCGCATCGACGTGCCGGTCGCGGTGAAGCAGGCCAAGGTCGTGTTCAACCTCGATCACTTCGCGTTCGAGGGCGACCAGCCGACCGGGCTGGAGTTCATGCGGATCCTGCTCGCCTACTTCCGGGAGCAGGGCACGCAGGTCCGCATGGTCGCGATCTTCCACGGCGCGGCGGGCTACATGTTGCTGGACGACGCCGCCTACGGCCGCGTGCGCAACTGGAGCGCGGGCAATCCCTACAAGGGGCAGATCGCCGAGCTGATGAAGGCCGGCGTCGAGATCGAGGAATGCGCCGAGACGATGCGGCTGAACCGCTGGGGCAACGCCGACCTGCTGCCCGGCGTGAAGGTCAACACCGGCGCCAACATGCGGATCATCCAGCTGGTGCAGGACGGCTTCGTCCAGCTCCAGCCCTGACCGCCCCGGCCCTGATCGCCCCAGCCCTGACCGGCTAGGCGACCGCCGCGAACGGCAGGCCGGCGCTGCGCCGCGCCTCCTGCAGCGTGTTGTACATCAGGCAGGCCACCGTCATCGGGCCGACGCCGCCCGGCACCGGCGTGATGCGGCCGGCCACCTGGACCGCCTCGTCGAACGCCACGTCGCCGACCAGCTTCGTCTTGCCGTTGTCGGCGGGGATGCGATTGATGCCGACGTCGATCACCGTCGCGCCGGGCTTGATCCAGTCGCCGCGCACGAAGTTCGGCCGGCCGATCGCGGCGACCACGATGTCGGCGGTGCGGCACAGGCCGGCGAGGTCCTTCGTCTTGGAATGCGCGATGGTCACCGTGCAATCGGCGCGCAGCAGCAGCTGCGCCACCGGCCGGCCGACCAGGTTCGAGCGGCCGATCACCACGGCGGTGCTGCCGGCCATGCTGCCCAGCGCGTCCTGCAGCAGCATCGAGCAGCCGAGCGGCGTGCACGGCACCGGGAAGTCGAGCGGCGCGCCGGGCGCCGCCGAGGCCAGCCGGCCGACATTCATCGGGTGGAAGCCGTCGACGTCCTTGGCCGGGTCGATCGCCAGCAGCACCTCGGCGCTGTCGAGGTGAGACGGCAGCGGCAGCTGGACCAGGATGCCGTGCACGGCGGGATCGGCGTTGAGCTGGCGCACGACGGTGAGAAGCTCGGCCTGCGTCGTGGTCGAGGGCAGGCGATGGTCGAAGCTCGCCATGCCGAGCTCGGCCGCCAGCTTGCCCTTGCTGCGCACGTAGACCTGGCTGGCCGGGTCGTCACCGACCAGCACGGTGGCGAGCCCGGGCTTGGGACCGCGCTCGGCGACCAGGCGGGCGACGCCGGCCGCCACGCGCTGCTGCAGGCCCACCGCGAAGGCCTTGCCGTCGATCAACTTGGCTTGCGTCATCTCTTCTTCCCACCCGGCTCCGTCGTCCACGCGGCGATCCGCTCGGCCAGCACGGCCGGGTCGCCGGAAACACTCACTACCTTGTCGCGGCCGGTGGCGCCGCGCGTCACCTCGAAGGCCGACTTCGGCAGCCGCCACGCGGCCGCCAGCAACGCGATGATCGCCGCGTTGGCGCGGCCGTCCTCGGCCGGCGCGGTCACCGTCGCCTTGAGGGTGGCGTTGTCGCCCAGCTCGAGCGCGGTACGGCGCGCCCGCGGCTGCGCGCGCAGCTCGACCGTCACGCCGGCCGTCGCGCGGCGCAGGAAAGCCGGGTCCGCCACACGCTAGAGCCCGAGCCAGTATTCCTGGAGCAGGTGCTGCAGGAAGAAGATCAGCAGCAGGGCGATGACCGGCGAGATGTCGATGCCGCCGAGGTTGGGCAGCACGCGGCGGATCGGGCGCAGCACCGGCTCGGTCACGCGGTACAGGAAGTCGACGAACGTGCGGATGAACTGGTTGCGCACGTTGACGACGCCGAACGCGACCAGCCAGCTCATGATCGCGCTGCCGATGATGACCCAGGTGAAGATGTCGAGAATGACGTAGATTAGCTTCGCCAGCGAGATCATCGACACTCCGCAGCTCTGATGCCGGCCGGTTGCCGGCCGGGCACCCTACTCGGCGGCCAACGCCGATCACAAGCCATTTCCCGTCGGGAAATCATGCCCGGGACAGGGTCAATTCGACGGCGCCGAGCCGCACGATGCGGGCCGCGCTGATGTCCCGCGGGCCGTGCTCGGGCAAGAGCCGCGCGCCATCGATCAGGGTGCCGCCCGGCGTGCCGAGGTCCTCCAGCCCGATGCGGCCGGGGGCCAACAGCAGGCGGGCGTGCGGCTGGCCGACCGAGGAATCGGGGACCGACAGTTCGCCGGCCTGGGCCGCCGCGCCGGTCAGCAGCAGGCTGCCGGCCTCGCCCTGGACCGCGAGGTCGACCGCGCCGCCGGCCGGCAGACTGCCGGCCAGCCGCCAGCCGCGGCGGTCGGCCAGGGCCACCGCCACGGGCGGCGGCGGCAGGGCGCCGGGCGCCGGCGGGATCACGGTCGAGGTCCCGGACGCGGGCGCGCCCGGCAGGGCCAGCCGGGCCTCGTCGCGCGGCCAGCGCATGTAGGCGAACACCCAGAGCAGGATCAGCGGCACGATCGTGCCGACCGCGGTCAGGGTCAGCAGGATGGCGCCCAGCCCGGTCCAGCCGGGCAGCCCGGCCTTCTCGACGATCCGCCAGGCCATCCAGCCGGCCAGCACGAGGCCGACCAGGGCGAACACGCTCGACAGGCCGAAGAAGCCCATCAGCGCCGCGAACTCGGCCCCCATGTCAGGCGCCTCCGGCCGGATGGGCCGAACCCGCGCGGGCCTGCGCGCCGCCGGCCTCGCCGTTCGGCCAGTCGCCGAAGGCCAGGATCGCCATCACGATGAACGCGCCGACCAGCGGCACGAGGTGGAACAGCGACAGCGCGCCGGAGTAGCCGGCGCGGGTGCAGATCCGCCAGGTCGGGATGATCAGCACCATCGCGATGACCAGGTGGGCCACCACGATGGCGAACAGCACCAGTGATCCCAGGCTCAGCAGCCAGGCCAGCGGACCCATGTCAGGCGAGCGCCACGACTTCGATCTCGACCATGACGTCGCGCGGCAGGCGCGCCACCTCGATGGTCGAGCGCGACGGCGGCTGGTCGCCGAAGTAGGTGCCGTAGACCTCGTTCATGGCGGCGAAGCTGTCCATGCTCTTCAGGAACACCGTCGTCTTGACCGCGCGGTCGAGGCCGGAACCGGCCGCCTTCAGCACGGCCTGCAGGTTCTTCAGCACCTGGTGGGTCTGCTCGGCGATGCCGCCGGCCACGACCTGGCCGGTCGCCGGGTCGAGCGGGATCTGGCCCGCGCAGTAGACCATGCCACCGGCGACGATGGCCTGCGAATAGGGGCCGAGCGCCTTGGGCGCGGCATCGGACTGGACGACCTTCTTGGACATGGCGGACACCGTGGGGGACTCCATTGGCGGAATTGCGGCGAAGCCGGCACGCTAACACAGGCCGGTTTGCTTGACAGGGGACCCGCCAACCATTATCCGCGCCTTCCTTGGGCCCTTCACGGGGTCCGGCCGGTTTGTGGGGGGCTGTAGCTCAGCTGGGAGAGCGCCTCGTTCGCAATGAGGAGGTCAGGGGTTCGATCCCCCTCAGCTCCACCAACCGGACGGTTGTCTTATGACGCGCGACAGGGGACCTTCGGTCCCATGCTCGTGAAGAAGCGTCATCCGACCCCCGCCGACCTCGGCCTCACGCCCGCGGAGGCCCGGGTCTTCCGCAAGCTCTCCAACCCGCGGCGCATCCAGGCGTACCTGTACGCCCTGCCGGCCAACTTCGAGGAAAACGGCGACACCCTGCGCTCGGTGCGCGGCGTGCTGCGCTACAACAAGGCGCACTGCCTCGAGGCGGCGTTCCTCGCGGCCTGCGCGCTGTGGCTGAACGGCGACCCGCCGCTGCTGATGGACCTCACCGCCAGCGGCGATTCCGACCACGTCGTCGCGGTTTACCGGCGCGACGGCTGCTGGGGCTCGATCTCCAAGAGCAACCATGTCTGGCTGCGCTGGCGCGACCCGGTCTACCGGACGCTGCGCGAGCTCGCGATGTCGTACTTCCACGAGTACACCAACAACGAGCGCAAGACGCTGCGCGGCCATTCCGAGGCCTTCGACCTGCGCCGCTTCCCGGTCGACAAGTGGGTCACCGGCACCCGCCACTGCTGGGAGGTCGGGGCGGCGCTCGACGACCACCCGCACCATCGCCTCATTACCGCCGCACAGGCGCGCAATCTCGCTCCTCGCGACTCCTTCGAGATGAAGGCCGACGAGCTGGTGCAGCACGAGAGCGCCGATCGCCGGCGATCCCACTGGTACTGACGAGACCGACGATGAAGTTCCTCGCCGCCTTCCTGCTCGCCACGTTCGCGCTCACCGGGCCGTCGGCCGCGCAGATCCCCGCCGAGTGGCAGGCCGCCGCGCAGGCGGTGGTCCAGGAACTGGAGCGCGACGACCCGAAGGCGGCGGCACGGCCGTGGAGCCGCGAGACGCAGCAGGGCTGGAGCCTCGCGCGCGCGTGGCGCCAGTACAACAACGGCAACATCGAGATCATCCTCGCCGAGTACCTGACCTTCGTCGCGCTGTGCCGCGCCGGCTGCGCCAACAGCACGATCGAGGGCAAGGGCTACCAGGCGATGGCCGAGCAGGTGAAGGCGCTGCGCGCCAGCGACGGCGGCCCCTACGCGATCGCCCAGCGCGCCCATGCCTGGCTGGCGACGGTGCCCGACCCGACCGGCGCGGCGGCGAAGAACGCCGCGCTGTGGAGCCGCGACCCCGAGGTCGCCTCGGCCGACTTCGCGACCGGCAATCTCTACGCGCTGTTCTGGCTGCTGGCGCAGGCCCGCCCGACCCCGCAGGAGCAAGCCGAGACGTTCGCCCGCTTCGCGATCCTGGTGCAGGGCAAGGGCTGGATCGGCACGCGCTGCCTCGACATCAGCCGCGTCGCCGCCGTCCTCGACGCGCCGCCGCGCATCGAGACGTGCCAATGAAAAAGGTCCCTCGCTGACGCTCGGGATGACAGGAAAGGGCTGTCATCCCGAGCGCAGCGAGGGACCTTTGATTCACTACGTCGCGAACTACTCCGCCGCGATCGAGTCGTGGACGAACTTCTTGGCGTCGAAGTCCTCGGCGACCTTCATGTCGTTGGCGATCAGCTGCTCGACGTCGATGTCGGCGTAGCCCATCACGCCCATGTCGCCGAGCGCCTTCTGGACCTTCGGGCCGAACAGGCCGATCTCCTTGAGGAT
>Ga0102832_1001586_pt1 | contig 16611 bp, 11 predicted proteins | sample EBPBio282013_DNA_FD_88942 | JGI IMG/M metagenome (GOLD analysis project Ga0102832, IMG submission 88942) | Wastewater treatment Type I Accumulibacter community from EBPR Bioreactor in Madison, WI, USA - Reactor 2_5/28/2013_ DNA (Illumina Assembly) | ecosystem: Engineered > Bioreactor > EBPR >...
GTCGGCAAGTTCCTGTTCATGGGCCTGGTCGGCCTCGTGCTGGCCAGCCTGGTGAACATGTTCTGGCCGTCGGGCACCATGAGCTTCATCATCTCGGTGGCCGGTGTCCTGATCTTCTCGGGCCTGATCGCCTACGACACCCAGAAGATCAAGGAACAGTACGCGAATGCCTGGGGCAGCGACGTCGCCGAGAAGATCGCGATCTTCGGCGCGCTGAGCCTCTACCTGGACTTCGTCAACCTGTTCCAGTTCCTGATGATGTTCCTGGGCCAGCGTCGCTAGCGACCGCCCGGCGCGGGTCCTACCGGGTCCGCGCCGCCGCCGCCTGGCGGCCGCCGCTCTCGTCGGCTGGCCGGGTGGTGTGGAGACCGGGCGGCGCATCGTGCCAGGGATGCGCCGATCTCGCCTGGTCGTAGCCGTAATCGAACAGCGCCCTCATGTAGGCGAGATCGAACGGCCCGCTCCTGTCCGTCCTGAATTCCGGCCCGATGTAGGCCAGCCGATAGGCCACGCCGTCCCGCTTGGTGAGGAAGTACGCCTGCACGACGTCGCTGTAGCCGGCCGACTGCAGCAGCGTGCCCATGGCACGGCTGGCGATCGAGATCGCGCGCCGGCTGGTCTCCGCGTGCTCCGGGTCGAGCCGCCCGTTGCGGATGACGTAGGCGGTCTGGCGGCTTCGGCTCTTCAGCGTCCCGGGATCGAACGAGCCCGGGTAGAGGAAGAGTTGCGCCATGGTCGCCCCGTCGACATGCATCTCCTGGTACTTCCGGCCGTCGATCTCGATGTCGATCATGGCCGGCGGAAAGGCACCGGGAATCGCCGCCGAGGCCTGCAGGATCCTGCGGAACAGGTCGAGCGCACCGGGATGGCCACTGGCCGCGATGGCGCCGATGTTCCAGATCACCGGCCGCTGGGCGTCGAGGTCGGTGGTGCCGACCAGCAGCAGGCGGCCGCGCCGGTACTCCTCGGCGATCGCCGCCAGCATCGTGTCGTTGGCGTAGTAGGCGATGGTGTCGGCGAGCGGGCTCGAATCGGCCAGCGCGTCGTTGAACAGCGCAGCCGTCAGGCGGCGGCGGAAGAACACGCGATCCCGACCCAGCGTCGTGTAGACCATGCGCAGCTGGTCGTCGTACTGCGGCCCGAGAAAGGCGAACGGCGCGATCAGCGCGCCCGTGCTGATGCCGGTGACCAGCGCGAACTCGGGGCGCGTCCCGGCCGCCGTCCAGCCGACCACGAAGCCCGCGCCGAAGGCGCCGTTGTCGCCGCCGCCCGAAAGAGCGAGGAAATCGGCCGTCGGCTCCAGCAGGGCGGCCTTGCCCTGCTCCCGCCGCGCGGCCTGGCGCCGCTCGAGCGCCAGCTTGGCCTCGGCCACGATCGCGGCGGGATCCCCATCGGCGTAGAAGCGGGCATTGGGAATGCCGAGCGGGTTGGCCCGCGCCTGCTCCGCCTCCGGGACGGCGGGACCGCGCGGCAGCGCACCGCAGCCGGCCACGACGGCCGCCATGACCAGGACCAGGGCCGACAGGAATCCCCGCACCATCCGCTCCTCGCGCTCAGAACGTGCCGAACAGCCCGCCCAGGACGATGACGGCGACCAGGGCCAGCAGCGCGCCAACAATAGCCGCCATGGCGATGTCGACATAGCTCTTGCCGTGGGTCGATCCACAGACCGCCAGCAGGGTCACCACGGCGCCGTTGTGCGGCAGGCTGTCGAGCGTCCCCGCCCCGATCACCGCCACGCGGTGCATCAGCGCCGGGTCGATGCCGTGCTCGGCCGCCAGCTTCATGTAGGTCGGGCCGAGTGCATCCAGGGCGATCGTCAGGCCGCCCGAGGCCGACCCGGTCAGCGCCGACAGGATGTTCGTGGCGATCGCCAGCGAGACCAGCGGCCCGCCCTCGATCGACAGCACCCACTCGCGGACCAGCGCGAAGGCCGGCATCGCCGCGACCACGGCGCCGAAGCCGACCAGGCTCGCGACGCTGACCGCCGGGAGCACGGCGGCGTTGGCGCCGGCATCCATGGTGAGGCGCAGCGACGGCAGGCGCCGGCCGTTGACGATCAGCAGCGTGACGATCGCCGCGGCCAGCGCCGCCACGACCGACCACACGCCGCCGACCGCGGCCAGGCTGGTGCCGCCCCAGCGCGGTTCGGCGAGGAACGCGGTGTCGAGCCTCGGCAGCACGGCGAAGGACATCACGAGGTTGGCCACCACCACGACCGCCAGCGGCAGGGCCGCGGTGAAGATCGAGGGCAGCGTGTCGGCGGTCTCCGAGTGCCGGACCTCCGCCGGGTCGAAGCCCTGCGCCGTGGTCGCGCGCTCGCGGACCGCCTGGTTCTCCGCCGCGTCGCCGGGCGCCGCCGGGCCTTCGAAGTCGAGCGGCTCGCCGCGCGCCTTGGCCAGCGCCGCCGCCCGGTTCAACCACCACAGGCCGAACACCAGCATGATGACCGACGCGATCACGCCCAGCCCCGGCGCGGCGAACGGCGTGGTGCCGAAGAACGGCATCGGGATGGCGTTCTGGATCGCCGGCGTGCCGGGCAAGGCCGACATGGTGAAGGTCGAGGTGCCGAGCGCGATGGTCGCCGGCATCAGGCGGCGCGGGATCGCGGCCGACCGGAACAGCGCCTCGGCCATCGGCGCCAGGACGAACAGCGCGACGAACAGGCTGACGCCGCCGTAGGTCACCAGCGCACCGGCCAGCACCACGGCGAGGATCGCGCGCTCGGCGCCGAGGCGCTCCATCATCCAGCGCGCGATGGCGCTCACCGACCCGGTATCCTCCATCAGCTTGCCGAACAGCGCGCCCATCAGGAACAGCGGGAAGAACTGGCCGAGGAACTGCGCCGCGCTGCCCATGAAGGTCTGCGTCCAGTGGGCGAGCAGCGGTTCGCCCGAGAAGGCGGCCGCGACCAGCGCCGCGGCCGGGGCGAGCAGCAGCACGCTCCACGCGCGGTACGCCAGCCAGACCAGCAGCGCGAGGCCGACCAGGATGCCGAGCAGACCCATCACACGCCTTCGAGCAGGCGATCGATGTCGAGCGTCGAACGCCGGCCGATATCGGCCCCGTGGGCGGTGAAGAACGCGTCGGCGGCGCGCCGTCCCTCGTCGCGCAGCAGCTGGAGGAAGGCCCACTCGGCGTTGAGCTTGGACGATGCGCCGAGATCGACCAGCATCGGGCTGCTGATCATGTGGATGCGCATGCGCGCCCAGTGGGCGACCTCCGGGTTGCCCGACTCGGCGACCTTGCGCAGCATCGCCATCAGCCGCAGCTCCTTGAGCAGCACCGCGTTGAACGACACCTCGTTCAGCCGGTCGAGGATCTCGCGCGCGCTCTTCGGCACGCCCGGGCGCTGGACCGGGTTGATCGCGACCAGGATCGTGTCGTCGGACACGCACTCGGCGACCAGCGGGCTCATCGTCGGGTTGCCGGAATAGCCGCCGTCCCAGTACGCCTCGCCGTCGATCTCGACGGCCTGGAACATCGCCGGCAGGCAGGCCGAGGCCAGCAGCGCGTTGGCGCTGAGCTCGGCGTTGCGGAACACGCGCGGCCGGCCGGTCCGCACGTTGGTCGCCGTGATGAACAGCTTGGTCGGCGCCTTCGCCAGGGCGGCGAAGTCGATCGACTCGGCCAGCACCTTCTCCAGCGGGTTCGGCCCCAGCGCGAGGTCGTACGGCGAGAACACGCGGGCCATCAGGTCGAACGCCAGGTAGGCCGGCGAATTGTCGAGCGACCACCGCCCCATCAGCACGTCGATCGGGCTGCGCTTCAGGGGGCTGAAGGTCGCGGCGTCGGCGACCCGCCGCCAGAACGCGGCCAGCGCCTCGCGGGCCGCCTGGTTGCCGCCCGTGGCGTGGGCCGCGGCCATCACGGCGGCGTTCATCGCGCCGGCCGAGGTCCCCGACACCGCCTCGATCGTGAGGTCGGTCTCCTCCAGCAGGCGGTCGAGCACGCCCCACGTGAACGCGCCATGCGAACCGCCGCCCTGGAGGGCGAGATCGATGAGCCGCTGCGGCCGCGACGCGACCGATGCCGTAACTTCCCCAGACACTAGAAACCCCGCGCAGGATCAGATCGAGAGTTCGCCCGATGCGATGCCGATCAAGCCGGCGACCGCCGCCGTCACGATCGCTCCGAATATCACCCATTCGGCGCGGTTGAAGACGGGCTGCCCCTGCTCGCGGCGCGCGATGAAGTACAGGATTGTCCCCGGCGCGTACAGCAAAGCCGAAAGCATGACGAACTTGGCACCGCCAGCATAGAGCATGCCAAGGGCATAGACCGTGGCTATTCCGCCGCAGATGCCGTCCGCCCGGCGTTTCCCGGGCTCCTTCTCGTAGGATTCGCCGGTCAGGGCCAGTTTCAGGCCGTAGGCCGCGACCAGCAGGTAGGGGACCAGGGTCATCGCGCTGGTCATCTTGAGGGCCACGTGGAAGGCCTCCTCGGCGAACCACGAGAAGACCAGGAAGACCTGGATGACCGCGTTGGTCAGCCAAAGTGCCGCAGCCGGCGCCTTGTTGGCGTTCTCGGTGGCCAGGAACGACGGCATGGTGTTGTTGCGCGCCGCCGAGTAGACGACCTCGGCCGCCAGCAGCGACCATGACAGGTAGTTGCCCAGCACCGAGATCACCAGGCCGATGCTGATGAAGACCTTGCCCCACGGCCCGACGATGGCCTCGAGGACCCCGGCCATCGACGGCGACGGCAGCCCCGCGAGGTCGGGCCGCAGCAGGACGCCGTAGGACAGCATCGTCACCAGCACGAGCAGGCAGAGCACGCCGAGAAAGCCTAGGACGGTGGCGATGCCGACATCCTCGCGCCGCTTGGCGTAGCGCGAGTACACGCTGGCGCCCTCGATCCCGACGAACAGGAAGACCGTGACCAGCATCGAGCCGCGGGTCTGGCTGGCGATGTTGGCCAGCGTCGGCGCCTCGCCGCCCCAGAAGTTCCGGGCGAACACGTCGGCCTTGAAGGCGGCGATCGCCACGACGATGAACAGCCCGATCGGCACGATCTTGGCGACCGTGGCGATGGTGTTCAGGGCCGCCGCCTCCTTGATGCCGCGCAGCACCATGAAGTGGACACCCCACAGCACGACCGAGGCGGCGACGATGGCGATCGGCGTCGTGCCGTCGCCGAACATCGGGATGAACAGGCCGAGCGTCGCCTTGATCAGGACCAGGCAGGCGACGTCGGCCAGGCAGGCGCCGAACCAGTAGCCGGCGGCCGATGCGAAGCCGGGGTAGTTGCCGAAGCCCGCCTTGGCGTAGGCGTAGATGCCCGAATCGAGGCCGGGCTTGCGCCGCGCCAGGGTCTGGAACACGAAGGCCAGCATCAGCATGCCGAGCCCGGCGATCGACCAGGCGATCAGCGCGCCGGCGCCGCCGGTGACCCGTCCGAAGGCCGACGGCAGGGCAAAGATGCCCGAGCCGATCATCGAGCCCACGACGAGGCCGATGAGGGCACGCAACGAGAGTTTCTGTCCGTCCGCGGGGCTCACCGGCGCATCGTAGGACCGCCGCCGCCCGGGCGTGATGGCCGCCCGTCTCAGGACTGTTCCCGGTGTCCCAAAAGCGGTCCCGGGCCCCCGGAGGCCACGGCGACGGCGCGCACCGGCCGTGCTACAGGCAGCCGCAGATCGACATGCTGACCCGAACCCTGAAACTGCTCCGCGGCGCCCTGGTGCTGGCGATCGTCTTCGCCGGCGCCCTCCTCGCGCTTCGCGCCTGGGATTCCCAGCGCGGCCCCCCTCTCGAGCCGTGGCACACCTACGTGCCGACGGAGCTCCATGTCGACGCGCTCGACAAGGCCGACTGGGCGACCTGGCTGCGCCACGAGGAAGCGATCTTCCGCGACGTGCGGCGCGAGGTCGTCGACCGGATCGGCCCCGAGGCCCAGGTCGCCGGCAACCGCTACTACGACAAGAGCCCGATCTATCCCGGCAACTTCAAGAACGACTTCAACCGGACCTACCTGCTCGAGCCCGAGGGCCCGCCGGCCGGCGTCGTGGTCCTGCTGCACGGCCTCACCGATTCACCCTACAGCCTGCGCCATGTCGGCCGGCACTACCGCGACCGCGGCTTTGCCGTGATCGCCATCCGCCTGCCCGGCCATGGCACGGTCCCGGCCGGCCTGACCGACATCACGTGGGAGGACTGGGACGCCGCGACCCGGCTGGCGGTGCGCGAGGCGCGTCGCCGCGTCGGCGCCGGCAAGCCGCTGCACATCGTCGGCTTCTCGAACGGCGGCGCGCTGGCCATGAAGTATGCCCTCGACGCGCTGGAGAAGGACACGTTGGCCCGGCCGGACCGCCTGATCTTGGTGTCGCCGATGATCGGCATCACCAGCTTCGCGCGCTTCGCCGGCTTCGCCGCCCTGCCGGCCTACCTGCCGTCCTTCGCCAAGGCGGCCTGGCTGGGCCTGCTGCCCGAGTTCAACCCGTTCAAGTACAACTCCTTCCCGGTCAACGGCGCGGTCCAGTCGCATCGCCTGACCGCCGCCCTGCAGGAGCAGGTCGCGCGGCTGGGGCGCGACGGCAAGCTCAAGGACCTGCCGCCGGTCCTCACCTTCCAGTCGGTGGTCGACTTCACCGTCAGCACGCCGGCGGTGATCTCGCGGCTCTACAGCCACCTGCCGGCCAACGGCAGCGAGCTGGTGCTGTTCGACCTCAACCGCTCGGCGGTGATCAGCCCCTTGCTGCGCGATGCCGCCGAAACGGTGCTGACGCGCATCCTGCCCGCACCGCCGCGGCCCTACCGCACCTCGATCATCACCAACGCCTCGCCGGACCGGCTGGACGTCGTCGAGCTGGTGATCGAGGCCGGCTCGACCGAGGAAACGCGCCGGCCGCTCGACCTCGCCTTCCCGCGCGAGATCTTCTCGCTGAGCCACGTCGCCCTGCCCTTCCCGATGGGCGACTCGCTGTACGGCCTCAAGCCGGATCCCGCCGACGAGGACTTCGGCGTGCATCTCGGCGACATCGCGCCGCGCGGCGAGCGCGGCGTGCTGATCGTGCCGCTCGACAGCCTGGTGCGGGTGTCGTCGAACCCGTTCTTCCCCTACCTGCTGGGCCGCATCGACGGGAAGATCCCGGGTCGCTGACGGCGCGGCCGGTTACCGCCGGGCGCGCCCTTCCAGCCAGTCCTCGACGTAGAAGCGCAGCGTCGCGATGCGGGCGATCGCCAGCAGCGGCGCGGCCAGCGCGACGCCCATCGCGCCGAACAGCGCGCCGAACACGACGATCGCGAACAGCGTCCAGGCCGGCGCGAGGTTCACCGATCCCTTCTGGATCAGCGGCGCGATGACGAAGCCCTCGAGCGTCTGGATCGAGAAGTAGATCACGATCACCCAGGCGACGACGGGCAGGCCGAGCGGCATGGCGACCAGGATCACCGGGAACGCCGCCAGCAGCGGGCCAAGGTAGGGAATGAAGTTGGCGATGCCGGCCTGCAGGGCGAGCAGCGGCGCGCCGGGCAGGCCGAGCCACTGGAACGCGACGGTCAGCGCCACCGCCACGACCGCGCTGCGCACCAGCTGGCCCAGCAGCCAGTTGCGCAGCATCAGGCCCATCTCGTTCATGACCTCGCGCACGCGCGGACGGACCGCGACCGGCAGCAGCAGCACGGCGCCGTCGCGGTAGGCGGCCGGCTGGGCGCCGAAGAACATGCCGAGGCAGACCACCACGATCGTGTTCATGACCACGACGTAGGCGCCCGACACCGCGACGTGCACGTGACCGAACAGCCGGCCGGGATCGCTGAAGAACTGGCCGAGGTCCTGTCGCCCCTCGGGACCGAACAGGTCGATGCCGAAGCCGGCCAGCGTCTTCTCCAGCACGTTGAGCTGGCTGTCCATGACGTCGATCAGCATCTGCAACTGGCCGGGGGCCCGGACGGCGCTGCCGGCGATCGCCAGCACGACCAGGCCGGCCAGCACGACGATGACGATGGTGAAACGCCATGCCCGCGACAGCGGCAGCACGCGGCCGAGGCCAGCCGTGAAGGCATCGAGCAGCACGGCGAACAGGATGCCGGCGAACAGCAGCAGCAGGCTGCTCGCGCTGTAGCAGATGAACGCCACGCCGGCCGCGATGGCGAGCACGATGAGCGGCAGCGCCACGAACTTCTGCCAGGCGGGCGAAGCGGGCGCGGTCGTCGTGTCGGGGCTGGAGGAACGTTGGTCGATCGACATCAGGGCCTCGTGATAGGCAGGTCCGTCCGCCTGCCCTACACTGTCGGAGCGGCCCAAGGAACCCCACTCCTCTCATGTCTTCAGCGTTCTATTCATGGATCGTCGCGCCGCTGGTGCGGTTCGCGCGGGCTTTCGCGTGGACCAGCGGCCTGATCGCCGTCGTCGTGGCCGGCATCCTTTTCCTGCCCCTCCTCGTCGATTGGCAGTCCTACAAGCCCCGGCTGGTGGCATTCCTGAGCGACGCCACGGGGCGGCAGGTGGCGATCGACGGGCCGATCGAGCTGGTGCTTCTGCCGCAACCGGCGCTGCGCGTGCGCGACATCAAGGTCAGCAATCCCCCCGGCACCGCCAGCCCCTACCTGCTGGAGGCCCGCCGGGTCGCCGCCCGGCTGTCGTGGCAGGCGCTGCTGCAGGGCCGCGTCGAGGTTACCCGCATCGCCCTCGACGAGCCGCGGGTCACGATCGAACCGGCCGGCGACGGCGCGCCGAACTGGTGGCTGCCGCTGCTCGCCTCGAGGGACGGGGCCGGGCCGCCGCTGGTGCCGCTGTCGGTCGACCGGATCGAGGTTCGCAAGGGCCACCTCGCCCATGCCCGCGGACTGGTCGGCCAGTCCCTCACCGCCGAGGCGGTCGACCTGGTCGCCCAGTTCGAGGAAGGCGCAAAGCGGGTGCACATCACCGGGTCGGCGATCACCAACGGTGTACCGCTCGCCCTGTCGCTCCACCTCCAGAGTGTCGCGCCGAAAGAGCCGCCCCTTGCCTTCTCCTTCAACGGCCCCGGCGGACGGCTGTCCTTCGAGGGCTGGGCGGGCGAACGCACGGCCGCGGATCCCTTGCGCGGCCGCGTGTCCATTGCCACCCACGACCTGCCCGAGTTCGTGCGCTCGGTGACGCTGCTCGTCGGCGCCTCCCCGGTTCGTCTCAACCCGGCCTTGCCCGGCGAGATCGAGACCTCCGCCCAGGTCGTGCTGGCCGAGCAGCACCTCGCGCTCGACCTGTTCAAGCTGCGGACCGCGGGCGAGCAGGTCGAGGGCGCGCTGCAGGTGCAGTGGGACGCCGGCATCACGGTGACCGGCCGGCTGGCGACGGGCTCGCTCGACGCCGACCGCTGGGTCGAGCGACTGCACGGCCGGCCGCTCGTGCTGCCGCCCGAGCCCCCGGGCAGCGCTTCGGCGGACGATGAACCGGCCCTGCGGCTCCAGTTGGCCGTCGAGGCCGCGCGCGTGCGCTACCGCAAGGACCTGGTGCAGGACGTGTCGGGCGCCTTTCGCATCGACAACGGCGCCTTCCGACTGCTCGAGTTGCGCGCCATCCTCCCCGGCGACTTCCGTGTCCACCGCAAGGCCGGCTTCGAGGGCGACGAGGTCCACCCGGGCTACGACGGCGTCATCGAGGTCGACGGCCGCGACCTGCGGCGCACCCTGAAGTGGATCGGCATCGACACCTCGGCGGTCCCGTCCGACCGGCTGCGCACGCTGCGCGTGTCGGGCAAGACCCGGCCGGTGAAGGGCTTCGTCCATGTCGAGGAGGCCACCTTCGCGCTCGACGGACAATCCGGCACGATCGCCGCCGATGTCGCGCTGTCGCTACCCACCGTGATCGTGGCGCGCCTCAGCATGCCGAGCCTCGATCTCGACGCCTACCGGTTGGGCACCGCCGAGCTGGAGCGCATGATGCCGGCCGCGCGGGCCGCCGAGGCGGCACCGGGCATAGAGCCACCGCTGTTCGACTTCTCCGTCGCGATCGACGAGGTGAACTTCCGTGGCCAGCCGGCGCGCGCGGTCGATGCCCGTGTCCTGCTGCGCGGCAACCTGCTGACCCTGAAGCGCGTCGGTGTCGGCGCGCTCCTCGGGGCGCACCTCGAAATCGCCGGTACCGTCGACCAGTTCGGCACGATGCCGAAGCTGGACCTCGCGTGGCGCGGCGTCCTGCCGGATGCCGACCGGGTACTCGACTATGCCGGCCTTCCCCGCTTCATCAACGGCCGCATCGGCCCGGCGCAGATCGCCGGCAAGGCCAGCGGCACCCTGCGCGACATCGTCCTGTCCGAACTGACGCTGGGCATGCTCGACGCCACGATCGACGCCGCGGGAAAGGTCTCCTTCGGCGAGACTCTGCGCTACGACTTTTCCCACTGGTCGCTCGCCAGCCCCGACATCGGCGTGCTCGTGGCGGTCGCCAGCGGCACGCCCCGCCGATCGCTCGGCGAGTTCCGGGCCAGCGGCGTCTTCCACGGCGACGACAAGCAGGCGGCGTTTCGCGGCAACCTCGAGCTGGACGGGATGCCCCTGTCCGGAGACCTGTCGTCGACCCTCGGCAGCCGGCCCCGGATCGCCGCGTCGCTACGGGCCCCGTCGGGCCTGCGACTCGATCGCTGGCTGCCGGCCGCACCGCAGGTCGGCGCCGCCCACGCCGTCCACGCGTGGGCGCGCGGTCCCGAGCCGGCCCGCTCCTCGCTCGACCTGGACGGCTTGAGGCGCTTCGACGGCGTGCTCTCGTTGTCCACGCCGGCTGTCGAGTGGGGTCCCTACACGCTCCGGGACGTCGACCTGTCCGCCACCCTGCAGCACGGTGTCCTGCAGGTCGACCGGCTGACCGGCCGCCTCGTGGGCGCCCAGGTCTCGCTCGACGGATCGATCGATGCGCGTGGTCCGGCCCCGGCCATCTCCCTGCATGGCAGCCTGCGCGACCTCGACGTCTCCCGCACCATCGCCTTCGCCCATACCGCCAACGATTTCGGCTCCGACGACCTGGCCGTCGCGCTCGACGGCAAGATGACCCTCGAGGATTTCGTGCTGGAGAGCACGGGACAGACCGTCGAGGCGCTCATGCTCTCGGCCCGCGGACGCGGCCAGACGACCGCGCAACTGCGCAGCGCGGTGACGCGCGGCTCGCTGTCGCTCGCCACGCTGGCGACCGGGATCGGCCGGTTGTTCAGCACCGAGATGGGCTTCGCCTCCGTGGTGATCGACAAGTTCGTGGGCCAGTGGATCGCCACGCGCGGGCAGCTCGAGATCGGCGACGGCGTGCTGACGCTGCGGGAACACACGCTGCAGGGACCGGGCGCCACGGCCTATGTCACCAGCCGCATCGACTTCACCGCCGCCACGCTCGACACGTCGATCCAGCTCGACAACGGTCCGACCGGCCGGATCGACTACAACATGTCGCTGAGTGGCCCGCTGGCATCGCCCCGGCTGCGCGCCGAGCCGACGCCCGGCCGCTGATCAGGCGAGCGCCGCGCGCAGCGCCCGCGTGAAGGCCACGACCTCGTTGCGCCGGTGATGGTCGCCCGGCGGCGCGTAGGCCGGCTCGGGAAAGCAGCCGAGGGTCACGACCGCGAGCTGCTCCGCGCGGAACAGGTCGATGCGCTGGCCGGCATGGCCGAGCGCCGACATCACCCCGTCGCCCAGCCACCAGCTGTAGCCGTAGTGCGTGATGTCGATGACCGGTGGCGCCGCCAGCGCGAAGGCCGGCGTCGCCATCTCGTCGATCCAGCCCTCGGGCAGGACGCGTCGGCCGTCGATCACGCCGTCGTCGAGCACGACCTGGGCGAACCGGCCGAAGTCGCGTAGTGCCATGCCGGCCCGGCTGCCGCCGATCTCCTGCCCACCCTCGCTCTCGACCGTGTAGAAGGCATCGGCCTCCATCCCCGCCGGCTGCCAGATCCGCGTCGACAGGTAGTCGGCGAGCGGCATGCCGACCGCCCTGGTCAGCGCGGCGCCCAGCAGGTACGTGTCGCCCGAGTTGTAGAGGAAGGTCGTGCCCGGCGCGTGGGCGCGCGGCAGCGACGCCATCAGCGCCAGCACGCCACCCGGCACGCGGTCGGCCAGCGACTTGCTGTAGCGGTTCACGTCCGACGACGGGTCGGTGTAGTCCTCGGTCCAGCGCGTGCCCGACGACATCGTCAGCACGTGGCGCAGCGTCACCCCTTCGTAGGCCGAGCCGGCCAACGCCGGCAGGTAGCGGGTCAACGGCGCGTCGATCGACTCGAGCAAGCCCTCGTGCAGGGCGGCGCCCACCAGCACGGCCGTCATCGACTTCACCGTCGACATGGTCGACCAGCGGTCTTTCTCCTGCAGGCCGAGCGCGTAGCGCTCCAGGACGACCTTGCCGCGATGGATCGCCAGCACGCCAACCAGCGCGTTGCGGTCCATGAAGGCGCCGACATCGAGCGTGCGGCCATCCACGGTCACCGTCGGCGCGACGGCGGGCCCGTAGGCCAGCGGCCGCGCCTGCGGTCCGCGCCGGACCACGCGGTGGGCGAACAGGCGGTCGACGTTGCGGTAGGCGAACGGCTGCACCCACGGCGGCAGGAACAGGAATTCCTCGCCCCTCGGCAGGTGATGACGGGGCCTGGCCGTCCCCTCGCCGCTCTCGCTCACGCCGCAGGCGATCCCTGCGCGCCGCGCACGAGGCGTCCCGGCAGCGCGCCGGTCGCCTCGCCGTCGCGGTAGGTCACGGCGCCCGAAACGATCGTCGCGCGGTAGCCGGTCGCCTTCTGCAGCAGGCGCTTGCCGCCCGCCGGCAGGTCCCACTTCATCACCGGCGCCTCGACGCGCAGCCGGTCGAAGTCGATGACGTTGAGGTCGGCCTTGAAGCCGGGTGCCACCCGGCCACGGTCGTACAGGCCGACGGCGCGGGCATTGTCGGCGGTGTGGCGCTTGACCAGCCAAGACACGTCGAGCCGCCCCGAGGCGCGATCGCGACCCCAGTGCGCCAGCAGGTAGGTCGGGTACGAGCCGTCGGAGATCAGGCCGACATGCGCGCCGCCGTCACCCAGCCCGATCAGCGTGTGCGGGCTCTGCATCATCTCGCGGCAGCAGTCGAGGTTGTAGGCGGCGTAGTTGGCGAACGGCGCGAAGATGAAGTTCCGGCCATCGCCCTCGATCATGTAATCGTAGATCAGGTCGCGCGGATCGCGGCCCTCGCGCGCCGCCTGCGCGCCGAACGACCTGGACTGCGCCGGCTCGTAGTCCGGCGGATCGCCCAGCGGGAACATGCGGTCGTAGTCGGTGAGGCGCTGCGCCATGTCGGAGCGCAGCGGCGCCTTGGCCTCCTCGAGAATCCGCGCCCGCAGCGCCGGGTCACGCAACGCCGCCAGGCGCTCGGCGACGCTCCTGTCCTGGATCGCCTTGTAGGACGGGCACATCGAGAACGGGTTGCGGCTGGCCTGCAGGCCCTGCAGCACGCCGATCGGGCGCGGCGCGACCTGCGCCTTGGCCTCGTGTCCCTTCGCCGCCAGTCCCTCGACCAGGCCGAGCAGGCGGCGCCAGCCGTCGGGGCGCGAATGGCGCTGCGCCAGCGAGACGGAGAACGGCCGGCCCGAGGCGGCGAGCAGCCGCTCGATCATCTCGAACTCGCTCTCCGGGTTGGGCGTGTTGAAGTCGGAGATGAACTCGATGACGCCGCGGCCGGCATCCTTCATGCCCATCGCGATGCCCAGCAGCTCGGCCTCCGAGGCCTTGAGCGACGGCGTCGGATCGCCCTTCAGGGTGCGGTGGTTGAGCGTGCGCGAGGTCGAGAAGCCGAGCGCGCCGGCCCGCATCGCCTCGGCGGTCAGCGCACGCATCTGCGCCACCTCGCCTTCGGTCGCCTCCTCCAGTCGCGCCGCCCGTTCGCCCATGACGAAGACGCGCAGCGCGCCGTGCGGCAGCTGGGCGCCGAGATCCATGTCGCGCGGCCGGGCATCGAGCGTGTCGAGGTACTGGCCGAACGACTCCCACGACCAGGCGAGGCCCTCGTCGAGCGCCGCGCCGGGAATGTCCTCGACCCCTTCCATCAGCTCGATCAGGCGTTGCCGGTCCTCGATCCGGACCGGCGCGAAGCCGACGCCGCAATTGCCCATCACCGCCGTGGTGACGCCGTGCCAGCTCGAGGGCTGCAGCCGCGAGTCCCAGGTCGCCTGGCCGTCATAGTGGGTGTGGATGTCGACGAAGCCGGGCGTGACCAGCAGGCCCTTGGCGTCGATCTCCTCGGCGCCCTTGCCCGAGACCTTGCCGACCGCCGCGATCCGGCCGTCCTTCACCGCGACGTCGGCCTCGTGCAGCGCCGCGCCGGTGCCGTCCGCCACGGTACCGCCGCGCACGACCAGATCGAATTCTGCCGCCATGTCGTTTCTCCCGGGTTTTGCGGGAGTGTAACGCAGACGACCGGCTAGGCGAGCAGCGTTCGGCGGAAAAAGCCGGTCATCTCCTCGCGGAACAGCGCCGCCTGATCGCCCTGCGAACCGATGGTCGCACCGCGCACCCCGTAGCCCGCCTTGAGCGCGTAGACCGCGAGGTCACGATCGGTCAGGCCCTTGTCCGGCTGGCCGGTCGTCGGGTGGATGAGCGCGCCGTCATCGGCGAGGTAGCCGGTCGGCGCGGCCGGCGAGACCGAGGCGTCGGGAATGTCCTGCAGCGGCTCCAGCCGGTCGAAGCTGTGCTCGGCGCCGGCGACGATGCGAATCGAGGCGCTGGCGCCCGACAGCCGCAGGGCCTGCACGTAGCCTTGCGCCTGCTGCGGCGACACCCAGTCGTCCTGGTCGCCGATCACGACCCGCACCTCGGTGGCGCCGACCCGGGGATCGAGGAACTGGTGACCGCACCACGGGTAGGCCGCCAGCACCGATCGCACCGCCAGCGACGGACCATGCACGGCCTCGCAGAACCGGCGGGTCACTGCCGTCAACACGGCCGAGCCGCCGCGGCTGTGGCCCTGCAGACCGATCCGCGCCGGATCGATCGCCGGGTGAGCGGCCAGCACGCGCACCGTGGCCGCGACGTCGTGCGCCGAGGCGGCGAACGAGAACTGGGCCTGGTTGGCCACCGTCGAGGTGACGCCGCGCGCACCGAACGGGTCGAGCACGAACGCCGCGATGCCCAGCCCGACCAGCGTCTCGGCATGCTTGAGGTGCGACGCCGCGATGCTGAGGCTGCCGGGCACCACGACCACGACCGGGACACGGCTGCGCGCACCCACCGGCAGGAACAGCTTGCCGTCGACCGTGACCGGCGGCATCGCCGACGGGTCGCTCACCACCTGCCAGTAGTTGACCGGGTTGGCGCTCGGCACCGCGATCGTCTCGCCGCGCACACCGTTGTCGAACACGACCTCGCGGTCTCGGAAGCGCGTGCTGGCCATCGTCCCCTCCGCCGCCGCTACTCGATGACGATGTTGTTGTCGCGCACGACCTTGCCCCACTTGCCGATCTCGCCCTTCACGAAGGCGGCGAACGCGGCCGTCGGCTGGCCGCCCGGCGCGGCGCCCTGCTGCGCCCAGGCCTGCTTTAGTTCCGGCGAGTCGAAGGCCTTGGCGACCTCGGACTGCAAGCGCGCGATGATGTCGGCGGGCGTGCCGGCCGGCGCCCAAAGCCCGCACCACGACAGCGATTCGAAGCCCGGCAGCCCCGCCTCGGCGGCCGTCGGGATGTCGGGGAAGGCCGGCGACCGTCGCTCCGAGAACACGGCCAGGGGACGCGCCTTGCCGCTCGAGATGAAGCCCGCCGCGCTGCCCAGGCCCTCGAACACCGCGGCGACCTCGCCGCTGATCAGCGCCGCTGTCGCGGGCCCGGTGCCCTTGTAGGGAATGTGCGTCATGCCGGCGCCGGTCCTGGCGTTGAAGATCTCGCCCGCGAGGTGGCGCGTCGTGCCGAGCCCGGCCGAGCCGTAGTTCACCTTGCCCGGGTTGGCCTTGCACCACGCCACGAACTCCTGGAGCGTCTTGGCCGGGATGCCGGGATAGATCACCAGGACGTCCGGCACGAAGGCGACGCCGGTGACCGGCGCGAGGTCCTTCTCGAGGTCGTAGGGCAGGCTGCGGTAGGCGTTGACCGCGACCGCGTGGTGGATGGCGCCCAGCAGGATCGTGTAGCCGTCGGGCTTCGCCTTGGCGACGAGGCCGGCGCCCAGCGTGCCGCCCGCGCCGGCGCGGTTGTCGATCACGACCTGCTGGCCCAATTGCTGCGACAGGCGCGCCGCGAACGGCCGGGCGAAGGTGTCGGTGCCGCCGCCCGGGGCGAACGGCACGACCAGCGTGACCGGCCGCGACGGCCAGGTCTCGGCGCCCGCGAGGCCGGGCGCCAGTCCCACCACGGCGGCGCTCGCCAGCAGGCCTCTCCGGCCGATCGTTGCAGGTCCCGGCATGTCCCTCTCCCTCCGCTTCTTTTGCGGGAGAGTGCCACGCCGGGCGGCGGCTGTCGCGAGCCGGCCGGGCCTAGTAGCCGGCCGGTTTCGCAGAGAAGGCGGCGGCCTTCTCGAGCGCCGCGGCGGCGCGCAGCAGCGTCTCCTCGTCGAACGCCCGGCCGATCAGCTGCAGGCCGAGCGGCAGGCCGTCCTTGTCGAGCCCCGCCGGTACCGAGATGCCGGGCAGGCCCGCCATCGAGGCCGGGATGGTGAACATGTCGTTGAGGTACATGGTCACCGGGTCGTCCATCTTCTC
>Ga0102832_1001587_pt1 | contig 16604 bp, 13 predicted proteins | sample EBPBio282013_DNA_FD_88942 | JGI IMG/M metagenome (GOLD analysis project Ga0102832, IMG submission 88942) | Wastewater treatment Type I Accumulibacter community from EBPR Bioreactor in Madison, WI, USA - Reactor 2_5/28/2013_ DNA (Illumina Assembly) | ecosystem: Engineered > Bioreactor > EBPR >...
GATTGGCACCATGCGCGTCACCGAACAGATCGACGCGCTCACCACGCTCTCGACCAATCCGTTCAAGTACCTGGTGGCCCCGCGTCTGATCGCGGGGCTTTTGATGCTGCCGGCGCTCGTGCTCATCGCCGACATCATCGGCGTGTTCGGCGGCTATATGGTCGCGGTGTACAAACTCGACTTCAACGCCGGCATATATCTCAGCAACACCGTGTCGTTCCTTGAACCGCTGGACGTCATCTCGGGCCTCGTGAAAGCCGCGGTGTTCGGCTTCATCATTGCCTTGATGGGCTGTTACTCGGGTTACTACTCGAAGGGCGGCGCGCAGGGCGTGGGCACCGCGACCACCAACGCCGTGGTGTCGTCCTCGATCCTCATCTTGACGTTCAATTACGTCATCACCGAACTCTTCTTCGGGACCTGACATGACCGCCCCGAAGATCAGCCTCAAGGACGTGAAAAAGAGTTTCGGCGAGAAGAAGGTTCTCGACGGCGTGACCTTGGACATCGCCAAGGGCGAGTCCGTCGTGGTCATCGGCGGCTCGGGCACCGGCAAGTCGGTGCTGCTGAAGTGCATCCTTGGCATCCTGCGCGCCGATTCCGGCGCGATCGAAGTGGACGGCCAGAACGTCACGCACCAGCGCGCGGCGGACCGCGAAGCGGTGAACAAGAAATTCGGCATGTTGTTTCAGGGCGGCGCGCTGTTCGACAGCTTGCCCGTGTGGGAAAACGTGGCCTTCGGCCTGATCCAGGCCGAACACATGCCCCGCAAAGCGGCGAAAGAAAAAGCCATCGAAACGCTGGCGAAAGTGGGCCTCGCCGCCGACGTCGCCGAGCTGCTGCCGGTCGAGCTGTCCGGCGGGATGCAGAAGCGCGTGGGCCTCGCGCGCGCCATCGCGAGCGCGCCTGAAATCGTCTTCTTCGACGAACCGACGACGGGCCTCGATCCGATCATGGGCGACGTCATCAACGACCTGATCGTCGACGTGGTGCGCAAGCAAGGCATCACCGCGCTTTCGATCACGCACGACATGGCCTCGGCCAAGAAGATCGGCGACCGTATCGCGATGCTTTACCAGGGCAAACTGATCTGGGTGGGCGACGCGAAGAGCGTCGACGCGAGCGGCAACGAATTCGTAGATCAGTTCGTGCACGGGCGCGCCGAGGGTCCGATCAAGATGCAGGTCCGCCGGTAGCCATGGCCAAATCGTCCGCATCCTTCGTCTGTCAGAACTGCGGCGCGACCTATACGAAGTGGGCCGGCAAGTGCGACGCTTGCGGCGAATGGAATACGATCGTCGAGGAAGCCCCGCGCGAGAGCGCGCCGAAGGGCCTCGGCGGCAAGGCCGGACGCAAGATCGCCTTCGTTGATTTGAAGACCCAAGGCGTTCCGCCGCCGCGCCGGATCACCGGCATCGGCGAGTTGGACCGCGTGTGCGGGGGTGGCCTGGTACCCGGTTCCGCCATCCTTGTGGGCGGCGATCCGGGCATCGGAAAATCGACGCTGCTTCTGCAAGCCTCCGGCGTACTCGCCGCGAAATGCGCCGTGGCCTACATCACCGGTGAAGAAGCGGTGGACCAGGTGCGGCTGCGCGCGGAACGTCTTGGCCTCAGCAAGGCGAATGTACAGCTCGCGGCGGCGACCAACGTGCGCGACATCATCGCGAGCCTGGAAGCGGGCACGCCCCCCGATGTGGTGGTGATCGATTCCATCCAGACCATGTACGCGGACAATGTTGAGTCCGCGCCGGGCACCGTCACGCAAGTCCGCACCTGCGCCCATGAGCTCATCCGCGTGGCGAAGCGGCGGGGCTTCACCTTGTTCCTCGTCGGCCATGTGACCAAGGAGGGCACGCTCGCCGGTCCGCGTGTCCTTGAGCATATGGTGGACACGACCCTCTACTTCGAGGGCGACCGCGGCCATCAGTTCCGAATCCTCAGGGCGGTGAAGAACCGCTTCGGGCCGACGGACGAGATCGGCGTGTTCGAGATGACCGATGCGGGCCTGGCCGAGGTCCTTAATCCCTCCGCGCTGTTCCTGGCCGAGCGCCGGGGCAATGTAAGCGGCAGCGCGGTGTTCGCGGGCCTTGAAGGTACACGGCCAGTTCTTGTGGAAATTCAAGCCCTTGTGGCCCCATCCGCGCTCGGGACACCCCGCCGGGCGGCGGTGGGCTGGGACATGGCCCGGCTGAACATGGTTTTGGCGGTTTTGGAGGCCCGGTGCGGCCTTGCCTTCACCGGGCATGACCTTTATCTGAACGTCGCCGGCGGCCTGCGGATACAGGAACCGGCGGCGGACCTCGCGGTTGCGGCGGCCCTGGTTTCTGCCCTGACGGGTGACCCGGTGCCCGCGGATGCGGTGGTCTTCGGCGAGATCGGCCTCTCTGGTGAGGTTCGGGCCGTGGCGCAGCGCGATGTGCGCCTCAAAGAAGCCGCGAAACTGGGCTTTAAGCAGGCCTGGATCCCGCGCTCGGCTCGCAAGTCGGACCAGGGGAAGCCAGACGACACCAAAACGGGCCAGACAGACAAAATTCTGGCGATCAAAAGCATGGGTCACGTACAAGACGTGGTGAGCCAATTTACCGACGCTTCCGTCTCTCGCACGCCGCCTCGCAGAACGGCGGGTGACTGATGCAAGGCTTGCCTGTGAACGGCCTCGATCTTGCCGTAGGCGCCATCCTTCTCATCTCCGCGCTCATTGCCTTCATTCGAGGTTTTGTTCACGAGGTGCTGTCCATCGCCGCCTGGATCGGCGCGGTGGTCGCGGTCATTTACGGCTTCCCCTTCGTGCAGCCCCATGCGCGCGGCCTGATCCCCATCAACTGGGCGGCCGATGCGGCCTCGGCGGTCGGGATCTTCATCCTGGTGCTCTTGATCCTGTCCATCGTCACGCATGCGGTGGCGCGCGCGATCCAGAAAAGCGCGCTCGGCAACCTCGATCGCTCGCTGGGGTTCGTGTTCGGCATCGCCCGGGCCATCGTGATCCTCGCCATCGGCCTTGTGATCACCGACTGGCTGACGGAGCGTGAGCGTCCCCGGTGGATCGAGACCGCCAAAACCCTGCCCGTCATCGAAATGGCCGCCGAAGGCCTGATTTCGGCGCTTCCGCCCTCCTTCATGCCGCCGGTCCTGGCTCCGAAGCCGGCCGCCTTGATTAAGGCCGAAGACGCCATACATACCGCCAAGACACTCGAACGCCTCAACCGGCCGGCGCCGGCGGCAAATGCTTCCGATTCCAAAGAAAAAACCACGGAAGCCGGGTACCAAAATCAGGAACGCCGGGATATAGAACGGCTCATGAATAGCACCCTGAGCCCGGAGACGACCGCACCCCATGAGTGACCGGCTCAGCACGAATCCCTTTGTCAGCAACGACCGCGTCGACGACGATCATCTCGGCGAGGAATGCGGCGTGTTCGGCATTATCGGTGACGCGGAAGCCGCCGCCCACACGTCGCTCGGCCTGCACGCCCTGCAACACCGCGGTCAGGAAGCGGCCGGCATCGTCAGCTTCGACGGCGTGCAGTTCCACAGCCACCGCGGCATGGGCCATGTCTCCGAAAACTTCGCCTCGGAAGCGGTCATGGACCGCCTCAAAGGCAACATGGCCATCGGCCACACGCGCTATGCCACCACGGGCGAGACCATCCTTCGGAACGTGCAACCGCTGTTCGCCGAACTCGACACAGGCGGCTTTTCGATCGCGCACAACGGCAACCTCACCAACGCGCTGACCCTACGCAACGAATTGAAACGGCGCGGCTGCCTGTTCCAATCGACCTCGGATACCGAAGTCGTCATTCACCTGATGGCCATCAGCGAAGCGACAACTTTCGAGGACCGCCTGGTCGATGCGCTCCGTCAGGTCGAAGGCGCCTACTCCTTCGTCTGCCTGATGAACGGCGCGCTGATCGGCGCGCGCGACCCCTTGGGCGTACGCCCGCTGGTTCTCGGCAAGTCCGGGAACTCCTACGTGCTCGCCTCGGAGACCTGCGCCCTGGACATCATCGGCGCGGAATACGTACGCGACGTGGACGCCGGCGAAGTGGTGATTATCACCAAGGACGGCGTGCGCAGCTTGAAACCGTTCCCCAAACAGCACCCGCGCTTCTGTATCTTCGAATACATCTACTTCGCGCGCCCCGACTCTGTGGCCGAGGGCCACAGCGTGTACGACGTGCGCAAGAAGATCGGCGCGCAGCTCGCCCTCGAGAGCGCCGTCGATTGCGATGTGGTCGTGCCGGTGCCCGATTCAGGTGTCCCGGCGGCGCTGGGCTACGCGGCGGCTTCGAAAGTGCCGTTCGAATACGGCATCATCCGCAACCACTACGTCGGCCGCACCTTTATTCAGCCGACGGACAAGACCCGCAATCTCGGCGTGAAGCGTAAACACAATCCGAACCGCGACGTTCTGGAAGGCAAGCGCGTCGTTTTGGTGGACGATTCGATCGTGCGCGGCACCACGTCCAAGAAAATCGTCGAGATGGTCCGTCAAGCGGGCGCGACGGAAGTGCATATGCGCATTTCCAGTCCGCCCACGGCGCATCCGTGTTTCTTCGGCATCGATACGCCGGACTACGACAAGTTGCTCGCTCACCAGTACGACGTTCAGGCGATGGCGAAACTCCTCGGTGTGGACAGCCTCGCGTTCATCTCCATCGACGGCCTGTACAAGGCGCTCGGGGAAGCGAAACGCGAGATGGACCATCCCCAGTTCTGCGACGCCTGCTTCACCGGCGACTATCCGCTGCCGTTGACGGACCGCAACGCCGGCACCCAACCCAAGCAGCTCTCGCTGCTCACCGAAAGAGTCTAAGCCGTGACACAGACCGGTAAGCTCGCGGGGCGCATCGCGCTCGTGACGGGCGCTTCACGCGGCATCGGCCGCGCCATTGCCCTGCGCTATGCCCAGGAAGGCGCGCAAGTGATCGCCTTCGCCCGCACCACCGGCGCCCTGGAAGAACTCGACGACGAGATCCGGAAAAATGGCGGCCTGCCCGCCGTGCTCGTGAACGAGAGCCTCACCGACTTCGACAAGATCGACCAGACGGGCGCCGCGCTGTACCAGCGTTTCGGCAAGCTCGACATCCTGGTCGGCAACGCCGCGATGCTGGGCCAGCTTTCGCCGATGGGCCACTACACGCCGAAGATGTGGACCGACATCTTCAATCTCAATGTTCACGCGAACTGGCGTTTGATTCGCGCAATGGATTCATTACTGCGATTGTCAGACGCGGGACGCGCGATTTTTGTGACCTCCGGCGTCGCGCGTAAGACCCAGATGTACTGGGGTCCGTACGCAGCCTCGAAGGCGGCCCTCGAGCAGATGGTGAAGATCTACGCCGTCGAGATGGCCCATACCAATGTGAAGGCAAATATCGTGGATCCGGGCCGTGTGCGCACCAAGATGCGGGCCCAGGCCTATCCGGGTGAGGACCCGATGAGCCTGCCGGCGCCCGATCAGGTCACCGATATCTTCGTCGATCTCGCCCTGCCGACGGAGCCGCGCAACGGCGCGGTCATATCTGCCTAAATTTGTTCGCGGTGAGGCCTTTACGCGAAGGCCTTCCGACACGGCACGGGAACACTGGCCCGCCTGCATCGTTGCATCACTGCCTCCTATCATTCGTGAGGGGGCTTTGAGTGCATAGCGAGTCACGCGAGAGCCCATGCCATCCACGAGTTCCACGCCACCGTTATCGCCCTTTCGCGGGCCCTTGTCGGCCAATGAGGTCGCCGAAGGCATGAACGCGGCCATCCGTAATGCCAAACGCCTTGCCGCCGACGCGAAGATCCTGCTCGGCGCCGAGCGCTATCCTTCCGCCGCCGCCATAGCCGCCGTGTCGGTGGAAGAGAGCGAGAAAGTATCCACGTTGCGCGCGATGTGCCTCGCGCGGTCCAAGAGCGAGCTGATGGGGGCGTGGAAGGATTACCGCTCGCACCCCCCGAAGAACACGGCGTGGATCCTGTCCGAGCTGGTGCAAAAGGGCGCGCGTCATCTGCTCGAATGCAAGGATGCGACAGACACCCATGGCGAGACGGTCGAGGTGCTCGATATGCTGAAGCAATTCGGCTTCTACACCGACAGCTACCGGAAAGGTTTCTGGACCGAACCCTCGGCGATGATCGATGCGACGGTGGCGAAAACCCTGGTCGAGATCGCCGAGAGCATGTGCGCAAAAGTCGATGTCACGCCGCGCGAGATCGAGCTGTGGGTCGAATATGTCGGCCCGGCGTGGCTTTCGCGCAAGATGCCAGATGCCTTGATGCGCTGGACGAAAGCGATGGAGAAAGAAGGCCTCGCCAAGCCGCCGCCGTCGGTTTTGGAAAAACTGCCGATCGAGGAGCTGATGAGTTCCGACGTGGAACGTCAGAAGAAATACAAGCACTGAACGGCGCTTCACGCGCGCGGCGGGATTCGCGGAGGACGACGGGGTGCGGCCTTAGAGCTCGCGCTCGAGAATGAGGGCGCCCGCGTATTTCTCGGAGGCGTATTCGACCGCGCGGTCGAAGGCGTTGGGGCCGACGAAACCGGCGATGCAGTCATCCTTGCCGTCCGCCGCCGGGATGCGAACGATCCAACCGCCGTGGCGCGCATACACGAAGGCCAGCGCCGCGACACGCTGGAGTTCGCCCGTGGGGCCCAGCATGGCTTTCGCGTCTTCGGCGGGACTTTTGATCGTGGTCATACAGAAGAAACGCAGAGACTGTGGCAGAAACACGTCCAACTTGCGTTAAAGCGGGGGTGACCGGGTCACGCCCCACCCCAACCCCGCGCCGTGCAGGGGAAGGGCGAGCAAACACAAAGGGTTACACCAGCGCGGTTTTGAACAGGGCGACGAGTTTCGCCCAGGCGCGTTCGGCCTGCTCGTGGTTGTAGACCTGACTGGTCGGCACGCACCAACCGTGGTTCGCGCCTTTGTAGACTTCGATGTCGGCGGCGTTGCCGGCTTTCATGAACGCCTCGCGTAACACGTTCTTGGCCTCCGGCTCTTTCTGGTCGTCGTTGTCGGCGACGCAGAACAGATACTTCGCCTTGATCTTGGGCACGAGCAGATGCGGGCTCGACGGCTGGTCGGTGACGAGCCCTCCCCCATGGAACGAACCTGCGGCGCCGACGCGGTCACCCAAGGAGGCCGCCGTGCGCATGGTGAGCGGGCCACCCATGCAGTAACCGGTGGTGCCGATCTTGCCGCCCTTGCGCACCGAGGCATGCCCATCGAGGAAGGCGAGGAACGCGGCCGCGTCCTTCTCGGCGCCGCCGGGCGCGGCAAGACCTTCACGCAATTTCGGCCGCTGGTCCTGGGGGAAGTCGGCCGGCAGCGGCGCTTTCACCACGCGGTAAAACGGATTGGGAATGAGCACGGCATAGCCTTCGGCGGCGAGACGCTTGCCCATATCGCGGAAAGCGGGCCGCAAACCGCCGGCGTCCGGCCAAATGAGCACGCCGGGATGCGTGCCCGTGGCGGGATGGATGATGACGGCATCGCAGGTGCCGTCCGGCGTCTTAATGGTGACGTCGGTCTCGGTGATCGCCGGCGCGGCGGCGCGCGCGATGGAGCCGGTGGCAGCGACAAGACCAAGGCCAAGCATCAACGCGCCGAACTCGCGGCGGTTCTGCTGATCGTGGGTGTGGCATTCCTCGCCGCAAATGTCTTCGGGAAGCCGTTCGTTTGCGTTGCTCATCAGGGTCCTCCTCCAGGGGATGCCCATGGCAGCACATCTTAGGTTTTGGGAAAAAAGGAGATTTGTAACGGCGGGCGACTCTAAAGGGTCTTGAGCGCCACTTCGGCGATGTCGGCGGCCACGAAATCCGCCGGATTGACGATAGAGAAGTCGGGATGACGCGGATGGGCGGGATAGAGCGTCGCCGCGCGCCGGATGCCGTCGATGGAAATGCGCGGATTCACCGGCACGGCGTCGGCATAGATGGCCGCAATGGCCTCCACCTGGCGCGGATCGACGTTCGCGGCCGCCGAGGCTTTGAGCGCGGCGACCGTCGCGGCGGCATCGGTGTGGGCCATGCGCTGCGCGCGGGCGATGGCGCGAGTCACCTTGATGAGGAGATCGCGCTTTTCACGGACCACGATGTTCGCGGCGCCGAAGGCGTGGATCTGATTACCGGTGAGGCCCGCGACTTCGCCGCCCGAGGTATCGATGACGAGCACGGCCCCCTCGTCCACCATGACGGTTTCCAGATAGGGCGTATGGGCGAAGAGCACATCGACCTTGCGCTCCTTGAAGGCCGCGACCTGATCCGGTCCATGGATGATGACGATCTCGACGTCCTTGGCGGCATCCATGCCCGCCGCCGCGAACAGCGCATGAAGACGCGGCGGCGGTTCACCCGCAACGCCGAGCGTTAATCCCTTGAGTGCGCCGAGCTTGTCCTTGAGAGAGCCCTGCAGCGGGACCTTGCGCACGGCAGCGATTTCCTTGCGGACGACGAGATTGATCGGGTCATTGGCGAAGAGGCTGGCGAACAGGCGGACCGGTTTCGCCTCGGCCATCATGCCGAGATACATGGGCGGCGGCAGGACGGCGATGTCCGCCTCGCCGGTGAACAGCCGTCCGCCGACGCTGCGCGGCTGTGGCGCGGGCAAGATGAACGGAACGAGGCCCTCCGCTTCAAACAACTTGGCGCCCATGGCGATCCAGAGCGAGAAAAACTGAAGGTTTCGAAGGTTCGGCACTTCAATACGTAACGGGGTGGACTCCGCGGCGCGTACCGGCAAGGCCGTCGCCGCGAGGCCGATGAGCGCGGCGCGTCTCGTGAGGGTGAACATGGTTTTCATTGACGGGCTGAGGCGAGTCGATATATCCGCTGAGATATATCGCATCACTTTACCAACTTTGGGGTTTCTGGCAAATGCGCCTTGGGGGCATCATCGGGGCATGTTCGTTGGTGCTGGCGCTGCCCGCATCCGCACAAGACGCTTACCGGTTGGGTGAGATCGTCGTGACCGCGCCGCGCCCCGGGACAGATAGCACAGCCGTGATTTCCGCCGCCGACCTCGACGCGCGCGGGGCCCGCAGCCTGGACGAGGCCTTCGGCACGACACCGAGCCTGAATATGAATGTCGGCGGCGGCGGAGTGCCGCGCCTGTTCATGCGCGGACTGCCGCAGCGCCATGTGCCTTTGTACCTGAACGGCATTCCGGTGAACTCGGCCGCCGACGGCCAGTTCGATCCGCGCCTGATCCCGGCGGAGAATATCGCCGAGATCAAGGTCGTGCCCGGCGTGAGTTCGGTGCTTTACGGACCCGGCACGACGGCGGGCCTGATCAATATCGTCACCCGGCGCGGGACCAGCGACCGGCACGGCCGCGCGATGACGGAAATCACCAGCGGCACGCCCCTGGGCGGCGACCTGGGCTGGCTGACCAGCGCAAGCGCCGGCGGCAGCATCGCGCAGACAGATGTGTTCGTGAGCGGCAGTGTAGCGGATTCGCCGGGCTTCACGGGCGCGGACGGATACCGCACTCCCAACAGCGACACGCGGCGCACCAATCTGTTCGCCAACGTGGCGCACGGCTGGGAGGACGTCAGCGTGGGCCTGTCTGCGGGCTATGTGAACGGCGAACAGGGCCTGCCGTACAACAGCCTCAATGACCCCACGAACCTGTTCCTGATGCCGCAGCAGTTCGAGCGCCTGGATCACATCGAAGGCGGTTTCGCGCAGGGCGATGTGAGCTTCGATACGGGCGGGCCCTTCACGGCGCGTTTGTCCGGCTATGTGAACGTGCTCAACACCGAGGATAACCGGTACGACGACGCCACCTTCAGCACCATGACCAACACGCGGGTGCAGAGCTTCCACCAGTTGTTCGACAGCGCCGTGAGCGGGGGCCGTATTGCGCTGGGCTACGATCTGGCGGGCGCCGGACAGATCGCCTCAACCCTCAGCGTTCAGCGCGATGTGCTGAAGCTGAGCGGCTTTATCCGCAACATCCCGGTCACGGGTGGTGGAGGTGGTGGTGGCGGTGGAGGCGGCGGTGGTGGTGGCGCGACAGGCACCTTTGCCGTACGCGCGCTCGACACGGAAGCCGCTTCGACCACGACATCGGCGGCACTGGAATATAACGTCAGCCCGCTTGAAACCCTGCACGCGACGTTCGGCGCGAGCGCCCATTGGTTCGACCGGGGTGCCGTCACCAAGGACGGCACGCAGCTCGCGGCGCGCCTTGCCTACGAGGTGACACCGGACGTCACGGTGAGCGCCGGCGCGGCGCGCAAAGTGCGCTTTCCGACCTTGCAGCAGATGTTCGACGCCCAGCGCGGCAACGCGACCCTCAGCGCCGAGGTGGGTAAGGCCTATGAAGCGACGGTGGCCTGGGCGCCGGTGGACGGCGCGGGTTTGTCATTAACGGGCTTCCGCACGCGCATCGACGGCTTCATCCAGAACGATCAAACTACGCAGCAGTTCACCAATAAGGACACGCTGTCGCGCGGGATCGAGCTGGCGGGGCATATAGCGGTGAACGCGCGCCTGCGCCTCGCGGCGAGCTATACGCATCTTAAAACCACCGACGAGACGACTGGCGCGCGGGTGAACTTCCGACCCACGGATCTCGCGCGGATCGAGGCGAATATGGACCTTACCCCCGCCTGGAGCCTGCACGGCACGCTGGCCTATGACGCGGGGGAGATCGTGACGGCGCGCTCGGGCCCCTTCCAACAGCAGGACCTTCCCGATCGCACGACGGTGGACGTACGTACGGCTTATACCTTCGCCGACCTGGGCCTTAAGGTGTGGCTGGCGAGCGAGAACCTGTTCAACGCGCATCATGAGAATGCGCCGGGGTTCGCGGCGCCGGGGCGGACGTTCATCGCGGGAATTCAAGCCTCTTTTTAAAGCCTTTTTTTATCGCGTTTTCCACGCAGAGCCGGCCGCCACTTCGGCGGAAAACGCTCCACACTTCCGCCGTCATCGCCGGGCACATTTAACCTCGCTCCATTCCGGGGTAGGGTCCGGTCATGACGTTTTTGAAGATCTTGGTGGCGCTGGCGGTGGCTTATGCGGCGGCGGTGGCCGTTCTGTACGCCGTACAGGACCGCCTTCTGTTCCCCGCCGACATGGCCGTGCAAACCGGCACGCCGGTGCCGGCGGACGCCCCGCGCCTGGAACTCACGACCACCGACGGCGAGACGTTGCACGGCGTAAGCCTTGCACCGCCGGCCGCGCCCATGACCGACCGTTTGATCATCATCGCCTTCGGCGGCAACGCCTGGAACGCCGAGACCGCGGCGGTCTACCTGTTCAATCTTTATCCGCAGGCCGAGGTGGTGGCGTTCCATTATCGCGGCTATGCACCGAGTACCGGCCGCGCGTCGGTGGACGCGCTGATTGCCGACGCGCCGCTGATTTACGACAAGGTGCGCGAGGACGCCGAGAAGCAGGGCGGTAACGTCCGAATCGTCGCCGCCGGCTTCAGCATCGGATCGGGCGTGGCCGTGCATCTCGCCCGCGAGCGCAAACTGGACGGTTTGATCCTGGTGACACCGTTCGACTCCCTCGCCGAACTCGCGAAGGTGCATTTCCCGTGGGTGCCCGCGGCGGCGCTGCTGAAGAATCCGATGCGCAACGGCGAGCTCCTGAAGGGCCTCGATGTGCCGACGGCCATCATCGCCGCCGAGCATGACGAGATCATCCCGCGCGAACGCAGCTCCATGATGCGCGGCGCGGCCAAACGCATGGTCTATAGCCGCACCATCAAGGGCGTGGGCCACAACGATATCTATGAGAATCAGGATTTCGCGAACGCGATGCGCGAGGCTCTGGCCGCCGTCGAGGGCGGATGGCAAATGGCGCCGTGACCGGGGTTGACCCCGCTTACGCCCCATGTCCACCGGGTGATCGACCGGTTTCTATAATCGCGTCAGCCGGCCCGGCGCGAATTTCCCGTATCCCGGACTTCGCCGCCTTACACACGGACAAACGCTTCATTCAGGTGTTCGGGGCCCGCGGCGGCGATGCCAGGGCCGCCCGACAGCGCCGGCTCCGTCGAGACCGTGGATACGGCTTCTGAATATCTAAAACCAGGCCGTCCTCATACTTCTGAACGGCGCATTATCCTTTAGAAGCGTCGAAACGCCGCCCCGCCCTCATTATTCATGCTGACCAAAAATCGCCCGACGACACGGGCCACCTGGACCAGCGCGATACGGCGTAAGAATTGAGATGACAGAGGACACGTCAAAAGGTTTCGGCGCGGTTTTCGCCCTGACGGTGGGGGTCGCATTCGCCCTTGCCCTCATGGCAGGCGCACCGAAAGCGCGGCCCGAAGCGGCGCAGCCGCAAGTCGCCGCCGTCTTCGCGCCCTGGCTATCAAACGAAGATGTCCTTGCCCGCGTGATTGCCGCCGGCGCACGCCCGGTGCGTTTCGGCAAGGTCGGCACCATCGCCGTCGTGACCCTCGAGGATAAGGACACCTCCGCGGCGCTTCGCCGCCGGGGCGCGTGGCTCCTGCTTGACCCGATCGCCGCGGGCGGCTGCGGCACCGGCCGGGACAACGCATAAAATAAACATGGAGAGATAAATGACGGGGCTTGATCAACTTCGGACGAGAGCGGCGACCGCGTGCGTCGCCGTCAGCTGGATAGGCGCTGCAATCTTACTGGGCTTGAACCTGACACTGACGTTCAGCACCGGAACGCTTGCCGCCGGCCTGTCGCTCGCCGGCGCCGCGACGTGCGGCCGGCTGATCGCGCCGACGGCCGCGATCACGCGCTATGCGAGCGCGCTTTCCGTGATGGGGTTGACCGCGCTCGTCCTGGGCGCCGCCCAAGGCGAACCTTGGCAGATCGACATCCACATGGTGTTCTTCGCCGCACTCGCCATCCTCGCTGCGTTTTGCGATTGGCGCACCATTCTGTTGGCGAGCACTTTCGTGGCCGCTCATCACTTGGGCCTCAATCTCGTGCTGCCCGCGCTGGTGTGGCCCGACGGCGCGGATTTTACGCGCGTTATCCTGCATGCGCTGATTCTGACAAGCGAGGCCGCCGTGCTGCTGTGGTTGTCACATCGTTTGGTGGAGCTTTTCCACGACGCTGAAACGGCCGTGAGGGAAGCGGAAGCCGCCAAAGAGGAAGTGCGCCATTTGGCTGGCGAGGACGAAACCCGGCGCCGCGCGTTGGAGACCGCGCGCCGCGAAGACATGTTTTCGTTGGCCGCGACCTTCGAAGGATGCGTCCTAGACGTTACCCGCGCAGTTTCCATGGCAAGCAAAGATCTTGAATCGTCGGCGCAGAGCATGGAAACGACCGCGGACGAAGCAAGCGCGCAATCGACCGCCGTGGCGGCGGCGGCATCCCAAGCCACGTCCAACGTACAATCCGTCGCCACCGCGACGGAGGAACTTTCCGCATCGATCGCTGAAATCGGCCGCAAAGTATCCGAGTCGACTCGCGCCGTCGGCCATGCCGTGGAAGAAGCGAACAATGCGCAAGATCAAATTCGAGGCTTGGAGACCGCCGCCCAGAAAATCGGGAGCGTCGTTCGCTTGATTTCAGATATCGCCGATCAGACAAACCTGCTTGCGCTAAACGCCACCATCGAAGCCGCCCGCGCCGGAGAAGCGGGTAAAGGATTCGCGGTCGTGGCGTCCGAAGTTAAAAATTTGGCGGCACAAACCGCGAGAGCGACGGAGGAGATCGGCAACCAGATCGGGGGCATACAAAATGCAACCAAGATATCCGTGGTCGCTATCGAACGTATTTTCAACGTCGTCGACAGCATCGATCAAATTTCCGCCAGCATCTCATCGGCAATGGACCAACAGGGCATTACCGCGAAAAACATCGCACGCAACGTGGAGCAGGCCGCCGGCGGCAGCGCCGAAGTTTCCACCGGCATCGCGGCCGTAACCGCCGCAGCCAGCAGAACAGGCGCCATTTCCGCGCAAGTGCTGTCCTCCGCCCGCGATCTGTCTCAACAGTCCGAGGTGCTGAGAAGTCAGGTCGACAATTTTCTTTCCAACATCAGGGCCGCCGCGTGAGGCAAACGTGTCGGCGGCGGCGCCTCATGACAACCACTCCCTCCGACGTTCAATTGTGTTGAAGCCGCGCCGCCGGTTTCTGGAAGAGCGCGGCCGCGCGAACACCGTCGAAGCGACACCCGAGAGATGCGCCGCCTCCAACCACGCCGCGGGCGCGCGCCGCTTCTCCTTGCCTGGCGATCTTGACGTCAAATATGCTGAGGAACATCGCCAAATGACCAATAGCCGGTTTCCACAAGAACGCTCGAATTCTTAAGTGGATCGCGCGGGTCTCCCATCAGGATTATCTTGCATGTCTCGTGAGCCTCCATCACAGGCCCCACTGAGCGGGTCGATCTTCGACCTCGCCTGGCGCCATGCACCGGCGGGTATGCTGGCGCTGTCCATGCGCACCGGCAGGATCTCGGCCGTCAACGACGCGGTCGTATCCCTTCTTGGCTATGACGCGGAGGAGATCATCGGACGTGACCCGGCGTTTCTATTTTGGGCCACCATTCCATCCAACCTGAAGGAAAACATATTCTCGAGATCGCCACAGCCCAGCGATACCCATCACGCGGTCGTTCGCGCAAAATCGGGAACACCCCGCTATTTAAATCTTTCGCTTTCGGGCGCCGTCGAACTCCACGGCGAGGTCATGAAGGTCCTGTATCTGCGCGCGCCCGACGTAAATCCGCACGCCGACCGTCTGCGCCGTTCGAATTGGACCCTTGCCGCCTATAGCGCGTCGATCCGCGCTATTCAGCATGCCCGTACGATCGAACAGATCGCGCAGGATGTTTGCGCGGCGATTGTCGAACAGCCTGTCTATGTCCTGTCGTGGATTGGATTGGCCGAAAGGTCGCCGGGCCTGCCCATACGGTTCATTGCCGGCGCCGGCCCGGCTCTTTCCTACATGTCCAACCTTAAACTCAGCTGGTCGGAGGAGATCCCGGAAGGCCTCGGGCCAAGCGGAACGGCCATTCGCACGGGCCAGCCGCAGATGATGGGAGACGCGCTGAATGATCCAGATTTCGGCTTGTGGCGCCAGCGGGCGTTGAGCCACGGGATCAGATCCACGGTCTGCGTTCCATTTCAGCTGGGCGAGCACATCTCCGGCGCCATCATGGTCTATGGGTCAGAACCGAATGCGTTCGGTGAACAAGAGGTCGCGCTATTCACAGATCTGGGCCGCGAGCTTGCCGGCGCCATCGCCATGCGCGAGCAATCGGAAAAGTTACAACAGGCGGAAGGCCGTCTTCAGAAGATAATTTCATCAACGTTCTCCCCCATCGTTTCTGTCAATTCGCGTGGGAAGATCTCGCTATTCAACGAGGCCGCCGAGCGCGCTTTTGGCTGGACCGCAGAAGAGGCGGTCGGTCAACCCTTGGACATACTCCTGCTCATGGAAGACCGGGCCGCGCACGGCGATTCCATGAACGGCTTCCTGAGATCACAAGAATCAAACCGCAGGATGGCCCAAAGCCGCCAAGTCCGCGCGCTGAGGAAGGATGGATCGACATTCCTGGTGGAAGTCGCCCTTTCACGTATCGATACCGCCGACGGTCCGCTCGTCACGGCGATCATCCGGGACCTGACCCAGCAACAGGAGCTGCAGACGCGGCTGATCCAGTCTGGAAAAATGGAGGCGTTTGGACAGCTGGCCGGAGGTATCGCGCACGACTTCAACAACCTGATCGCGATCATCAGCTCGTCGGCGGACGTCATCTCGGCCCCCGACGTCACCAGTGAAACCGCGCATGCAAGCCTGAGGCTGATCGCGCGCACATGCGAACGCGCGCAGGCGCTTACGCGCCGCCTTCTTGTCTTCTCGCGCAAGTCCGTCCACAGGACGGAGCGTATCGACGTGGGCGCGGCGCTGGACGAACTTGTCCACGTCCTGAAAAGAACTCTGGGTACACGCATTGAAATCACCGCCGCCCTGGAGCCTGGACTCCATATCCGCGTTGATTCGGGACTGTTCCACACATCGCTGCTGAATCTGGCGCTTAACGCGCGCGATGCGATGCCCGAAGGCGGAACGCTCGTCGTCGGTTGCCGACGCCTCGCGCCGAAAGACGGCCAAGCGTCGGGGTGTGTCGAGATCAGCTTGCAAGACTCCGGCATCGGCATGCCGCCCGAGGTGGTCCAGCGCATATTTGAGCCGTTCTTCACCACGAAACCGATCGGAAGCGGTACAGGTCTTGGGCTCGCCATGGTTTACGGCTTCGCGAAAGAGGCCGGCGGCAGTATCGACGTTGAGAGTTCACCGAACCGGGGCAGCCGCTTTACGTTGACTTTCCCGCAGGACGGCCCAGGTCCGGAGATCGCGTCATCGTCGCCGCCGGAAGAGATGCGGCAGCTGAATTTACGTGTCCTGCTGGTGGAAGACGACGAAGACCTGCGCAAGATCACCGCCATAAAGCTTGAACGCGGGGGATTCATTGTCGACGCCATCCCCAATGCCGAAACCGCGCGAGAGGTGCTGGCCCAGGGCGCGGCTTACGACATTCTCGTAACAGACTATCGGCTGGGACGCGGCTGGACCGGCGGAGACTTGGCGCGATACGCCGCATCGCTCAAGCCGGAGATGCCCATCATCGTGACGAGCGGATATATGGAGCCCGA
>Ga0102832_1001589_pt1 | contig 16593 bp, 13 predicted proteins | sample EBPBio282013_DNA_FD_88942 | JGI IMG/M metagenome (GOLD analysis project Ga0102832, IMG submission 88942) | Wastewater treatment Type I Accumulibacter community from EBPR Bioreactor in Madison, WI, USA - Reactor 2_5/28/2013_ DNA (Illumina Assembly) | ecosystem: Engineered > Bioreactor > EBPR >...
TATTGAAACTCTTTTGTACTTTTTTTATAGGATAGCAACGAATATAATTCAAAATTCTTTTTAAATTAATATAAATTCGATTTTTTATTAAGGAGTGAATTTATAAATGATTAGGAAGGAAAAAGACATAAACATCATTTTATTGCTTTACTCTCCTGATTTCATCAATAAGGTCCACCACGTAAATTGTAATCCCTTTCTCTTTCATAGAATTTGCCTTTAAAATCAAATGTTCCCTTGGTTTTATTCTTACTTGTTTGAGGATAATTAATTTAAGACTTTATCCTACCTCGACTTTACAACTAGATCCTATTCATTTTGAGGGATTCAAGTCTTTTGTGCAAATCATCGATACCCCTGAAGGGATAGTCAGTTTTTTAAAGTTATCTATCTCTTTAAAGGGATTAATCTTATTGCCATTTGGGTCGAGATTGAGCAGCTTTTGGGGTTTTGGTTGATTTTTGAACCTGAATCAAAGTTTATTTGACTTTATAGAATTGTTTGGTAAGTTGTTAGCTTTATTATTTCTTTTAATGTATGAAAATTTAATTTCTAAGGGATTAATTCATTTTTTGGCTTTTCATGAGTCCTATTTGGACTTCTTCCAACTAATTATTTTTTTGATCGATAAGGGAGTTGAGTTAGTTGACTTTTTAAAGGAGAGAGTTGATTTGAAGATCTTTTTAAAGAAGGAGGGTTTCCATGGCAGTGATTTTTTAATCAGAGACATATAAAAGTTTGGATTTTTCTATCGATATTGATTGAGACAATGACTACCTTTTGGGATTGGTATTGATATCTGTATGATTGCCACCATAATTATTATTATTCATTGGCATTTGTTGTGGATTTTGATGACTATTGCCACTATTAGTCGGTGAGTATCTGTTAGTAATAAGGCGTTGTAACATTTCTATCTGGCCATCTTTTATCATTAAATCTTTTTAAAGCCGAGATTTTTCTTTGTAAAATTATTGACGCTATTTTTAAAACGATTTGTTCAGCTGTTAAACCTTTTGTTTGTATTCAATTTGGAGTTGAATTATTATTGATTAATGCTCTTATTGAGAAATTGAATTTATATTAGTTTGCTGCAGCTATTATTTGCTGTCTTTGGATTTATTGGTATTATTTGTATTTACTAAATCTAAATTGTTCTTATGCTGCTTTATTTCCTCTTCATCATTAGTTGGAAACACGAATCTACGGCTTAATGATTTTCCTTGGCTAGATTTGTTAGAAGGAGCAGGTGGCTATTTCATCACATTCTTCACATTTTACTTCACAACTTTATTACCTTTTTGAACAACTTAATTATTTTTTAAGTCAAAAGCAAACTTCATTGACATTTAACTTGGTTTTTATTGGTGCTGGGCTTACTATTTTTGTTATTATTAAGGAATTTATATTGAGAATTGTCTTTTATGGTAATTATGGAGAAGGTGCCTTTATTTTTACTCAACTGGCCCAGTCTAAGAGAGCTTAGACTTTTAGCCACCTTAAACCATGAATTATTCAAATTAAATTATGTTGAACTTTTTATTTCTTTGCAATTTATTGCTGTTGACTTATTGAGTTTATTTTGTAGAAAAACCTGTTTTTTTTTCATAAATTTCCTTGGAATGATATTCATTAAACTCCTCACAACCATGGATTCCTTTATCTTCTTACTCATGGAAGTCATCCTCATTATTGGCTGATGATATGGTATGCTAATTAAACAACAGAAGTGATTTTTATTTGTTTTCCTTGACTCCGATGCGAGATGGGGACTTAACCTCATGATTATCGTCTTATGGCACATTTATCAGCAATGGCTTCTTGAACTTCTTCATTGTTTTTATTCAATGTCTTACTAATTGTCAATTTTCGACTTATTCTTAAGATTTTGCTTACTGACTAATATTCAAGTCTTTAGGATTGCTATTTTTTATCTTAGAGTAAAATGTTTAACTTACTGTTATATAATTTAGTTAAAACTTCTATGTGTATTTATTTACCTTTTATAGATATTTATCTTTAATAGTTTATCCAAAATACCCTTAATAGAAAATAAAACAAACTATTTTATTGACTGACTAGCAGTTAATAGAATAGATTGCAAAATATTAAAATGTTTATCTTTTGGCTCGATTTAACTATAATTTTACTAAATGATAGTCAGTCTCCCTTCGAGAAACTAACTCCTCACCTGGATCGGCCAACTCACCAATGTACTTCCTTTCTTATCTAGACCAATGTCGAAAAACTCGAACATCTCTCTGATGGCATAGCCTTCTGCTAAATCTTTGATAAAATGCATCCAAAAATGATCAACATGACTAAACTCAAAAGAGATCCCAAAATTCCCACCGAAAAAGAAAAGAACTTCCGCCTTCTTCTTAACGCTGTCAATCAATTGGGGCTTTGTGTGGCCATCAATGTAAAAATTCCATCAATCTTTAGATTGTCGATCTATCACATGGTAAAGTCACTGCTATCCTTGAATTGCTTCAATGGTTCTATAAACAGTACAAAAATCCTATTGGAAGACATGTTCCAGGACTTGAAAAAGATATGAAATTTTCAGAGCCCAGAATGATCAAAACTTATGTTGGTAATCTTATTGACAGACAAAAAACCTTCCAAAAGGAAACCAAACCTCCTCGAAGTTAAATGTCGTAAAGTAGAAGAAGTCTTGACACAAAGCTCATTCAAAAGAATGTCTTTGAAACTGAAAAGTCCAGATCAATCAGAAGTAAGACTGTTCACCAAAGTTAACACAAACAAGTTACCAACAAAAAAGATAATCCTAGTAAAGTTAAAAGTATTCAATTCAACAAAGAAAAGTTTGAACAAAGATGTTCCTAAAAAAAATCATCTATGCAAAAACAACTTTCCTAAAAAGTTGACAAAATGTCCCAAAAAAAGTCTTAAATAAAATCTTAAAATTTATCAGAAAAAGAATAAAAAAAAATTCTTTCAGTCCTCAGCAAGGCTTTGAACGCTTAAAAGCCGAAACTCCAAAACACTCTTATTAGAGTTACATAAGCTGTTTTAGAGGGGAATCCAGAGTTGGAAGAAAAAATAAGAAGGATAGTTGATAATGAAAGTGAAAAAGAATAGGCGCCTTTAAGACATGAAGTATCACCTGATCACTAAGTCAGAAACATTTTGGATTCTTACCGAAATACCTCAGAAATCTGTTAAAATGATACACTTGATGAGATAGGTCTTGAAAATAGCTAATTTATTGATGCTAGCTTGAATTAACCTAAAACAATTCATGAAGAAAATATGTTTAATTCTATTATCCGTTCGCCACTTTCAGTTTCTCCTAAAAAACCAACTGATCAAGACAAAAAATAAACTGTCAAGAAATCAATAATTAAGTCTTAAAAATAATCGTAGGTAAAATCTTTTCTATTGAAATCTATCAAAGCTAATCATTTATCTTCATCAAAAGGAGAATAAATTTAAATTATTCCACAAATTCAAGAGACTTCATTAATCAATCAAAACATTGAGCATAATTCCATTCAAAAATCACCCCAAAAGTGTTACTTGTTTAATCCTCATAATTAGGTTGAAAAATTCGTCAATCCGGAAAGCTGTGTGACTGAAAAGAAGTCATAAATATGCAAAGAAGATAAAACTCCATAAAATCGCCGACAAGTTCAATCTGAAAATTTTACAATAAGTTTTTCAAAAGATGACAAAAACTTATGGAAACAAAACCAGAGTTTTGGACCAAATCAAAACACAAGATCATGAAATTCAAAAATGAAAATATTCAAATCACATTTATTTCTTTAAAACTTAAGTTTTATGTAAAGAAATTAATTGTTATTAATAAAAATATAGCTATCATTTAAAAACCAAGTAAACTAACTGATAATATGATCATCCCTAATTTTTGTAGGTATGAACATTATCAAATGCAAGATAGGCCTTTCTTTTCATCTCCTATGCCTTTAGTTTATTATACTAATCGACTCCTTTACGAACATCTTTTATACCTTTGGTTTTAGCGCGTTCATGTAAAATGATAGCTTTGCGCTGAGCCTACATCTGTTCGGCAAATAATTTTTCTTCTTAAGCTTAAATTTGTTTCTGCAATTATTTTTATCTTCTTTGTTTTTATTGTTCTTAGAGAATATCTTTTCTTTGATCTTCAGACATTCCTTTCCAATGATAAGGCTTGACTCGATTTCGGTTCAATTAGGACTGACAAGTTCTCTTAAATAAAAAAATAAATTACAGTATTTTCAGTGTAGAAGTCATTTTGAGTTACATAATCGATATGGTTTAGTTTTTCTTATTGTTAAAGTTTTCTTTGAAGGGCATCTTTATTAAGTTTTTCTTCTAATTGTTACAGATTGTAGTTTTTATAAGCCATTTCCATTTATTTTAATCTGTTGGCTTTTTATTATTCGAGTTGACGACGATATTCGTTGATTTGAAGAGTATTTTGATCATTGAGTTACTTTTCCAATCGTTACTGATTCTTTTTGCGTTACTTTTATTACATTTGCTGTTTGTACCAATAATCCGATTGAAGTTGTTGCAGTCTTTTTCTATCGCCTGCAGTCAAATCCTAACCAGTGAAAATCTTGAGTCCCGAAGTACCCAGAATTTGTGTTTGTTGGGCATGATTATAACCTGTTGATTGAAAAGAAGAAGTATGATTCATTTTCTTATTAAAATAATTTTTTCTATTAAGTTACAAATATAATCTTTTATCACTTAATTTCTCATTTATCAAATTAAGTTAATCTATCTTAAATTATTGAAATAAATCCAAATATTAATAGAACAAGTATTATTCGAAAACAAAATATATAGAACAGAATCATCTTAATCAATCGATTAATCCATCAAAATAAAATTTTCAGAATGGGGCGTTTGGTGCTGGATATGGAGATTTAGGTCTGAAACCATTGACATTAGGATTTACAACTCCTAAAATAGTCTTTTCAAAGTTATAAACTTTGCTTTCATGTTCAAGTACCTTAATGACATGATTCTTTTCCTCTTCAGTACTTGTGGAACTAATTGTACTCTTGTAGACAGGGACTTCTTTGACAACCTCTCTAAGAACCTCTTTAGTTGGTCTGCGGGACAATTCATCTTCAAGTTACCTGATTCTTTGTTGCTTATCAACGAGTTGATCTTTCAAAGACCTGACTTCACTTTCAAGTCTATTCACTTACGTTCTGTCGACTCTACTTGGTCCATAGGTGCTTCCTCCATATACATTGCTGCCACTTCCATATGCAGTTCTTTATTGAGTACCAGGAATGTCTTTTACTCTGGTGAGATCTCTCTTCAAGCTTGTATTTTCGTTGCCCAATTTATCAATGATCTCATCAGCTTTGTTTAATTTATCAGTCAACATTTCAATACTGTGATTGGCATCATCCAATTCTTGTGCAAGGTCTCTTACCTCATCATTAAGTCTCTTATTTTACTTTTGAAGATTTAAGACTGCAGCTTCGATAGAGGAGCTCTTTCTTCTTTACCCTTAAAATTGTCTTCTAATTTCCTCTAATTCTTCCTATTGAAGACTACTTTGTCTTCCCATTTGCTCAATAACTCGTTAAAGTTATTTTCCCTTTCTTTCGAGGTCTCTGGCATCAGTCTTGTGTTTTTGCGTTTCTCCTTGTTGAGATTTATTTTGTTGTCGAAGGTATTCAGTCTATCTTTCCATTTACTTAAGTTTTTTACTGAGATATTATTTTTCGGTCATTGTTTGTCTACGTTATCTTTCCATTTAAGCTTTAAGTCTTTCCATTTCATCAGCTGTGAGTTCACTCTTTCTTTGTAAAGCAATATAATTTTTGTAATTCTCACCTGCTTATCTAACTTTTTCTTATAATTTGCCTTAAAGATTTCTTATTCTTTCCTCATCAAGCATGGACTTTCTTCTTTCCTCATCCAAGGCTTTTTCTAAATTGCGAATATCACTGTCTCTTCTCAAGAACTCTTATTGAACTTCTCTCAATTGTTCCTCTTTGGAGTTAAGAATTTGCTCATATTTTTTCACTTTGTTCTGGTCGACAGTTGATTTTCTTCTTTCTTTTTCCAATTCATCTTTCAAAAAGTTAACTTCATTTTATGTAAGTTTAATCTTTTCAGCAGCTTAGTAAAATTGATCTTGTTTTTTATTAGCTTCATCAACTTTCTTTTTCAACTCAATCTCTAACTTTCTGATTGTAGCTTCATCAACCAAACTTTTCTTTCTTTCTTTTTCCAACTCATCTCTCAAACCTTCAATGTCATTCTAAAGATTTGAATTTCTTGCATCCTTGTCTTGAAGCATTCTCATCTTTTCGGCCAAGATGTATTAAAGCTTTTTGATAGTGTTTTAATCGGCAGAACTCTTTCTTCTCTCCTTTTCAATTTATTCTCTCAGAAATCTAATTTATTCATCATCACGCTCACTTTTTCTCGAAAATTCATTAAGTTTTGAATTGAAGTCGTTAGCTTCTCTGATTTTAGTTTCAAGAATTGTTTGTAGCTATCTGACCTTTTTCTCATCAATCATACTCTTTCTTCTTTCATCTTCAATAAGATCTTGTAGCTGTCTGATTTAATCATCCTTTTATTGTCTCATTCTGCTTCTTTCATCTTCATACTGTCTTGTTTTTTATTTAAGGATATTTTAGAGTTTTCTAATTGTAGCTTCATCAGCTAAACTTTTATTTCTTTCCTTTTCAATCTCATTTCTTAAATCGACAATTTCACTCTCTAAAGCAGTGTTTCTCTGTTCATTATCTTGAATGATTCTTAATTTTTCAGCCAAAATGTATTATAACTTTTTAATCGTACCCTCATCAGCTTGACTTTTTCTACGTTATTTTTCAATTTAATCCCTTAAGAATTTGATTTATTGTTAATCTCTGTTGGACTTTTCATTATATTACTGAAGTTTTCTTGTTTGATCATTTGCATCCTTAATTTTTTTGTCCAGGATACTTTGTAATTCTCTGATCTTTCCTTAATCTATCATACTTTTTCTTCTCTCATCTTCAATAACATCTCTTAATTCTTTAATTTCATCATCATATTTTTCCCTTGCTTTACTATGTTATTCAATATGTCTCACTTTCTACTTTAAAATATTTTCAAGCTTCCTAATTGTGGCCTCATCAGCTAAACTTTTATTTCTTTATTTTTCAATTTATTGGCGTAATATATCTAACTCTCTTTCATCCTATGATTTTCTTCTCGTCAATTCATTGAGGAAATATACTTTTTCATTTAATGCTCTTTCAAGATCTTGAGCCCTTTTTTAGTCAACCATACTTTTTCTTCTTTCTTTTTAAAGCTATTCAGTAAGCATTCTAATTTTGTCTTCAGTTTGTTTACTACTGGCGTCCAAAATTTGTTACAGTTTTTGAATTTTTTGTTCATCAGCAAGAGATTTTCTTCTTTCCTTGTCAATTTATTGCTTCAAAAACAATAACTCCTCCTCGTTAAGGTTACTTTTTCTGGTCAATTACTCGATAATTCCAGTCAATTTTCTTTACTTTTCAGCAATTTAGTACTCCATTCTTTTAATGTAGTCTTAGTTTTCCTATTTTTATTGCTCATTGTTTTAAAGTATACGTTTAAGTTACTCTCTTTCCCTTGCTAAAGCTTGAAGCTTTCTCATAGCCTATTCTTCACTCATCATTGTCTTTCTTCTTTCTTCTTATCTTTCTTCATTAACCTTTCTTAGCATTGCTTCGTAGTTTTTGCCTCTTTAAGCTTATCCTTGAATTCGAGCTTCGAGCTTTTTTTTTTCTTCTTACAAACTACGTATTTTTCTACCCATTCCTTCCTCATTGGCAACAGTTTTTCGTCGTTAATTTTCGATTTCGGAAAGCAGCTTGTCAACTTCCATCTTATTGAAGTCAGATTGACGTTCAAGATCTCTAATAACCTTTTCAGCTTTTTAATTTTCACCTTTAAGTCTTTTCAATTCATTGAGTCTTGCTTGAATTTCACCTTAGCTCGATGAAACCTTTTTTTCAAGATCTCTATTCGCCATCTCAATTTAGCGAGCTTTTCTTTCAGAGGCATCAACCATTGCTTGCTTTTTCTTCCTTTCAGTCTCAAGTTATCGGATCAAGTTCTTTAATTGCTGTTCTTGTTAGTAGCTTTTACCATCAAGTCTTTCATGCTACTTTTAAAGTTATTATTTGCGTCTCTTTTATTCATTAAGAACTTTTTAGTATTCAGCATATTTTTTTCTTGCATATTCTTACATACCCATACTTTTCCTTTTTTCCTTTTACAATTATTGGCGTATGGCTTCAACTTCAGATTAGTTTGGTCCGGCGTTTTCAAGTTCTCTGATTCTCTTAATGAGGTTTTCGCTTTCTCTCTTCATGGATTCGAGAAGACTATATGCCTTGTCTTTTTATCTTTGTAAGTTTTGAACCTGCTGATTATTGTTCAGTTATTTCTGTCGAAGAGATTAGATTTAGTTTCTCAAAGAATCGATTTGCTGTTCATATCTTTTGACAACATTGGGATTATCAACTAAAGTTTACACAACTCGCTCTCTTCCACCAGTTCGAAGTTGTTTTTTTAGATCCTCATTTTAACGTTCCAAAGATTCTAACTGATCTTCAATTTCATCAAAAATCCCATCAAGGCCATCACGTAAATTAACTAATTTACTGATGATTTGGTTTGATCTTGCATCATTTTGACCCATGATATCTTGAAGGAAAGGAAAGAGTGCTTAAATTTTTTCAATGATATGACTCTTTTTCTTGGGTCCCTCATTAGGATTCATTCTTTATTGATTAAAAGGGAAGGAAACATTTGGAACATAACTGGATTAATAAGGTGGATGACTACTAGAATCCAGAGCAAAGCCTGAAGTATTGACTCGAGGTCCTGAAAATCGATCGTTGTACATAATAAATTATAAGGATTGTTAGTTATCAGATTTCTAAATAACTCTGTCGAAAATAAATTAAATATTCTTTGGATTTAATTATTTCAAATTAAAAATTCAATAAATTTTTATTGAATATTATTCTCATGCTATTTCTTGTGCTATATTTTAATTAAAGTGTTTAACTGAACAAAAAAATCATTTCTTTGCATATGAAAGTTTTAATGTTGCGTTGCCAATAGTTGTTTCGTTCAAAGCAGCCAAAGCTGTTCCTGCCTTAAACTCGTCCTCGAATTAAATGAAAGCAAAGTTTTTAGGTGCAAGACGGACATCCCTAAAATAATTTCAAAAAATACGTAAGTCCTGGATATCTTATGAATACATTTTTAAGCATTTCTTGAGTAATGCTCGGATTAAGACCCTAACAGAAGAGAATGTGGTTTGGTGGATTAGCGCTCTTTTTTATGATAAAATATTTTACATTATCAGTCTTCTTTAATACATTCTTTTCTCTTTCAATTTTAGCTTTAATCTGTTGAGGCCTTTTTACAAACTTTTCCTCAAATTTCATTTGGAAATAATTTTCAGGTTTTTATCGAATCTGGAAAGTCCCATCAATTTTAGAGATGACATCAGACTTTTATCTGGCGAATTGAATTTTCTTTTTTAGATAAAGAAATTACTAATGTTTTTCCGTAGAGTTATTTGCCATGAAGTTTTCTTTTAGCCTCCATAGCAGAGTTGATATCACGATAGATAACAAAGGCTTGGCCCCTCATTCTAATATTTTTTTTTGCGACTATCTATGTACTGAGAAAAGATTTTACATCAATAATTTCGCCATATTCTTCAAAAGTGTTATAAAGGGTATCTTTGAGTTCGTCTATAGGTACTTTTTCATTCAAGTTATTGATATAGATTGTATTATTTGGACTGGCTTAGCCGTTTTTGTATTCTATCGTCTAACTTGCATAACTTACCTTGGTCGTCAAAATTTTATTCAAACATCTCAACTTTTAAGTTTCTTTCAATTAGTTTTTAAACTTTATTAATTAAAATTAACAAAAGATTTTAGCTCTTATAAATTAAAAGATTTCTATTTTAATAATCATTTACAAAATCAAAATATTAAATAGTAAATAGTAACTTATCAAAATTCATAATTATAGAATACCAGTAAAATCTTTTCATGTTTATTAAAAAAAATAAAAAATTCTATACAAAGTATTTCTGAAGTAAACTAATATTTTAATAAATTCTTCAATTTCAAATTTCGATTTTAAGATTGAGGTCTAAAATGATTTTAAATGGATTTTTGGAAAAATCAATAAAAATAAAGCTTTATTCAGTAAATTAATTAGCTGAAATTTTATATTAAATTTATAATTTTATTTGATTCATATCTTAAATGAGCAAAAAGCCAGTCCAAACCCCTGCCACAAGCAAAATTCAGCCAAAGGCTCAATAAAAAAAACAATTCAGAGCTGAAGACTATGCTACATTGACCACTCCTCTTGAAGAAGTCAAAGACATCAAAATGGCCTTCGATATTTTTGACGGTGATGGAAGTGGTGTCGTCGATCCACAAGAACTTAAACAAGCCTTCGTCAGTCTTGGTTTCGGTGGACAAAACAAATTCGTTTATCAAATCTTAGCAGAACTCGACGATGATCAGTCAGGAGGTATCGACTTTGCTGAATTCTTGAGACTTGCTACCGCCAAAATGTCTGATAAAGACAGCAGACAAGAAATCGAAAAAGTTTGGGGATCATTCGATATCAATAGATCTGTAAATTTTTATTTTATTTTCAGGGCAAAATCACTCCTTTAGAGTTGAAAAAGGTCGCTCAATAATTGGGTGAAGATTTAACTGAATAAGAAATTGGAAAGATGTTCGTTAAGGCTGATTTAGATGATGATGGATTCGTCACAGTTGATGATTTCTACAACATCATGACTCACAGAGTTTATTGGGAGCAATGAAAGATACATTTTGATTTGCATAAAATGATTTTTAAAAATCCTCTTTTACGTAAGATAGTTTGGTATAATTCGGTGCAAATGTATAAATAAAAAGTGCAATAATCTAAGAATTTTGAAAATTTAAAACAAAAATTAATATCAATTGTTAAAAGACGTTTGTTCAAAGTTTTCTTACTTCTTGTAGAGTTAGAATCCTAATTTTTTTGTTAGAAAGTTAACTTTATCTTGGTGTTCACCTTTGCACTATAAAAAGAATGCAAAATTAATAATAAGCAAAAAAGCTGCATAAATAGCCAGAGCTACCCAAAATAAACCTAATGTTATAAGATTGAGTAAAGTGATAATGATCCAGAAAAGAATGGCGACAATTTGAGGTATCCAGAAGAATAATGAATTTATTTTTGAAATTATTCTGTTCTAAGAACAAGTGGCAAAGCACCATTTTTAATGTTCGTTCTAATCTTCAATACTAAACCATTTCAAACCCACTAATTTAGGACCCAGAATATTTTTGGTTGTCCAAAAATCTACAGCTATCATGAGACTAATTAAGAGAAAGACACTCAACTGTTCATCTGTCGAAAATTTCAAAATAATGTATCTACGATATAAGAATGAATAATACAAAGTTATTGGAACTATTTTCATTGCTATTGAAATAAGACCTTTTTGAGGATCACAGTCATCATAGGTTTTGTTCATTTAAGAATATATTTTGTTTTCGCTTTGTTTGTACTAATAGGGACTATTTATAAAAAGTGAACATACTCATTTTGTGCTGTCGACTACACTGATTTTATTTATTCCTACATTTTAACTGGCTAAAATCGAGATTTTTTAAATAAAGTAATTACAAAGATTAATTTTGAATTAAACAGCTTTTGGTAAAAATCTTTAATAAATAAAAAAAAATTGTTTTAAAAATGATAATATGCATTTAGCACTGAAATGAAATCTATTTTTTCTTTCTTCAATGAAGAAAATATCGCTTAATGATTTGTTTATTTTTTAGAAGCTTAGAAACTTTAAAATAAAAGACAACGAAATAAACAAATTTTATTGATAATTTTTTATAAAAAAAACAAAGTAGTAAGTTATACTTTCGATATGAATGTACCTCTTCCATTTAAATTTAGACAAGTCAGTCCAGCATAAAGAGTAAATCTCTCAAAACAAAATACGTTGCAAAAAGAAGCGAAATCGATGAAGCTTTATTTGGTAAGAATATCAATTTATGAAAGGAATCAAACCCAATAGAACTCAAAACCCCGATGAATTGAAAAAAATCTCTAAAATGGTCAAGGATGATACTTTCAAACATCCTGAAGTCGGTATTTTACCCGTCGGATAAATTGATCGCATGAAGGTAAAAATTATGTCTATCAGTTTAGAATATGATTCGAAAACCAAGCAAGCAATAAGAATAACTTTAGAAAAAATTAGCTGAAGAAGAGAAATAATATAAACTTGCCTTGGCTAAGGCTAAAAGATAACAAATGTTAAAGTTAGAAGAGGAAAAAAAGAAAAATATCCCATTAAATTAAATTGAACAGTAAAAACTTAACCAAAAAAAGCAAATCAATCAAAGAGCAGTCTAAATTTCTCAATAAGAGCTTGATGATGTTAAAGAAATGAATAAAATGGTTGCCTATGCCAAAGCTGCTACCATTAGAGAAAGACAGTTAGAATAAAAGAAAAGATAATGGGAAACTTTCAAAGTTCAAGAAAAGAAAAAAGATAAGATCATGTAGCTCTAAAGATTGAAAAAAATCAAAGAACAATAAGAAATCGAAGAAAGAAAAAGAATCGAGGCTTTAAAGGGTAAAGAAGTTATCATTGATCAAATTAAATCGAGATAAATTGACAGACTCAAGGCCCGGGAAGAACAGTAAAGAGAGGCTCAAATCTTAGTGCATAAAATGAAAGAACTTGAGAAATAGTAACAAATGAGAATTCTCAAGAAAAAATAATAACAAGCCAAAATTAATTAATAAATCGTTATAAGCAACAAGAACGCAATGTTCATTATTGAACAGAGAAAACAAAAATAAAGATAAGAAGATGAAAAGATTGCCGCATATTTGAGAGAAAAGGCTCAAAAGTAAGCTGAAATCGCTTAAGAGCAAAGGTAAAATATCAATTTAATTTTAGACGCATTAAAGACTAAAAATAAAAAGAAATCCAAAGGTTGAGATAATTACAATAAAAAGCCTCAGATAGACAAGCTGAGCTTGATGCTTTAAGAGCCAAAAGAGCAGTCTAAGCCAATGAAAGAGCCGCCCGTGAAAAAGAAAGACAATAAGCTGAAATCAGATCAAAGAAAGCTGCTTAACTCAAAGACGCAAGAATATAGCAACAAATGTAAAAGGAAAGAATGCTCTAATAACAAGCCAGAGCTGAAAAAGCTGAATTTTAATCTGCAATCCGCAAACAAAAGTAAATTAGAGAGCTTGAAGAAAAACTTTAACATGAAAGAAAGTAGCTATTAAAGAAACATGCTTCGGAACTAAAGAAACAAATCGTTAGTAAAGTAGATAGAGCCTAACTTTAAAAGAAACAGAAAGAGATTGAGAACCAAAAGGCTAAATAAGCTCATGAGCAAAAAGCCAGATTGTTAGAAAGAATCAAACAATAAAAAATTCATTAACTTCAATCTCTTAATGTCCCATAGAAGTATATTGTCGAGTTGTAGAAAAAGAAAATTAAATGAGTGTCAATAACTTAAGCAAACATTATTTTCTGATTGTTTCAGTATCTTTTTAATTTAATTCAAAGTTTCTTAATAAAAGGTTATGTTTTTAAAACTTATAAAAGAATCACCTGCTAAAAATCATTCGAAAAGGATATTTTGGCTGAATTTTTATATTAAACACTTGAGGTTATCATTGTTGTTTGAAACCCATATTTCTTTAAATCGCTTCTACTCTCATTTTTAATTCAAAATTAAGATGCTTTAATTCCTAAGTGGAGTTCCATAAATTATTGCAAGTATTTCTCAACTAAAAAGATCTTTATTTGTGTTAGTTTACAGTAGATTTGAGTAAGTTTTGAAGGCCATGGATTTTTTGTTTTAAATCTTTTTGGATTGTTGCTAATTACTTTTAAATGAGATTTTATTTGATAAAAGCTGAGAACTAAATGGTTTACTAAAATTAAGATAAAAAATACTTTTGTTTATTGTCTGGTATTGTGAAGACTGTGTTTGATTTATTAAAGTTTATCTTCAAGGGTTTGCAGTTTGAACTTTGTATTGCGATCAGATTAAAAGGTAGAAAATGATTTTCTCATACTTGACCGAGAAAGGGATGGTAACTTTATATCGATTTATGGGTTTTTAGATAATGACGAACTGGCATTGAATGGAGTTAATTTCTATTTTGAGGGTGTGTTTCTCGTTGATAAGACAAAGGCGCTTTGATTTTTTGGAGATTAAGGATGATACCTTCTTAAACCTAATGACATTATTATTTTTATTGTCAATTTATACTAATTTCATATGATCTCAACTAAATAACTCTATCTAATTTAAAGCCATTTTACTTATATTAAACTAAACATAAAATAAATTGGATTGTTAATATTAAAATTCCTAAGAATTAACAAAGTCCTTTCAAAGATATTATATTTTTAAGAATAAGAAATTACAAAATTAACGAATATAAAATATCGCTTTGTAAAGATTTAACATGCAAACTGACACCAAACAAATGAAACCCATCAGGTTAATCGCTATCGACTAAAAAACCAAAAGTAAATCATCAACTTATTTCTTAGAATTATCCGTCAATCAAGAAGCTATCGAATGGCTCTGCCAAAAAGTCAATCAGTAAAAACATATCGGTGTTGTCACTGTAGTCGGAAAATACAGAACCGGAAAAAGCTACATTCTCAACAGAGTTCTTCTTAATCAAAATAATGGTTTCGAAGTTGGTCCTACTATCAACGCTTGTACAAAGGGTCTCTGGGTATGGCCATAACTCATACCATGTTAAGATGATCCTTCAAAACAGTATATGGTTATGGACACTGAAGGACTTGGATCGTTATAAGAAGGCTAACAAAATGATACCAAAATTTTCCTTATGGCAATGCTTCTTTCATCTTATTTTATTTACAACAGTATCGGGAGCATTGATGAAAAAGCAGTTCAAAATCTCAGCTTAATCATCAATTTGAGTAAAATGCTTCAAAATGGAAATTAAAAAGATAAGCAAGATATTTTAAACTGTTTCCCTACTTTCTTATGGTTAGTCAGAGATTTTGCTTTAAGACTTGAAGATGAAAAAGGCAGAAAAATAACTCCTCAGTAATATTTGGAAAATGCCTTAAAACTTCAAAAAGGAACATCCGATCTTGTTATTAGAAAAAATAGCATTAGAAAAGAACTCATCAGTTTTTTCAGAGACAGAGACTGTTTCATGCTGATCAGACCCGTTGATGATGAAAAAAAATTGCAGGATATGTCAAAAGTCAAAGATGTTGATATGAGACCTAGATTTTTAGAACTCATCAATGAACTGAGAGGAAAGGTTCTCAAAGACATCAAGAAAAAAACATTTAAAGGAAAGCCTTGCTCACCAGCAATGTTTATTGAGCTTTGCCAATATTTTTGTGACTCTATTAACACAGGAGGATTACCCTAAATTGAAAGCAATTGGGAACTTGTTTGCAGGGCTTAATCAGCTAGAGTCTAAAAGAAAATTTTCAAGGAATTTAACACTGATATGGATGCTTTAGAGAGGGCTGACATGAGTTCATTAAACATAAAATAAATTGAGGAAAAAATCACAAAGAAAATTGTTGAATGGACCAAGTATTATGAAAAAAATGCACTTTCTTCAAAGCCAGAAAAGAAGAAATAAATGAAGTAAAAAATGGAAGAGCGTTTTTAGCAAGTGAAGAAAAGACTCTCTGATATGAAAAATATCAAACTTGATGAGGAAATTACTTAACTGAGTAACACAATCTAAAATGACATAAGTGCAAATTTGATTGGAAGTATCTTCGAGATTACTTAAAGGTTTGATTAGACAATTGAAGCCGAGTCTAAAAAGGCTAACTTTTAAACTTTGGCTTATCTTTATAAAAAATGTTATGATGGCTTAAAGACTGCAAGCTTTGCATATTTCGGTTCATCTCTTCAGAGTCAAAAATATGAGACAAATTTATTGAATGAAAGAATTGGATTTTATCAAAATTCATTGAATCGCATTCAAGGGGAAAGCTCTAAAAAGAATGAACAATTTGACCAAAAATAAAGATAACTGAAACAAAATATTTTCCAACTTGAAATAAAAGTAAGATAAACTCATGAACAGTTGAGAAAGGCCAAGTCAGAATTAAATTCTATGTACACTAACAAAGATTAGATTTGCTTCAATGGAAAAGAGAATTCCTCATTAACTACAGTTTGATTAAGATTAGAACTTAATTAGACTTAAAGCTTTAATTGATATTTCATATGTTATTTGCTTCGATATTTACTTTAAATTTATGTATTTTTTTTACATTATAAAAGATTTATATTTTAAAATATCTTTTTTAATCTTACAAGTAAATGATGTATTTATTGAGTAATACATTAAAATAAAGTCGCTATGTTACTTATGTTTGAATCCTTATTAAACAAGAGACAATATTTTGAAGGATTATTTTTTGGACTTTATTATCATTTCTTTCAAAGTTGGAATCACATTATTTAAGAACTAAAAAAATCAAATTTATTCTTTGACTATAAT
>Ga0102832_1001591_pt1 | contig 16580 bp, 12 predicted proteins | sample EBPBio282013_DNA_FD_88942 | JGI IMG/M metagenome (GOLD analysis project Ga0102832, IMG submission 88942) | Wastewater treatment Type I Accumulibacter community from EBPR Bioreactor in Madison, WI, USA - Reactor 2_5/28/2013_ DNA (Illumina Assembly) | ecosystem: Engineered > Bioreactor > EBPR >...
TTATAAAAAAATATCTCAGGGTCAAAGAGTCTATTTTACCTAAAAACTTAAACGTTCAGCAACAACACAGTGGAAATAAATTAAATTTAGTCAAATAATAACCCAAATAATATTAAGTTGGAGGGTATCTTTTTGTCATCAACTCTTTCACTCCTAATCCCTACGCTTACTAAAAAAATATCAAATTTTATTAAAGCCTTACATCATCTGTTGGTTAATAATGGTAGGCCATCGTGAAAGTTGAAAATATTTAAAAAATATCACTCAATCAACCTTACGTATAAAATATTTTGAACTAAATCATTTATGCTCTTAAAAATCAAAAGTATACATCTTTTAAGGATCTTTTTGCTGCTAAGTAATTTTATACTGATTAAAGCAAAAAGATTATTCAAGATATTAAACTTTATAGAAACCTGATATTTGACTATTCCAGTCAGAAAAAGAGCCTTATTTACAATAAAAATTTATTGACAGCCTATTAATTTCAACTTATAGGAAAATGCATCAAATCTGATAATTTCAAATAATTTTATACCTCAAAAAGTTATTTAGCTTTACCAAGATAAATCGAAATAAAGACTTAGAAAATTAAAAACTTAATTAAAGACTAAATGAATCTTTTAAAAGTAGGGGAGGAAAAATTTCATTTACTTAAAAAAAAATAACACTAAAATAGGAAGTCTTTTAAAATTCCAGATTTTATTAAAAATAAATCTTTGGTTCAAGATAAATAAAAGCCAAAGAATTCTGTAACTTTTTAAAAATCAGAATTAAAAATGCAAAATACGAAATTTAAAATGATAAATCTTTAATAAAATCAATAAACGGACAATTTTAACAGTTTTTAGAAGTTTATTGAACTTAAAAAATATGTTTATGATATTTTCAATCAAATTTCACACAGAATTATATTTGATGAATAAAGAACAATAGCTTAGCAGTACATTTTTTAAGAAAATCTTGCAAAAGATATTCGAAATGTGAAATAAAGTTTTAAAATTTTCATCAAACAAGTTTAAAGTATAGATGAGGCTAAAATTAAATACTTTAGTGATGAGCCGAATTAATAAATTTAGAATTTAAACAAACTTATGAGGACCGTCCATTTATCAAAGAAATTAGGATTTATAGGTTCACGTTCTTCAAAATTTCTGACGAAAGAATTTAGCACCTCTTAAAAAAGGTTAAAAACTAAAATTGGCAATCTTTCACATTCGAAGCTAACTCTTCCCAAAATATATGAATCAGAAAAATCGGACAATATAAAGTAAAAATCTATTTCTTCAAAAAATAACAAATAATCGAATTTAATATAAATAAAGGGTAAAGTTAACTTTGGAAGTATGCTTCTCAACCCTAAAAAGTTAGCTTGATTTTTTAATATTTGATAATTTAGTTAATTTAGTTAATTCTGAAATAAATATGATGAAAGTAAAATACAAGTTTAGTAGAAATAAAAAATAAATACATCTTAAAACAAAAGTTGAAGTATAGGAACTCAGACTAAAAGTTTCATTTCTTGGATCTTCTTGATTTCAACGATTTCCCAAGGATGACCAAGAGTATCAATATGGTTTCCAGAGTAACCAATTGAAAATTCGAAAATAGATTCATTTACTCTTTCCAAATCTCCATCAACAATGACGCCTTCACTGTTGATCATACAATAGATCTCCATAATTTTTATTTAGAATTCAAAAGTTGGAAGAGTTTTATCTCCGACATTGGCTTTTTTTAATTTTGCTGGATTATGAAAAACGATTTCAGTATATTTGGGTTTTTGTTTCTGAAATAACATAAAAATTTACCTTTGTATTATTAAGTCTAAGGTGGGCTTTGAAATATTACAATGCCTGATCATTAGCCATTTGTTAAAGTTTTTATTTATCTTCACTGAGGAAAGCGTTATATGCATCCTTAAAGACAATGGTTGATTATTTTTCGAGTTCAAACATGCTGAAGTCTTGGATGTACTTTCTCATTAAAGTAGTGGCTTTGGCCATTGGACTTTAATTGGCAACAGTACTGTAAGCCATTTGGGCGACGTTGGCTACAGCTCCATCTCTAGTACTCATGTACTCCTTGAGATTTTATTTAAAGCTGTTAATTTCTTTATAAGACTCAGACTCGGTAACTTTCTTTTTGACACTTTCGGGAATGAACTTGCTAAATTCGAATTTAGGTTTTTCCTCAGTGGCTTGGACGTTGGTTTCAGTCAATGCGGTACGAGTGTATTATGGGATTTCAGCCTGCATTTGTTATATTTATTCTTTAGTGTAGTGTTTTTGTTGTTTAACATTTTGATATTTGTTTCTGACTTGAGTTTATTAGTCAGGGAAGGTTTGTTGCCATGCTGACTTGATGAAACCGAAGAATTTGTTGTCGCTTTTTTTCTACTCGCTGAATAAAAACTGATTTCTCTTAGAAATAGCTTTAATTCCCCTCATTACTGATGTTGTTAGTCTCATTTTATTTTATCTTATTTTTATATCGTAAGAAAAACTCTATTTTAATATTTTATCAATTCATAAACCAACTTAAATATTTAATACTGGTGATTTTTATGAAATTTTATCACATCTAATTTATGAGAAGGGCTATGATTTATTTTAATTATTTAATTGACCAGATGAAGTTTATTAAAATAGTTAATCAAGCTAAAAAATTCATTCAATTTCATACTGAAAATGGTTTTAAACTTTTTAACTCAAATACTATTGTTGTTTTGCAACTTTAAATGAAGAACTTTTTTACTTCCTCGCAGATAGATCCTCTTTAATAACAATTATCTATTAAAATTGTATTGGAAGCTTTAAATTTAATCCAATACTTGTTAAAATTAGCAAAGTTTAGGGTAGATTAAGAACGATTCAAATCGCCTTTTGTATTTATAAATATTTATTTGTCTTCAATCTAGTTAAAGAGAAAAATATAAATAAAGAATAAACGATATTCGTTTTGGAAAATAAAAAGAAAATAAATTACTTAATAAAAAAATTATAACTTAAACAAAAGAAATCATGTCGACAATACAAAATGATGATGCCAAGTCTCAAGGCTCAAAGAAAAGTGGTAAAATCCATTCTGCTATCTAAAAAGCCCAGGCTATTCAACAGAGATAACAGCTGAGGCAAATGATCACAGACAAATTTAATAAAGACTTTTCGAAAGGCAATCCAAAGATTAAAAAAATTATTGAAGATATCGTAGCCGAATATTTTGGAAGAGAAAAAATCACTGAGGAATCTTTGAGAGTTTTGAAACAAAATGTCTCTAAAGCAGTTGACGATTATAGAAAAACATCGCAAAGCTGTAAGAATATTATTAATTTTAGAAAAAGGACAATCCGAAAGAGGAAAATCTCAAACATCAAAACAAGATATTGCTGAAAGAAATAATTAAGACAAAAAGAGCTTGGCTCCTTCTCAAAAGTCACAATCAAAAGTTCAGCAGTATGATCAAAAAAGCCAAGTGTCTAGTTCTTCAAGAAGTTCCAAAACTTCTTAGTCAAGCTCAATGGCTTCTAAGTCTGTTTATCAAGTTGAAGGAGATGATGATGATGAATGGGCCACTCTTGTTAAATTTGATACTGAACTTTTTAAAAAGTAAAAGTAGCTTGAGAGAATGAGAGAATAAGAATTTAAAAAGAAAATAAAAAAGTAGCTTGATAAACAAATGGAGGAAAAAAGAAGAAAAAAAGAAAGATAGGAAAAAGAATTAGAAGAATACTATAAGCTTCAATAAGAGCAAGCTCGACTATACGATGAAAGAGAGAGATAAAAGAAAGAAGAGTATCAAAGAAAAATTTAACTTTAAAAGAAAATGCGTGATCGTCAAGTCAAAGATGAGTCTAAAAGAAAAAAAGTTTAAAAGAAAAAAGAAGATCAGCTTGACCATCTTCTTGTCGAAAAAATCAAATAGGAAATTTCTATCGAGGAACAGTAAATGAGAGATAGAAAATTAAAAGAGCTTGAAAGATTCAAACAAGTTATGAAATAGAATGAAGAAAATTAAAGAAGACTTCAATAATAAGCCTAAAGATAAAGACTTTAAGTAATTTTTTTTTCTAAAATTAGGATATCAAAATGCAAGAGTAATACGCTCGTCTTCAAGATGAACTTGAAAAGAAAAGAGAACAAGAAAAGAGAGAAAGAGAATAAAAAATCAAACAAGTTATGGCCTCTTTCGCTGATTCTGTTATTAAGGATCAAAAAGAACAAATTAGACTCGAAGATTAAAAAATGCTTAGACACATTTAAAATCAGCTCAAAAAATAAAAATAAGACGAAGAACGCAGGGCTAGAAAGCAATAAGAACAGAAAAAACAAATGAGATAATATCTTGCAAGGCAAGTCGAAGAAAAAAAGACTAAAGAATTCTAAGAAAAAAAAATTGATTAAAAACAAGCTTAAGTTTGGCAATAAGACACCCAAAACTTTTTTGATAATGAGAAAAACAAGACTGAATATTTAAAGAATGTCTACAAACAACATGAATAAATCTTGAAGGAACAAATGAAAGACAAATAAGACAAGAAAAACAGAAAGAAAATGAACACTTTGGAACTTCTTTATAATAAGGCCCTTATGAAAGCAGCTTCTGGACAAGATGAAAATATCAAAAAGACAAAAGTCTGAAGATGAAGGATTATTTTGATTTGTGAAACTATATTATTTGAGCAACCTTTAGATTTTTCTTTGAATACCGACTACTCTCAGTCAATGCTTGATTGATTCAAAAATAAAATGATGATTGTTTTTTAGATGAATGCAAAATATGAAAGTTGTGATAATTATTCGGATTGAATGATATCATGACAAGGTTAAATTGGAAACTGGTGCAGTGTCCCAACTTGTGTGTTTGGTAGTTCTGTGTAACGATGATAATTTTCTCAAACAAGCCTTGATAACGAATCTCTACTCTTCACATTCCCACAAAAATTGCTTGTTCTTTTTGGTTAAGGGGCGCATGTGAGTATAATCATCAGGAACTTGATAAACCATATCTTCAGGTTTAATTTCCAAAAGTTTTCCATCAGTGAGGAGTCTGGGCCACAATGATGGCCAAGTTGGATGAATGACTTACATTTGAGGAACATTAGCACTTCATTAATAAATTTCTTACTCGAAAACGCAATCTTCGTAAGTAAGCATTTCCTTCATGCATGGAGTTGTATCGAGAACTGGTGGCACTGATGCGGGGGTGTTACCGAAATACAAAAATGACATAAAAAAATATTTATTGATTGATATTAATAATTGAGTCCTTTTTAATTAAAACGATTTTTCAAACTAATTTTACTAATATTTGTTTGGAACTTTTGAATGATTTGTACATCTTTATAATTGAAGGTTAATAAAAATGGAGGCGCAAGATTCTTTCATTCAGAAAAAATTGTTGTATATGTTTGACAAGAAAATAGAGACAGTTTTTCAATCATTATTTGCATTAACAGAAAGCTCAGTTTCTTAAGAAAAGAATAAAATGATTGATTAGACAGAAGAGAATAGTAGAAAAAATACATATCTGACAAAAGAGGGGATATTATAATAAATAGAGTGGCTTCAATTTCAAAACTTTAAGTACAGGGCGGCACTGATTTCAGCCAAGAAAGATCAGACATCAAACTAGTAAATCCTCAAGAAAGCATGTAATCTCTTATAACCAATAAATAGAGTAATAAATAATTGATTAAAAACGATAAGTGGAGGCTTTATCTAAATAACTCTAGTCTTCATTAAAAAGCAGACGAAATAAAATGGAATACAATCAACTCGCTGAGTCTCTCAAATCCAATTACGAGCCATTAGCTGTCCAGAAGGATCAGCTTGCTTTGATTAATAAATAAATCTAAGAATTGGAAAATAAGTATCAAAAATAACATTTGTAATACGAGAAAAAGTAACGTTGTCTTCGCCTTGCTGTAATTTTCTTTATTTTACTCAGCTATCTGCATTAAAGTCAGTAATTGACGATTAAAATACTTAAACTAACCAATTTCCAGTCTCAAATAATGAGCTCTTTGTTCCTCAAATCTCAACTTTAGGAAGCGTATAAAAAGTTTCACAACAAGTTTCAAGTCAAATGATTCAAAATAGTTAAGCTAATAACTCGGGACGATAATAAGGTGAACAATTAGAAGGTGGGTAGATCCTTTACTGAAAATATTAATAAATATCAAATAATGTTTTCCATACTATCTCATGATGTTCATCGATTTTATCTTTTGGTAAATCTTCTTATTTAGCACAAAATTCGTACTAATTGGAAAAAAAAATATTGATAAATCATAGTTCTTATTCGATATGTTGGTAAAATATTTATTGATCAGAAAAAAGTTGATTACCAGCCTGATTTAAGGCAATTTTTTTTTAATTTAATTTATTTTTAATGAGCTTTTGAAGTATGTCCGCCAAGTTTTCTGCCGTCGTCAAATTATTTTTAGCAATATTAACATTTGTACATGATTTTGCAATCTTTTATCAAAGAAGCAATACATTTTTCTTTAAGTTATTTTGAAACCTATATCCCAATTTATTGTTCTTTGCTAATTAAATGTTCAGCTAATTTTTATTTGAAATCATTGACTTTTTGCCGAATTTACTTTAGCTTCATAAATGATAATACCTACAATTCATACACGTTTTCAGGATGTCCAAGCTTCATTTTGCAAAATATTTGCTAATTTATCTTTTCATTTGTTTTTATTATTAAAAATACCTGATCTATACTTTTAATTAATTTACATTTTGATTTATAAACATTATTATTTTAGACTTTGTTGGTGTATCAACCTCTCCAAATGGCAATAACCAAAACTTCAAAAACCTCCACTCAAAACAGAGCCAAAGGAAAGCTCTTGACAAAAAAGTAAAAAGCTTACAAAAGAGTGACACATATAAAAAAAGTAATCGAGACCAAAAGAAAAGCTAAAATCCAAAGTAGAAAAACTAAAGTATCTTTGAAAAGAAGGCAAAATCAACTAGCTGAGTAATAAAATATTGAACTTGTTGCTCCTTAATAAAATTTCCAAGCATCTTCCAACATATAATAAATCAACATCCTCAATATTTTGGGTCTTAATGATGGTAACATGGCTTAAGAAGTTTGGTAAAAAAAACTGTAACAAAAACTAAAATAAGTCAACTAAAAGTCAATTGATAATCCAGAAGTTAGAAGAGTTTATGGAGAAATTGGAAGAATCTTTTCTACATACAGAAGTGGAAAAGTCCCTAAGGCTTTTAAAGTTATTCCTAATCTTGACAAGTGGAGATAAGTCTTAGCACTCACCCATCCATAAAAGTGGACACCTCAAGCCATGTATCAGGCTGTAAATATTTTTGCTTCAAACTTCGATCCAGTTAGAGCAGAATAATTCTATAGAGAAGTAATAATTTTTTTTATTTATAGTATTTGGTTTCAGCCATTAAGAACGATTTACAAAAGAATAAAAAGCTTAATTATCATTATTATGAATCTTTGATCAAGGCTTTGTATAAAACCAACGCATGGTTTAAAGGAGTTTTATTTCAATTCTGTGATAAAAATGCTAACTTGAGATAAGTCAAAGTTATTGAGTCTTTATTGAGTAAAATTTCAATCCCAGTCATCAGTTCATCGGTCGCTTTGATAAAGATGACTGAAATGACTCCATCTTCAGCGATTCTTCATTATCTAAAAGCATTAGTCAGTAAAAATTATAGTTTCCCTAAAAAGGTATTATCTGTTTTGACAAATTACTTAATTCAATTTTAAAAGGTAGATGAATAACTACCTGTTTTATGGCACCAATTTTTCTTAACAATCGTCAAACAATATGGTAGCAGTTTGGATGAAATGTCTAAAGCAAGCCTTGCTGAATTAGCCAAGAAAAAATCACATAAACTTATTACCCCTGAAATTCTTAAGGAACTTAATTGAAGTTTTAATTTTTACTTGATATGATTCTTTTTATTTATATTTAAAGTTTATTACCAATACAAATTAATTTCGATAAAATAGTTTCTAAAAACGATCATTCACAACCAGCAATACCTGCAAGAGTGTAGAATTCGTGAATCTTTCTGATACCGTTGACATAAGCAGCCATTCTTAAATCAAGTTTTTTCTCTCTAGCGGTGTTAATGACCTCAGTAGTGGCAGAGCTCATAACTTCTTCCAAACCAGCATAGATGATGTCTCTTTCTTTAGCTCCTTCAAGCAAAAGTTTTTTGTCAACTTGATCTGGATTGAGACCGGTGGCTTCAAGAATAACTTCAATGAGGTTTTCTCTGGTCTTTTCTTACCATTTTCTTTGCATTCTTCCTGGTCTAACATGGTCCATATTCTTAAGCCATTCGAAATAACTGACAGCGACACCACCAGCATTACAAAGGACATCAGGGAGGAACTTGGCTCCTTTAGCTAAAAGAATCTTTTCAGCTTCAATGGTAGTTGGTCCATTAGCTGCTTCAACGATCAATTTGCATTCGAATCTATGAGCGTTGCTGGCATTGATTGATTTTTCAACAGCAGCTGGAATAAAAAAGTCGCTAATTTAAATTAAATAGTTACCATTATCTATAAATAGCGGTTTCATCTTCGAAAGTGTGTGGAGCTTCATAACCGGCAACAGTTCCGTTTGTTTCGAGATGTTTTTTCAAATGATCTGGATCAATACCATTGGCATTGTAAACACTACCACCGAGTTCAGCAACACCAACAAGCTTGGCGCCAGCTTCAACGAAGAACTTTGAAGCCCAATATCCGACATTACCGAAACCTTGGACAATGAATGATTTTCCAGCGATTCCTTTTTCAACGCCCAATTTTTTAGTGGTCCATGTATCGTTCAAAAGTTGTCTGGTTGAATAAAAGACACCAAGACCAGTTGATTCCCTTCTACCTGAAACACCTCCTTGTCTTTTCCACTTTCCAGTAGTGACGGCATCAGCGTTAATATCGTTATGACCATAATAGGCTTGATAAGTAGATTTCATCCATGACATTTATTTTTCACCAGTTCCCAAATCTGGACCCGGGACATCAACAGCAGCTCCCAAAGAGTTTTTCTTGGCAAGTCTAATGGCATATTGTCTGGTGATTCTTTAAAGTTAGCTTGGGGTATAATTTTTAGGATTGATTGAAACACCTCCTTTGGCTCCTCCGTAAGGAAGGTTAATGACTGAACACTTAATACTCATGAGACAAGCAAGGGCTTCAACTTATTCGAAGCTGACATTTTCAGCATATCTTGTTCCTCCCTTGGTTGGAAGTTTGTGGGTTTTATGTTGGCATCTGTAAGCAGAGATGGTTTAAATTTTTCCGTTTTCTATATTAAATAATGGTAGCTACCTCTGACGATTGGATAGGTGCATTTCACGACGTTATCAGGTTTTTTATAGAAGTTGAGATAATCAGATCTGATTCCAGTGTGAATACCGGCTTTATCGAAATAGTTCTCGACCATAGTGAGGAAGCTTTGCCCTTCATCAGAATGGGAGGAGAAGTTGAAAGAGGTAGTGTACCTGTTAGCGAGGCTCTGGGTGATCTTTCTGATCATTGATTTATTAATCGTATAGATATATTTAACACAAAAATATACAAAATAATAAACTTAACCTCATATCATCAACACTTCTCTGCAAATATTATCATCAATCTCATTTATTTAAATAAGCTGTTTGACTTTAATCATAAAATTATCTTTCTTTACAACTGGGAAGTTCTTTTTTTAATTTCTATTTTTAAACTAAAATATTCAAGTTTGTTCTTGCTATTTTCAAACACAAATAAAATCATTTTTTATTTCAAGATCTTATCTTCATTAATATCTATTTTTAACAATAAAAAAGCAATTCTGTTTTAACAATAAAAGGCAATCAATCGATAAATTAAAGTGAATAAATTTTATAAAATATTTGTTAAACTTTCAAATCATGAATCCTAATTATCAGAATCCTCAAAGGCAGTATGATCAAAGACCACCACAACAATTACAGCAATATTCACAGCCTAACACTGCGCAACAAGGAAAGGCCAATTATAATCAACCCAACCCGCATGGAATCAATCAATATTCTGTGACTGTGGCAGGTCAAGCACCCCAAAATACACCCAATCAGCATGTATAACAATTATAATTTTAGAATCAACTTTTCCAGCAATATGCAGATTCAAGAAATCCAAATTACGGAAAACAAGCCCCTTAAAGTTCGCCTGTTTATGAAGAAAATCAAGGAATCCATTTTCCACCTCCCCAACAGCCGGTAGGATTGACTCAACCTCCTCAACTTCGTCAGTCACAGGATCATGACGAAGTAATTGATCCATCGAGGAATCAGAATGTCATGCATCAGTCATAAGGCAATTAAAATTAAGTGAGAGAAATTCTTTGGGGCGAGTAATAACAAGCCAATACTTTTTGGTAACAGAAATTCTTTTTAATATACTAAAAATTTGAATGGTTTGGCTCAAGATTCGAGATGTTAAAAGGTGAGTATGCAGCATTAAGTTAGCAACTTCTTACAGTTGACTCAGAGTAAGACTGGAATTAATTAAAACATCATCATTAATAATTTTCGTAAAGGTTGTAAGAAATGTTTCAATAATTGATTGCAGTTGCTGACTAAAATCAACAGCTCATTAATCAACGACTTTAATAAGATGATGGCGTCTGGTAAAGGAGGTATCATGAATTATTGAGTAATTTTAAAGCGTTGCAGGAAAAAACTTCAATGTTAGAGGTTTAAAACCAAGACTTAAAAATCAATCAACAAGGAGATTTGTCTTAGCAACAGCAAAACTACCCTGAACTGTTATCACACTACAGAAACCTTGAAGAAGAGTATTAAAAGTTATTTAACGCTTACAATAAATTGCAAGAGTAAAACTAACAAATAAAAGCAAATCCCTCATCAAATGGTCCCACATTGTAAGATTTCGAAAGCATGAGAATTGAATATCAACGCACTCTTGAAGCGATGCAAAACGAAAATGATGGTCTTAAATCCTAGTGCCAAGCATTTTATGAGGAGAATGAACATTTTAGACAGCAATTACATGCTCAATCCCAATAAATTGCTTAAATCTAACATTTGAGCAGAGATGTAAAATAAAAATCTTCATTCATTCAATCGTTAAATGAGTAGCTATCAGATTGGAGAAAGAAATATCAATAATTATAAGGTCAACATGTGGAGTTATTGTCGAAATAGACTGAAAAAATCAGATTATCAACTCGAAAGTATGAGTCTTAAATTAAAGAGCTTGAACAATAAATCTTAAGTAAGGAAACCCAAATCAACTCTTTATCCAAGCGTCTTAGCGATTAAGTGAAAATAAGAGAAAAACTTACACAAGATCATCACGAAGAACTTATCAAAGCTGTGCAAGCGTAAAACTAAAAGCAATCTCGACTACGCTCTGTTGTGGAAAAAGAGTTTAAATCTTTGCAAGAGGATTATGAAAGATTGGTTCAATAAACAAGTAAAACTGACGTTAGCAAGTATCAACTCGATTCCTTAAAGAAGAAGATTGAATACTTATAAGACTAAAATGGACAGCTTAATAATGAAATTTCAAACAAAAATAAGGAACTTATTGCATTGAGGAATGTGACTTTGCAACTTGCTTCTTATTAAAATATTCTTTAACAATATAAAGTTCTTTAAAAGGATAAACTCGCTCTTTAAGAAACCAGTAGAAAATAACACAATTAATTGTTGCAAATAAAGAAAAAATTAACTCAGACTTAACATTAATTCTAAGAATTCAAAAATCTTCAATCATCAATCAATATGAAATCCAGTGCATCTTCCCAATTCAAGCATTTACAATCAGATCTTGAATCCCAAACTTCAAAAAATGCCAAACTTTAATCATAACTTCAAAAATTCAAACAGCTTATCGAAACTAAATAAAAATATATTCGTGAATTAGAAGAATAAAACTCCAAAGTTTTAACTAAAATTCAATATCAAGAAAAGTTGATTGAAGGATCAAAATAAGATCATCAAAGTCAAGTTATAATGCTTTAAAGAAGAATATAAACGCTTTAACAAAGGAACAGAAGTAATGAGCTTGAATTTAAAAAATAAATGACAGAAAATTATGAAAGAGAAATCAAATAATTGAGATCATCAAACGAGTAAAAACTGAAAAAGATCAAAAGGCTTGAAGAAGGGATTCAAGATTTATCTACAAAATCATCTCATTTAGAAAAACATAGTGCCCTTTACAACAATTAACAACAGCTTTTACATAATAAACTATCTTCATTGGAGAAATCAAACAGTGAGTTATTGACAAAACTTGAGTTATCTTGTAATTCGATTGAAGCCCTGGATCAGCAACTGACTTCATTCAAAGAAAGATAGGCTGCACTCCGTTCCCAGGTCAGCAATTTTGTTGTTCAAGTTGAGTAAGCTGACAATCTCATCAAAAGCAAAAACAATATTATCATCGAATACGAAAAGCAAGTGCAATAATTTGTCGAAAAAGTCTCATCTCTGTAAGATAGAATTGATAACTAAAGATATTAAAAGATGTAAAAAATCAAAAAATGCCAATAATAAATCTAAAAATTGAAGTAAAAGCTTTACAGTCCACCATCTGAAGATAGGAGAGAGTCTTTATATGGAGCCAATAGGTATTCTTCTTCATACAGCAACAGATATTTGTCATTTGGAACAAAAAATCCTCTTTTGTCTTAATCTAAAAATGAAGAGATCTCTAAACTTTAGTCCAATCTCATTGAACAAATGAACGAGGAAAATTCTAAACTTCGATCATAAATCCTTGAATTGACCAAAAAGATTCACTCTTTAGAGTCACTTTCAAGAGTTATTCAAAATAATGAGTAATCAGCAAAGAAATCTCCTTCAAAAAGTAAAATTTCTGAACAAGTTCCTTAAAGAGATGTTGGACTAAAAAATTAATTTATTTAACAAAGACTTCTAAAATTTAATCAAAGACTTTAAACTTGTATTCACGATAATTAACTTATCGCAGTAAGAGATATTGACTTAACAGCCTCACAAAGAGTTGCTGTTTATGAAAGAGAAAAGCGCTAACTTTAAAACAAATATGAAAGATAAATTGCCGACCTGAAATCTCAAATCAAGTCATTAACTGAGCAACTCAATTAATTTGATTCTCAAAAAGATAAAATGATTGACAGTGACTTGAAATAATTCGAAAAGTACGATATTATGAACGAGCATGCTCAAAAGTCAACTCAATAAGAGCTTGAATTTTTAAAATCCAAACTCAACGATCAATAGAAAACCAATTCAGCTTTGATAAAGTTGAATTAACACCTAAAAAAACAGCTTGAGTAGTCCCTCCAAAAAGGTCTCCATTCTACCACTTAATATTATAAACTTCAATGGAAATCAACTTAAAACAGCCTTCAGTAAGAAAAACAAAAGAATAAAAAGTTGCAATAAGAAAATGATCGATTAAAAAGATAAAATATCGACAGAGATTCAAAAGTTATCAAAGATTATGAGAACAAATCATTTGCTTTTGAGTAAAAACTTCAAGCATTAGAAAGATAAAATACTTACTTGAAAATGGTAAAAGCTAAAGCAGACAATTAAAAAGCTAACTTTCAACATGATATTAACGTATACACTGCAGATATTTAATCAATGAAAGCAAGCTCAAACGCCAAAATCGCTCATTATGAAAAAGTCACAAAATAATTGAGATAAAAATGCAACAACTTGGAAAAAGAGCTTTATGAAGTAAATAACAGTCTAAAATGGGGAGCTATGAATGGAATTAGTCGAACTGTTCTCGCTAACTAAAAGTAAATTTTTTGTAATCGTAGATCTGGCCATAATAGCAGCCGAAGAGTTTTAGCATGAAGTCAATTTTAAATACCTTAAAGGGTAAATTTTCATATACCAACATTATTTTTACTTCAAAATTCTTTATTTTCAGTTAATTTTTATTTAATTTTGGATGTTAATTAAAATTTGTATAAAAAATGAAAAGATAACGATTAATTTGAAAATACAAATCAAAATTTAATTTTTATCAGAGGTAGAATATAATTTTCTCGAATTAATTCTATGGTTCATTGTTACTTCATCCAAAATTTTTTTTAAAAATGGAATGAAAAGATTGCTTTATACGATCTAATTTAAGGTTTTTAACTTGATTCTATAAATCAGAGGGTTTTTATGAAATATGTTTGTGACACAAAATATTTAAATTGAATTTAAGAGCTTGTAAAAAGTAATTTTTTTGTTGATTGAATTCTTTATAATAATTTAAGACCTTGAGTGGCCGTTTAAATAGTTGCCTATCATGTAAAAAAATGGAATTTATGGTTACCTGGCAGGTATTGCATCTGCTGTCTTACTTCAGCCATTAGACAACATTAAAATGGTCCTTATGATGCCTCCTAAATAACTTAACTTCACTAATAATTTCGTCAAAAACGCATACTTATCGACTAGATATTTAGCTAATGACTAAGGAGTCAGATCATTTTATAAAGGCCTTGTTCCAAATATTGTAAAAAATGGATGTGGAAGTGCAGTATTTTTTTTCAGCTTAAGATTATGCGAGTAAATAAACAAAAAATATCAAATATCAAGACAAAATAGTTTTATGTCAAATTTTGTCTGTTCCAGTATAGGAAGAATTCTAAGTGCAATCGCATGCAACCCATTTGTAATTCTATAAACCAGATTCGAAATGGCTGGTAAATAAAGATGGTCAGGAAGCATAATGAAAGGACTTCAGAAGATGTATGCTGAAGATGGAGTAAAAGGATACTTTCGAGGATGCTTAACAAACTGTTACAAGTAAGGTATTTTTGCAGGACTATTTTATGGGATGTATTAAGAGGGTAAAAAGTTAGGTTTTAGTTTATCAATATCTGGAATAGTTTCTGGAATGATTGCTACATTAATGACTCATCCACTTTAAATCGTGAGAACTCAATTACAGACATCAAGTGTATATGTTTCGCCCCATGGGTAATGGTTGAGAATGTCTATAAAGTAGCAACTTGTGGAGCTGTCTAGAACAGGTGAGCTATTTAAAGGGGTTTCTCCAAGGTTAATAAAAAAACCTCTTGCCAACACACTAAGTTTCCTGATATTTGAGGCAATGTAGGCTACACCTTTCGAAGGATAATGATTTTAATTTTTTTACTTGAGTTATTTACTATTTAATCTATCAAATTTTAAAGTAGTTTATTACAGTAAAATAGAATGTATTTCAATTTAGGTGGAGTTATAACATCGCTACAGTAGTAAAGTAGTAAAATTTATGCAAATATTATATAAATTTAATGTAAGAAGGCAAAGATCAAATACCAGACTTTATCTAAAAGTTAATGCGCATGATGAGGGTATTTTTTATCTTAATGCAGGAATTTCCCGATTTGATTAATTGGGGAAATCAAGGAGAGTAATTGGTCATTTATAACCAAAAATAATTTGAAGAAAAAGTATTGCATCAATTCTTTAGACATGGAAAATTATAGTCCTTTGTCAGACAAGTATATTTTACTAATATCATAAGCTCAATATGTATGGTTTCCATAAGGTTTGTCGAAATAAAAACAGTATCAATTTTAGAAACAAATTTTTTTTTGAAGGGAACTAGGCTAATTTCCATCTGATTAAAAGAAGGAAAAAAGATGGATAATAGGAAGAAGAACCTGTCAATAAGATGGAAGATAATTTTATGAAATTCATTAATGAACGACATGTCGATTAATTTCCTGAATTACCAACTATCGTATAACAGATCCTACAGTTTAAGGCTCGAAATTCAAAAACCATGCAAAAGTTGAGAAAATCTTTGGATGTTTTAGGCCGAGAACTTAATGAAAGAAAAAGCAAATCAGTAAAGCCTACGATAATATAAATAAAAGAAATGATATCATCAATTGAAGATTCAAGTAAGAAGACTTAAATGAGCATGGAACAATTGATTCAACAGATCGATAAATAAAGTAGTTCGGTAAAAAAAGAAGAATCTGATTGTTTAAAGTAAGAAAACAAAAATGAACAAGACCAGCAACAACAAGTACCTCAGATGGTTCCTCAATCTATCAATACATCTTTGAGTTATCCTGCATTACATGGAACAGGAGGATATTTTGGTCCAGTGTTTCATACTGGTCCAGCTACACTCCTTGGAGTTTCTCAACTATGTTCTTTCAATTCTGTAACAAATTTCATTTCATGAAATCTATTGTTATATCTTTTTTACTTTCTATATTTTATGTAGAATTTATTTCAAATAAACATAAGTTTAAATAAAGGCACATAAAATCATTCTAAAAAGTTTGGAAAGTTCATTGCAAATATTTGCAATTTTGATATCTTATAAAAAAGAAAACTTTAAATACTGTGTCTAACATCATATCTATTTAGCAACTTAATTTTTAAATTTGTAGTTGGAAAAATTAATGATTCATTAATTTTTAAGTTAAGTATTTTATTAAGTATTTTTGATAAATTATTGAAGTAAAATTTCTATCAGGTTTTATTTTAAACTATTTTATTTAAGGTCATAGAATTTATTTTTTAAGAAAGAGTTTAAAAATACATAAAAAAACATTTATTTTA